>Ga0209541_10008677_pt1 | contig 16682 bp, 20 predicted proteins | sample RifCSPlowO2_01_FD_184027 | JGI IMG/M metagenome (GOLD analysis project Ga0209541, IMG submission 184027) | Groundwater microbial communities from Rifle, Colorado - Rifle CSP2_plank lowO2_0.1 (SPAdes) (version 2) | ecosystem: Environmental > Aquatic > Deep subsurface > Groundwater | place...
GCAAAAGAGGTATCAATATTGAAAATGCCAACAAACCAAGACTCAAACAACGAAAATCCGCGCTCTTCGTCTCAAGAATTCAACAAAAATAAGGGCAGGCTTGCGCGGTTATCCCTTGCAGAAAGGCAAGATATAGCAAGAAAGGGCGGGCTTGCAAGGAGTGAAAGAAAGCGTTTATCATCGCAAATCAACCCAATCAAGACTGGCAGTTCGACAAAAGCGTTTTCTATAACACAATGCGATTTTTGTTTGGCAAAGGCAGAATGTGGTTATTATAGAAAAGGCATGGCTTGCCAGATTGAACTGAATTTGCGCAGGAATATTGCAGGGCAATACAACGCAATAACAGGCATTAACCCTGAAGATTTGCTGAAAGAAATGTTCCACACTTATAATCAATTAGAGAATTTAGTGCACGATAATCCGAGCTTTTACGCATTATTGCAGTTGGCGTATTTACAAATTGAAATTTACAAACTGAAATTCGGAAAAGCTGGCAAAAGACAAGCAATCAACATTCCGATAATCAATGCGTCAACACAAGTTAAATCGCTTATGAAAGAATTACGCGGTTGAAACTATCAAACAGTTATTGTTGTCTTTCAAACAATAATTCTAAATTCTTACAGATTTGGGAGTTTCGTGGTCAATCATGTGCCATAAAATTCCGCAGGCTACTGCTGCCCCAGAAACTCCACTTAAAATTATGTTTGTTAACATATAACATTTCCAGCCAGAATTGTGCCATAAAAACTTTATGAATTACTGATATTCTTGCACTCAAACAGTAAATCCTGTACAAAAAGGTTTTACTGCTTTATGTCTTTCAATATTTTGCTAACTTCAATCAAGACTTTCTTGCCTTCGCTTGTTAATGCGTAAAACTTGAAATTCCTGTCTTGCGGATTTGTGCATTTCACAAGCTTGTTTTTCTGCAATTCGGCAAGCGTTCTGCTGATGTGTGATTTGTACATTTTTGTTTCTTTTTGAATTTGCGCAGAAATCTTTTGTCCTGTGCTGATGGTTTGTAGCAGTTTCAAGCGGTTTTTTGCTCTTAACACAAAAGATAGAATGTTGTGCTTAACCATACATCCAAGCGAGATACCGAGCTATTTATGGAAGTATTACCGAGTGAGTTACCAATATATTTATATACGATAAACCCCTTATTTTATGATGTGAATACACAATAAGGGAGGTATAAAATGATTGACAAAACACGAGATTGGAATATTCGTTGCGCAGTTATGAGTTGGATTTGGCCAGGTATGGGTCAAGTATTCAAGAAACATTACCTCAGAGGAATTTTGTGGTTTACATTAGCGATTGTTTTTACAGTATTTATAGCAAAAGGACATAAATTATTGATACTTCCTGGGATAGTTCTACTGATATTATGTGTAGTTGATGCTTATAGAATTCCTATACAAGGTAAAGTTAAGCAGGAAGAGAAAATAGAAAAGAAAAAAGAAAGATACGACTTGCCTGCATTCCTGAGTTTTCTTGTTCCGGGACTAGGACAATTAATCAAAGGTCAAGTAGTGAGAGGAATATTACTGTTCTTTGGAACACTAATAGGGTACTCACTCTGGTATATTCCTGGAATCATAATCCACATTTATGGCATATATGACGCGTACACAAAAAAGAAGGAGAAATAAAATGAAAAAGATAATTATTTTGTTGATATCATTATTGGTTTTACTTTATGGTTGTGTTGGCAATACTGATATTACTCAACTGATTAAACAAAGTCAACAAGGTAAAGAATTTCTTAATGCTTATCCTAATGCGGATGTTACTGCTGTTCGTTTATCTGTTGATGCAGTCACAACTGTTATTGACCAAATAAGGCAGGATTGTGACCATTCAATTCCAATAAAGTCATATTGGAAAGTCAAGCTTTCTGACCATGATAGTCACACAGAATTAGTTTCGTACATTGATGCTGAAACACAAGAAGCAGTATGTTTTGTTAAAAAGAACACGCAGAAAAAAGAAGCACAACCAACTCAACAAATAAATAACCAAAATAATATTCCAACAAATTCTGATAATCCTTCAAACAACAATAATTGTCCTGCTCAAGGAACATTACAATCAGATTATAGTTATTGTGTTGATTTATGTATGTTAAACGAAAGTGATGCTGATATGATTAAAGAGTTTTGTACAGATGTATGTAATATGGGTAAATACACCGGGGGAACGGAAGGATTACAAAAATACATACAAGATTTTAAATGTCCTAAGTGCGGTGATTGCACAGTAGAACAATTACGAAAGATTGAATATGACAAAAAACAGGCAGAAGAATTGAGAATCACTAATGCAAAAATAGCAGAAGAATCGAAGAAACGAACTGAAGAAGCACAACGAATAAAAGAAGAGAATGCAAAAATCCAACAACAAGAGAATATAGAGTTAGAGAAAAATATCCCCTTACAAAGTGCTAAATTAGGCGGGTTTGTTATGATTAAAAATAAATCTGGAGAGGGGAGACAGTATACTGATAATGGGATAACATATGACTTCCCATATCCTGCAAAAGAACCTGTCAAAGTTCCTGTAGATTTTGGAAGAGAATTATTAGCAACTGGGAATTTTGAATTGGTGATAACATAAAACTGGCGAATATAAGACAGGACTGAGCAAAAAGCTGATGGAAGAGTGTAGACAAAGCAAAGAATATCTTGACAAAATGGTTGAGGTATCCACGATATTGTATCGCAAGGGCAGAGCTGATATGCTGACACTTTTAGAACGAAAAAGGTTTACCAAAAAAGCGATTAAAAAATATCACACTGAAGCAGAGAGCACATACCAAGATCTTGAAATATTTCGCAGTAAGTATCCGCAGTTGCAAAGTTAATGTTTACAAATATTCACTGCCCCCTCAGTGCCTAAAAGGGAAAGGGGCAGTATTTGATAATCTCTATATAGTGCTATTCTCAAAAAATGCTATTTTAACACCCAGTCTTTCGGGCAGTTTATGGCAAATAAGCCTTATTATTTCATTGAATTACGGCAATGTTTTTAATAAGAGTGATGATGTATTATTGTTGATTAATTCAAAATAAAATTTAAGTGGAAATTAGTTGCAGAGTGCGCCATTATTGCAGAACGGAAAATACTTGTTTTTAGGACTCCTTTTTTTTGTTAGAATAGATAATTATTTAAGTAGTCCATTATCATAAAATTATATGTGCATCAAAAAGAACCAATATTTGCAAAACTTTGTAGTAACTTGTGCAGGAAGTATTGGATTTGCCATTGTATTTTTAGCATTTGGTTTGAAAGTGTTTCATTCACTTTTCGATACAATTCTCTGGTTTGGAATTCTAATTGGATTTTTGATATTTCTTGGGATACTGAAGTTGATGTTTCCTTGGATAAAAATTAGCGATTTAGTTGATGGAATCTGGATCGGTATAGTTTTATATTGCTGGAGCCAAATTGTAACATTACCTTGGAAAGAAGGTGTTATTGAAGCATTAAAGAGTGCATCAACATATTTCATAATTGGATTTCTAATATTATTTATTGGATACCTATGCCGAAGAATGAAATTCAGAAATTTGTTAACATGAGTGTTTTTTATGAATTTTAGTGATATTACATTATTAACTGGTGTTAAGAAAGTCTTTTTTATAGGATTCTTAGCAAATGTTGATGAATCTATTTTGAAACTAAAGTTAGATTATGGTTTTAAAATTGAAAGCATGCTATTGACTGAAGGATGTAAATTGATTCAAGAACTAGACAATATAAACAATAAGTGGTCTGTAGATTCACTTCGTGATTTAGTGCTTAAATTTAGGTGTGGTGACCATATTGGTAAGCGCTTGTATTACATTACAAATTCATTTACGTGTAGTCACGATATTAACCACGGTGGTTTTGAAGAGATTTTAGATTGGGATCAGAAAAATATACATCCCTATTTAAAGAAAATCTTGCGTATCATAAGATTATTTAAATCAGGTAATATTTGTATGCCTTTGGATTATCATTATCAATTGGGTGAAAATAACAGAAAAATAACCATTCTTAAATCAGTTCATAATTCGCCGGTTGTAAACGAGTTATATCATTTAGAAGCGGAGGACATATCTTTACTTACATCATTTATGTGTGGTACTGATTTGCCTTTTAAAAATCAAATTCTAGAAGTTGCTTTAGAGAATTTTGAATTATCTTACAGTATAACACACAAAGAATTACGTTTTCTTTGTTTGATGATATCATTAGAAGTTTTGTTTAATCCGCACAGTCAAACTGAGTTAACATATCAAATTTCCCGAAGTGCGGCAATTATAATCGGAAACAATAAAGGAGAACGCACAATTATTTTTAACGAAATAAAAAGGTTATACGGTTTAAGATCTGGACTCGTTCATACTGGGAAGTCCACTAAGTTATGCGATGCAGATTCTGTTAAATTAGGTTTATGGATAAGACAATCAATTAAAAAATTGCATATTATCATGAATCAAACTGGAAAAGAAAGAGATGCAATATTAGACGAGCTTAGCTGTGTGGGATTTGATGATACTATTTCAGATAAAATATTAAAAAGTTAGGTTTGAGACATTATCTTTTAAAATATCCTGCTCTGCTTCTTTGTTTTTATCTTTTCCTTTTGGCTAAAAATGAGACATAATCACCTTCACAGGTATAAAATCCCACTCTTGCCCTACGCACCATTTTGGTTTTTAGAAGCTTGGCATTTTTAAACTTTCCTTTCTCCGCGATGTTGCACGGATAAAATTTTTAGAATCTCAATCATTCCTTGTGTGTCTTGTTCGCAATATTTGAGTAATGCTTTTCTTAATTTTTCATCAGTTTTCTTTTCTTTGTATGTCATTTTGATGAATTTTCGTGCTGCTTCGTCTCCTTTGCGGACTTCTAAGTGTTCATAACTTTTGCCTGTCAGTGCGGGAAGTACTGCTTTGATTGAGTTGCTACCCTGTTGTTTTGGGTCATAGTACCAGAACTTTTGGAATGGTATGATTAAATCATTTAGTTTGTCAATGATTTCGTGCAACCATTTTTCTTTAGGAAATGCTTCTTGTAAATCTTCAATTATGCCTTTTTCAAATGACATATTGAAAGCCAGCACTGTGCCTGTTTTTCCTATTGATTTCAGCGTATTAACAATTCCTTTACGTGGGTCTTCAGCATTATCTGCAAGAAACTCAATATGCTCGAGCTTTGCACTTGCCTTTTTGACGATGTGCAATGATAATTGAAAAGGAATATTTTGGAAAGGTCTTGTTCCATCAAACAAAGGAATTGCGGGGTTTATTGTTTCAAAATCAAGGAAGTATAATGGATATTTTAGAGTTTTTATGAATTTTTTTATTTCTTTGGCATTAATATGTGGTTTGTTTGACATTGTGGCGTCATACTGAATTTTTTGTTTATCACTCAGTTTGAAATCTTTTGGTAAATCTTTGATTTTGACGATTTTATTGTTCAATAAAGGATATGCTTTCTTGCCAAGACGATACAATTCTGTGACATTGTTTTCAGGCAAATCATTCATGCATACTGGACATTCAGCAGGGTCAACACATTCTGTGCCGAGCAAAGGCAAAGGCATTTTTGGATTTTGAATAGTTTCAACCATATTCTTTAGCAGGTCTTCAACTTGCGGGACAAATTCTGAAATCTTGTCAGTAACATCTTCCGTGGTAAAGAATTTTTCTGGATTAATTTCTCCTTTCTTGATGTATTCATTGTTAATGACAAGCACATGACATTTTCTTATGTGTACTCCAGAATTTTCAAGGCAATATTTTTGAAAAGCAACATCCCATAAATGTTCATCTTTGACTTCAGTAGAACTTTTGACTTCTATAATGTCCCAATCTTTATTTCCAACAGGAACGAAAATATCAACTTTGCAATAAGCGTGATTATATGTAAAGCTAGCTTCAAAAATTGGAACACGTTTATTCAACAAGTCATTTGTTTGCTGAACTGCATCTTTTCCTAAGACAATTTCAACACCAGTAGGATGCAGCTTTTTTGCAATGTTGCCAACTTCATGCCCTTGGTCAAACAAAGCCCGCGTTGCTTCATCTATTGGAGGAATTAGTTCAGGGGCATTAAAGATGCACCACAAATGCTTAGGACACTGCAAACCAATAAGAAATCTTGATTTAGAGATGATTATGGATTTCATTGTAAGTCTTATCTCACAGGTGTTTATTAAGATTTGTGCAGTGGTTTTTATAAATCAAATTATTGTTCTAAAAAAATGGTCATTATACTATTTTGATTAGTCTAATTTTCTGTTAGTAAAGTGACCAAAAAATTTATATATTTGTTTCATTTATTTACATTTGTATTCATTTGAGAGGTTGATATGGCACAGAAGAATGTTACATTAAGTCTTGATGAGGATATATATGAAAAGTATAGAGAATTCTGTAAAAAGAATGCTGTTGCATTATCAAGAAGCATAGAAGTTTTTATGGAGGAGAAAATTAAAAAAGAAGGAAAATGAATCACGAACTTATATCGATAAATCAAGCATCACAATGGGCATCTAATTACTTAGATAGACCTGTAACAAATTCTAATATTAGTTACTTAATCCAATATGCGAAAATAAAAAAACATATTGATGAAGAAAAAAATATAAAAGTAAATCTTGAAGAATTAAAGAACTATTATGATGAAAATCTTATTGCAAAACAAAAGTCTTGGAAAAATAAATTAGGTGATGACTTAAATTGGGATTTATCTTTTGCGCATTTAAGAGAGTCGGATACAACAAAGCATATCCACAGATTACATCCGTATAAAGGTAAATTTATTCCTCAATTAGTAGAATATTTCTTAGACTCTCATCTTAACACATTCAAGAAAAAAGTTTTCTTTAATCCAGGAGACACTATTTTAGACCCGTTTATGGGCAGTGGAACAACATTAGTGCAATCATCAGAATTGGGTTTAAACTCAATCGGAATAGACATTTCGGATTTTAATTGCCTAATATCTAAAGTTAAACTTGATGACTATGATATCTTCAGATTAAGTTATACTACAAAGAATATCATGTCACGAACCCTCAATTTTAGTCAGAAAGTATTTGATGATAGTTTTGATTTACAATTAAAGGAAAAACTCAACAACTTCAATAAAATATATTTCCCTAATCCGGAATTTAAGAATAAAGTTAGAAAAGGTATATTAAAAGAAGAACAATATGGGGGAGAAAAACTTACACAATTTTTAGAAGAAAATACAGACTTCTTTGAAAAAAATGGAACCAAAAACAAAACAACACTTCTTAATGAGCAAGATATGGGCAGTTTCTTGTCGAAATGGTTCTCAAAAAGAGTACGACAAGAACTATTTTATTACTTAAAAGCTATTGAAGAAATTAATGAAGATAAAATAAAGAATATTATGAGGATTATATTAAGCAGAACGGCAAGGTCATGTAGAGCAACAACACACTCGGACTTAGCAACTTTGAAAGAACCACAAACACAACCGTATTATTGCAGAAAGCATAAAAAAATATGCACGCCACTTAATACAATAATTGCTCATTTGAAAAGATACACATATGATACTATAGAAAGATTGAAGGATTTTTCAAATATTAAGAAAGAAATTTTTACTGCGGTTGTTCACGCAGATTCAAGGGAAGTAAATATTTTTGATGAGATTAAAAAACAAAACGCAGGCTTTTACAAATTATTAACAAATAAAAAAATAGACGGTGTTTTTACTTCTCCGCCATATGTTGGTCAAATAGATTACCATGAACAACATGCTTATGCTTATGAGCTTTTTAATATTCGGAGAGAAGATAATAACGAAATAGGCCCTTTATACAAAGGGCAAGGGAAACAAGCAAAAGATGAATATGTTGAAGGTATAAGCAAGGTTTTTAGAAATATCAGCAAATTTGTCAAAGATGACGGAGATTTTTTTATTGTGGCAAATGATAAGTATAATTTATATCCGCTCATCGGAGAAAAAAGCGGATTAAAGATTGTAGAACAGTTTAAAAGACCTGTTTTAAACAGAACTGAACGAGACCGTCAACCTTATGCAGAGATAATATTTCATATGAAGAAGGTTTAAGTAAGCATATTTATTTTCTGTTTTATTAATGGATATACTTCTTCTTTTATTTCATTAATCATTTCTAATAAATCTTTAAACGTGTCTTTTCCACCTAGAAAGTTCCAAAACTCTTCCTGGACTCTCACACCTTTGTTTTTTTCAAATAAGGGTGAGACTTTCCAATTTTTATATTCTCCTTCTTTATTGTTATAATAAACTCCAAAAATTACTTCTATTTGCTTGTTAAATTTAGTTAGGTTTACAGTTCTCTTCTTTATAGCTACAACATTAAGTAAGTCAGCTTTAGCCGCTCTAACTTCTTTTTTATTAGGGTCGGGGCCTTTCATTTCAACAAAGAATTCTTTGCCTTGCTTATCTTGAAGGTATAAATCTATCATTATTTTTGTATCTTTAAGGTTCTCACTATCTGCAGCGAATATGCTTTTTATTTCGTAATTATAATTTGAACCTTTACTACTTTCTTCTAAGTCTTTAACTAAATCTGTTATTACTGCTTTTTCGTTATCTGATATCTTTCCAATTAATGCTCTTTTTTCTGCTTTTATAAAATTAGGGTTTGATTGAGCAATCTTTTTCGCCATAATTTCGTATTCACTTCCAAGCATTGTTGCCGTGCCATGAATAAATGATTTAAGATTAGAATACTTTCCAAATATGATATCCACAAAAGGGTTACCTGACTTTTTGGAGAAATCATATTTTTCCATCTTTCGTTTAAGTTTACTGATTATTTCCTCTTTTAACTCTTGCTTTAATGACGGATTTAACGGCATAATTTAGAAGGTAGAAAACTCTATTTATAACTATTTGCATTCGCCCAACTTATTTTCGTTTAAAGCAAATAAGTATTATTATTTCATTGAATTATGCGTTCTGATAATCTGTCCCAGTAATGTCCTTGCTCGTTTAATATGCCTTCATACTTTCTTATGCATCTAAACTCACAAAGTATATTTGCTACTTCTTGAATTATCTTGTCTAAATCTACAACTGATTCTAATAATGATAATAATCGTCCATGGGGCAGGCTTGTATCAAGGACATATCTGTTACAAAGTTCAATTTTCTCGTGTATTTCCCAAAGCTTGAATTTTAAAAGACTTGTTTCCATTCCCTGAAAATTAAAATCAATACTTCTCACGTATTGTTCTGTATTTATGTTGCTTAATGGGAAATGAGGTAGTCCTGTGATTCGACCAAGTATACCCTCTGGTGGATTTCTTAATAACTCTCGAAAGTCTTTTGTCAATGATAAATCATTTGCCATCATTTTTTGCACTTCAGCTTTATCTTTAACAGATAAGTATCTCTTAAGTTGAGTATCTTTGAAACAGTTTTTGTTTGCATAAATAAAAGCATCTTTATAACTTTCTGATGTCTCAAAAATTTTAGTCAGTGAGAGTGCAAGTGCTTTGAGCATTCCTTTTTGCTTTTTGACCTCTTGGTTTCTTTCATAGAGTGCCCCGATGGATATTGAGAAAAGAACACCTGCAGCAGTAATAATCGCGCTCCCATAACCAATAAGCTTGTCTGAGTCAATATTTTGGTTAAACCCGACCAAAACACAGTTGACGCCTCGCAATATCAGAATTCCAGATACTAAGGATACTGCAATAAGAAAAATAGGCGCATCAGAAATATACAAAAAAGTGTGTTTTAAACATTTTTTATAGTTATTCATGAGATAATACTATTAGGCACAATATATAAATTGAGTGATAATAACCTCTTATCTGCGCATTTGCCCCGTTCAAATTCTGCAAATGACATTTATTATTGAATAAAAAGTTTGCCTGAAGAACCGTTGTATTCCGGTTTTTAGCCGTATGAAACCAACCGGCAGAATGTCAACCCCCACTCCGTGCCTAAAAAGGCACAAGGGGTTGTTTTAAAAACAGCGAATGGTTCTGTTTTAAGTAATGAATAATATTTAGTTCTGCATTGTTTATATTGTGGTCAATAACCGCCTTAAATTATGTTTTTGCTTTACCTCTGTGAACTTGCTTAATTCGGTTATTAATGCCCATACTTTTTCCATTTTTGGTTCTGGCAGATGGTGATTTTTGCTGTCTGCACCTATATTCACCCAATTCGGATTTACTTGTCTGACCATTTCAACTAATGGTACTAAGTCGAAATCTAATATTGGCTCTATAGTAATCATTTTCTTTTTCATCCATGTTGCAGTCATCCAGGATACTCTTGCTTGTCTAGAAATTGCTTTATGTAGGTTGTCTTCTCTGTTTGTTTCAAGTGTAATTCCAAAAATTGTGTTTGTTGGATACTCTTCTTTAAATTTTTCAAATCTTGTTGGATTTTTTGTTTGAAACAAGTATGTATTCCTATCGAAGTCTCTGCATTTTTTTAGAACTGTTTTAATCCATTCGGCAGGAACATTCTCAGCAAACATATCTGTTGAGCTTCCTACAAATATGGTATTTTTTTCTCCTAAATTTTGCTTTAATTCAGTTTCATCTAATCTGATTGGTTTTTGTGGGAACATTTTCATATAACAATAAACACAATCATGACTGCATTTCCCTTTTATGGGGTTGTAAGTGTGGGTAACCCAACCATACATATTGCCTTTAGATTTCCCTAACATTGAGACTCACCTTCACTCAATATTTTATTTTCTAACTTGCAACCATGTTGGCATTGCCAGAATCCTCTACAATATCTGGTAGTTTGAGTTTCTGAATTAGGCAGTTGTCCAACCCAACATTTATCACCACACACTTTGCATCGCATTAAACCAGTTTGTCTCTCTAAAATTTCCATAACTCTCTTTGTCATTTTATTTTCCTCCGTTTGTTTTCTAATAGTATTTCGCAAAGTTCTAATTGTCCCAAACCGAATTCTGTCAGCTGTTTGAGTTTTTTGAGTGCAATGCAGTCTTTTTTGATGTCTTGAATAATTTTTGATTGGTTGGTGTTCATTGTGTCACCTCTTTTGTGAGGTTGGTAATTTCTTTAAGTTTTTCAACAAGTTGTGGGTCAGTTTTGAGAATTTGGTACATTGCTTCTCTTATGTCAGAACCCCCGTTTATTTGTGGTGCTGGTTTTGAAAATAATTCTTTTTGAAGTGTGTCTTCTTTTTCTCTTACTTTTGCTAGTGAGATTGCTGTTTTCAAGGTTAGCGGATATCCGCATTTTATGCAGAATTGTGCTTCATTTGGATTATGATAACTGCATACTGTGTTAGGGCATATCTTGCTCTCAAATATTTTTTCTTGTTTTGTTTCTTCTTTTTGGATTATTCCATACGTGGCAAGTATTTTGTTGGCGACATCTTGTCCATTAAGGTGTACATACACGGTTGCCATGTCTGAATCTATTCCCCACCCCGCATGAATTTTTAGTTCTGTTTCAGAAAGGTATCTTGCCATTCTTGTTAGGTTAGTATGTCTGAATAGATGTGCGTGAATGTGGCGAGTTATTTTTGATTTTTTTGCGGTTCTTTGTAGAATTTTGTTTATTCCTGTAGGGGTAATTCTCTGCCCATATCTGCTTTCTTTTGTTGCAATAAATAATGGGGCATCTGGTTCATCTTTTCTAGGGTGGTTCATTAGCCATAATCTCAAGTGTGGAACGCTGTAGAATAATTGGTTTGTTCTTTCACCTGTTTTTCCTCTTAGTGTTATTGTGGCAATGAGGTGGCTGTATTGTGCATTGTCTGTTTTAATTTCGTTTACTTTCAAATCTTGAATATTGGTGTTGATTAGTTCCCCGATTCTTGCTGAACTGTCAGCTAACAAAGCTATGACTGCCTTGTCTCTTGTTTCAGTGCAGGCGTCAAGCATTCGTTTAATCTCTTCGTCAGGGATTATTTCTTTAGCAATTTTGTCATCGCCTTTTTTTCTTTTTTGATAAAGCCAGGATACAACGTCAGGGTATTTTCTTGGTTGTTCTTCTGTGAATATCCCATAGACATACCTGTAAAAGTCGAGAAGGTCTGCTTTGTAAGTGGAATTGATTTTTGTTTTATCCTTGCTGTTTGGCTTTTTATTGAGTTCTCTTTGCACTTCTGCTAAGAAATCTTGAATGTCTTTTTGTTCTGCTTCTTTGAATGTTTTGGTTTTGCTTTTTAGGTGAAGTCCTAATCTTTTAATGAAATATAATCTGCTCATAAAGCCGATATGTGATGTAACTTTACCGGAAGTTGTCTTGTAAGTGTAGTATTCGTTCAGTGTCTGTAAGTTTGCACTGTCCAACAACAAATGTGAATATTTTGTATTAAGTTCTTCTTGACTTAGTTTTCTGTCTTCTTTTCGGTTTGTTAGGATAATTCTATTGCTTAATACTGCCTCAACACGTATCTTGTGTAATTCTTCTAATGATTTCCGTTCTTTCATAACGACTTTTGGCGTAAAATACGCGAGCTCATTTTCTATTTTTGGATTGGCGTGTTTTATGACCCACTGAAAGAAAATGTTGATTCTTCGCCTGTATCCTGAGAGTGTGCAGGGTTTGCAATGAAGCACGCGATTATTCGTAACTGTTTTGTTTGCTTCTTGTTTGAACTTGTAATATTCTTCAAGGTCTTGGGTTGTTGCTTGTTCTAATGGTTTTTTTATGAAACAGCTAAACTCTCTTATGGTGTAAGCAACTTCCAGTATTGCGCTATCTGGTTTGTACGTTCGAGCGTGTTTCACCCATTTAGTCAAAAGCTCTCTGTTAGATGTTTCCATTAGCTCGTCTTTGAGCAAACTCTCCAGTTTTTGTGTCTCAGTTTGTACCATTTTCTCTATTCAGAAAAGATTGACCCTATTATTAGGTCTGACCCACATTCCGTGTAAGTGATGACTCTTGGAACTCAAATATTAAAAAATCTCAATTCAATAAAAAAACTAAAATATCAACTCAATATATTAGTTTTAATTATGATTTTAAGGGATAAATATTGGAGTTATTCTAATGTTAACAAATGCTAACCTAAAATATTCCATTCCCCGTAATCCATATTAAAACTTAAATATTGACGCAAAATACTAGTTGGACTAGTGTTGAAAAGGCTTTGTTGAATCTTAAAGCGCTTAACGCGCTGGACAACAAATTAATCCAAAAGATTTCTGTTGAGCAATTAAAGTCTGCAATCCGGCCTGCAGGCTATTTTAATCAGAAAGCAAAAAAATTGCTTGCTTTCAGCAAATTTTTTTCTGAGCTTGATGGCAGAGTTCCATCTAGAGATGAACTTCTATCTATTTGGGGCATTGGTAATGAAACTGCTGACTCAATGTTGCTGTATGCTTTCAAAACTCCTGTGTTTGTTGTAGATGCATACACTAAACGAATTTTTTCAAGAGTTGGTTTGTGCAAGAATGATGTTTCTTATGAAGAGCTTCAGCAAATGTTTCACGAATCTTTAGAAAACAAGTTTGAATTGTTCAATGAATATCATGCTTTGATTGTTGAGCTTGCAAAACGCAATTGCGCAAAGAATAATCCTAATTGTGATTCTTGTCCAATAAATAAACTGTGCAAAAAAGTGTTCTAATTTTTAGCTGTTCTTATTGTTTCCAATGCTTCTAGCCTGATTTTTGCATCAACGCTTTGCCCCCATAAATTCCAAAATACTTTTTGCAGCCAAGAAATCCATTCTGTGTCTTCAATGACGTAGAACATAAACATGTTCTTTTTGAGTTCTTTGTTGTGTTGTTGTGTGAGAACTTCTTTTAGGCTTGCTACTGAGTCGTCTATTATTAATGCGCGCAGTGGCTGTTCACAATAGCGTATTTGTACTGCGTCTCTCCCTGTTCTTTTGTTGACATTAAACAGTTTCTCTATGTTTTTTTGTGATACAATGTCGACTCTTGTCAAAATTTTTATGCTTATTCCTTTTTTGGCTGCTTGCTCTAATATTTTTATCGCGTCTGGCCATGTGTCTAGCCAAGATAAATTGCCTGAGAAAAACAGTACTTGGCTTGTTGCTTTGCTCAAAAGAATGTCATATTTTATTTTTGGGTTGTTTGATATTTCTGTTTGTTCTATGAATGCTTCTCTGTTTTCTTTTGGTATGAATTGGTAGATGTCCATTGATGAGAAGTCTTCTTTGTGCCTGCCTTGCATTATTAGTTGCAGCAATCTTTGTTGATATGTGCTTCCTTGTGTTTTTTCAAGCGCGTTCCAAAATACTATTTTTAGCGCGCCTCTTGTTCCTTCGCGGAATGTTCTTGTTGCTACAAGCCCTGTTTCTTCTGTGATTTTGTCCACATATCTTTCTGCTGTTCTCCAATTTTTTTGCAGTATTTTGGATATTTCTTGCACTGTTCTTGGTTTTTGTTTTACAAAATCTAGTATTGTGTCTGTTGTTTTTTTGTCAAGCATATGCAACACTTTGTCTTATTTTTGTTCAGATAATTAGTAATTTTGTACAACACTTTATAAATTTTATGAGAAAATATGTAATAACTGGCGGACCTTGTGTTGGAAAGACTACAACAATTGATGAGCTTGCAAGACGCGGCCATCAAACTATGCCTGAAACTGCAAGAATGATAATTCAAGAAGAGCTGGCAAAGCCTAATGGAGTTTTGCCTTGGACTGACTTGCTTGGCTTTCAATATTTGGTTTTGAATCGCCAAATGGATCTGGAAAAATATCTTGAGGGTGATTCTTTTTTTCTTGACCGCGCGATTGATGGCATAGCTTACTGTAGGCTTGGCGGAATTAAAGTCCCAAAAGAATTGATTTATTTTGCAAAAACTAATAGGTATGATAGAATTCTTTTGCTTGATCAACTGCCTTACAAGCAGGACTGCGAACGTAGGGAAGATTCTGTGATTGCAAAAAAAATTCATGATGAGATATTCAGAGTTTACACAGATTTTGACTATTCTCCAATTCGCATCCCTGTGCTTCCATTGGGTGCGCGTGCAGACCTTGTTGAAAATGTTACGCAATAACTAAAATGAGGCAATACAAACAAGTTTTGATTGAGGGTCCAGACTGTTCTGGCAAAAGTACGTTAGTTAATTGTTTGAAAAATGAGCTGTGTTGGGATGCTAAATCTTTACATCATAAAGATGCAGATCAGTTTTCAAGATATTTGTTTGAATATTCATCACAGGAAAAAATTATTTTTGACAGAGGACATATTAGCGAATCAATTTATTCTGCATTGTGGCGTGGCGGAAATCCTTTTAGTGTTGGTGAATCAACTGTTCTTGATTCTATTGTGAGAATGAACATGATAACTGTTTTTGCTCTGCCAGATGTTAGTGTTTTGCGTGAAAGATATGCTTTAAGGAATTATGCTCAAAAAATCACTATTTCTGAGCTTGAAACTTCTGCATGCTTATTTAAAGATTATTTTGATTGCAATAAAATAATTCCTGCAATAATTTATTGTTCAAAAGATTACTGGGAGCTTGAATATACTGTTAAAAAAGTTTCTTCTATTGTTGGCGAGGCTAAATGATTCTTACTGGCAAGGAAATAGAAAAACAAGTTGCACTTGGCAGAATTCATATTTTTCCTTTTGAAAAATCTGCGCTGAATCCTAACAGTTATAATTTTCGTCTTGGAAGAATCATTAAGGTTTACAAAAATAATGAGCTTGATGCTGCAACTCCAAATGATTTTGAAATTTTAGAAATTCCTGATGAGGGAATTGTTTTGCAGCCAAACAAATTGTATCTTGGCCACACTATTGAAGAGATGGGTTCTGATTTTTATGTTCCAATAATGCAGGCAAGAAGTTCTGTTGGCAGGCTTGGTTTGTATATTTATTTGAATTCTGGGCTAGGCGACTTGGGTTTTAAGCGTCAATGGACTTTAGAACTGCACGTCGTACAACCTTTAAGATTGTACAATGGGATGAAGGTTGGCCAAATGTTGTTTTGGGTGCCAACAGGGGATATTGTTTTGTATGAGGGTAAGTATAAAGATTCTGTTGGTCCTGAAATTAGCCAAGCGTGGAGGGATTTGTCAAACTTTCCGCTTAAAAAGATGTAAGTTCTTTCTGCCGAAACTATTAAATATAAAAAGTAAATACTTTGTAGTTATGGGTTTGTTCAAGAAGATGGCATTTTGGAAGCATGATGATGATTTACTTTCTGAATCTGCTGAGCTTCCCGAGCAGGATTTCGAGTCGAAGCCTCTTCCAAGAACTCCTTCAAGATTTTCTCCTATTTCTGATGGCGGGCTTGAGCCTCCTGCGCAATCTTTTCCTTCAGTTCCCTCTCATATGCAGTCCCAACAGCAATCAACTAATCTTGATGCTGAACTTCGCGTTATTTCTGCAAAGCTTGATACTGTTAAAGCTTTGCTTGATGTGATGAATCAGAGGCTTGACAGGCTTGAAGGTAAGAAAGATGAGTTAAGCAGATGGCGCTAAGACTAAATCATTTTGTTGTTTTGTTTTGCATTTTTGTTGCTGACCAGATTTCTAAATTTTTTGTTCAATCTTATTTGTCCGATTCTGTGAGAATTATTCCTTTTTTAAAATTGTCTCTTGTAAGAAATGTTGGTGTTGCTTTTGGTTTGTTGAATAATTTTAATCTGCGCTGGTTTTTTGTTGGTTTTTCTTTTGCAGTGATTGTTTTTTTGTTTAATTATTCTAAAAAGCAA
>Ga0209541_10008679_pt1 | contig 16680 bp, 16 predicted proteins | sample RifCSPlowO2_01_FD_184027 | JGI IMG/M metagenome (GOLD analysis project Ga0209541, IMG submission 184027) | Groundwater microbial communities from Rifle, Colorado - Rifle CSP2_plank lowO2_0.1 (SPAdes) (version 2) | ecosystem: Environmental > Aquatic > Deep subsurface > Groundwater | place...
CAAAAAACCCCGCAAATCGCTGGGCTACAAGACACCAAATGAGATAATGCAAGAGAAGAATTTATTAAAAGATATTAATACCGAAGAATATGCACTTGAGGGCTGAATTTAGGAAGAATCGGTTCTCAAAACAATACAGTTAAAGTTGTAAATTGTCAAATAAAAAATTAGTAGAAACAAAAAACCGCCAACCAGGAAAAAGTGCCTAAGTAGGCGGTTTCCCGGCTGGCAGTACTAATGGAACGAGATAGCTATTCGAGCTCGGTCAAAAACCTTTCAATCGCTTTGGCTGGCTACTGCAGTAATACAAGGTTTGGATTTGTGAGGAGTTGGTAATTTAGGAGTTCGTCAATGATTATTGTTCTCTTTGATTATCTCAAACTCGCGTATTATTGTTCGTTCTATACTTTTAGTTTTATGTCGCATGTCTCTTGTCGGTCGGCCTGCCTGGCTTTGACTAGCTTGAGATGGTCTTTAATTATGGCTCTTCAAGAGTCGATTTATCAAAGTTCACAAAAGTTCCAACTCTTGATAAAGATGCTGTCTTGTTGTATTATACCCACAGACAGGGATGGTCCTGTACTTTGATGAGGGGTTGTTAATCAGCCTCTCTGAAGAAAGGAGAAAGCACCTTGAAGAAAGACAAAAGCTTTCCAGTAAAAGACTCCGATTTCGTCAAGGGCTATGGAACCACAGCGGGCGGGGCCTGGTGTGTTGAAATAGCCCGAAAAAGAAAGGGAGTCGCCGTGCGTGATTCCAAGAATCGCGAGGCGGGCATTCTGTTTTTCACCAATAATGAATGGGCCGCCTTCACGAATGCCGTCAAGGATGGGGAGTTCGATCCAATCGGCCCAATCGCAAAGCAGTTGAGGCGCTGATTTCGCTCCTCTGGGTATGGGGGTAGACGACGCCGAGACTCGGTATCGTCTACCCTTAAATTTTTATGATTTATATAATTCCAGGACTAGGAGATAAAAAGTATAATTTCCCCAAGAATGTTAAGTACCTACATCTTTCTATGGATGATGTTTTAAGTTTGCCCAAACTTCCCAAGGGCTCAACTCTTATAGGATTTTCAATTGGTGCCATAATTGCTTACCTTTTATCCTTGAAATTTCCAGTTAAAAAACTAATTTTATGTTCGCCATCACCGATTATTATGAAATATAAAAAACCAAAGAGTGAGGTTCATGTTTTAACTGGTGATAAAGAAGATATCCAAATGCAAAAGTATGCAATTGCTCTAGCGAGAAAACTTGGAGCGACGTTAACCAAGGTTAACTCTCCTCATAAAATGACAAGAAACTACAGAAAGGCCATACTGGATACAATCTAAGATTACCAAGCGGTTCTATCTCCAACTCCCTTGCATGAAAATAATCCAGCGAAAGCTGGATTATTTTCATGGTACCCGCCGCCTGCTGGCGCTGGGCACTGCGTCGCCTTCGCTCCTTGTTGCGGGGGTTGGATCTTCACATCGTGTCGCACTCGGCTAAACTATAGGTTTACCGAATTTGATTAAATTTAACTTTTTTTCTCGGCGCCAACCCTTGATTTGCCTTTCTCGTTTTATTGCTTCTTCTTTGGTGTTGAATTGTTCTGAATATAGAAGCCTTATTCCGCGATGGAGTTTAGTGTAGCGTCCACCGCTTTTTGTTTTATGTTCAGTTAATCTCCGCTAGATATTGTTTGTGATTCCAGCGTAAAGACTATCGTCGTCACACAGAATCAAGTAAACATAATACATGATTGTATTGTAGCGGTTCGACAGGCTCACCGCCATTCTCCGCGAAGCTTGCCGTTCGGCTGAGCTCAGGCCGAAGCCATGAGCAAGCAAAGGGCCAGAATAAATATTCTGGCCCTTTGCGCGTCGAATGGTTGCGGGGGTTGGATTTGAACCAACGACCTTCGGGTTCTTGATGTTTTCTCTGATTGGGTCAGAGATACAACTGGAATTACTCCCAGGTTCGGACTATCCCATCCTCCTTCGCTAAAGCTTCGGGAGGACACAGTCATCCTTAAGCTATAGGGTTAGGAAGCTTCCATTATAGTCTCTGAACGTTACCTCCAACAAAATCAAGGAATTTACCCTGAGCTTGCCGAAGGGCTTCGCTGCTGATTGCCCTCTTGCCAAAAGACAGGTAGGGTTTCCGGCAATTTCGAAAGTTTTTCCATATCGCATTACTACGATAGGTCACAATTTTGTTTATGAGCCCGACGAGCTACCAGGCTGCTCCACCCCGCGATATATTATACTTGTACCAGTGTATAGCTTAGTAGACAAAAGTGCAAGTAATTTTGTTCCTTTTAGTCCAAGTGCGTTGTATTTTATAGTACCAATGATATAATATAATCAGATTACTAATCTTTGGTATTAATTATGGCAAAGTCTGCTTTACGAATAAGGGCACGCGAGTTACGTCGAAAAAGTGGTGAAAGTATTGTCATAATTGCTAAAAAACTAAAGGTGAGTAAGGGTACTGTAAGTTTGTGGTGTAGAGATATCCAATTGAGTCAATCTCAGATTCAGAACTTGCTTGATAGAAAAGAAAATGGTCTACGTTTGGGTCAAGTAAACGGAGCATTAGTTCAAAAAAATAAAAGAATAAAAATAATAAAACAATATCAAGAAGATGGGTTAAAAGAGTTTAAGCAAGTTTCTGATCGTGAATATTTAGTTTTTGGACTAGCCCTCTATCTTGCTGAAGGTGCGAAGAAGTCTCGTAGAATAGAGTTTGTAAATTCTGATCCGCAACTTATTCGTTTTATGCGACACTGGTTTGTTAAATTCTTCTCTGTGCCAAGAGAACATTTTTCCTACCGTTTTACGATTAACGAAACACATCGGGCACGAGTTGATGTGGTAACTAAATTTTGGTCAGAGTATCTTAATATTCCCCAATCTGAATTCAAAAAACCAGTCTTTGTTAAAGCAAAACATAAAAAAATATATGCCAATCATGATAATTATTTTGGCACTTTTCGATTGTCAGTATTGAAAGGTAGCTCCATATTGTATAGGATATTAGGGTTAATAGAAGGTTTGTTGGCTAGCAAGAAAGAGCCGGCGTAGCTCAATGGTAGAGCGGGCGTTTCATAAGCGTCATAAGAAGGTCCGATTCCTTCCGCCGGCACAAAGTCATCATAAAAGCCCCATAAGGGGCTTTTATGATGAGGCTAAAAATGATAAAATTAGTAGTTGTCTAAGGATTTTAATACAAATTTTTTTAAAACCTGGTCATCAGAAATGGCTTATATTTTAGGCTATACTTTTGCCGATGGCTCTCTATATAAAAACACGCATGGTTATTACTATTTAGAATACACATCAACGGATGCAGAGTTAATTGAAAAGGTTAGAAAATTGTTAGGCTCTAGTCATAAAATAAGCTTTAGATTGCGAGAAAAAGACAATCCGAATTATAAAAATTGTTATCGAATACAGATAGGTGCTAGGTTGATAGTAGAAGACTTGGAGAAGCTGGGGGTAATTCAAAACAAAAGTTTGGTAGCAAAATTTCCAGAAGTACCCAGAGCTTATATCGGTGATTTTGTAAGAGGGTATTTTGATGGTGATGGAGGAGTAAACCTAAAACAATACTGGAGAAAATCGAGAAATAATTGGAACTGGGTGTTCACTACTCAATTTACCTCTGGTAGTAAAGATTTTTTGGATGGTCTCAGAAAATCCTTGAAGGGACGCGTTGTTGGTGGACAGATACGGCAAAAACATCAACGAGGTGGATTTGATTTTATACTATCCAGACATGATAGTCTTGCGTTGTTTAAGTTGATGTATGATAATGCGCCAGTTGATATGTTATTGAAAAGAAAGTATAATATTTTTCTAAAAGCTTTTGAGGTTTTGAAATATAATATTGCGGGCGTAGCGTAACCTGGTTATCGCGCCTCCCTGTCACGGAGGAGACTACGGGTTCAAATCCCGTCGCCCGCGCAACCATCTTTTGCAAAAATCGCCTAGTGGCGGTTTTTGCTTCGGAGGGGCAAGGTGGTTTTTTCTCTAGTCGGAAGTTGTTATAATCTCTCTATGTCAGGTGAGCGAAACTGGTCAATTTATGGGGTGACAATTGCCACGCTACTAATGCTGGTGGCCTTGGGACTGGCAGTGTGGCGGGTGGATCCATATCAAGCTAGCCAGGCGCAGAAGGGAGCATTTTATGCGGCCCTGGGTTTGGCACTGTGGGGAGTGATTACTTGGCTAATTCTAGGAGTACGAAAACTGATTAATCAACTAATACCGGCGGGCGAACTGTTTCAATCCTCGTTTTTCTTTGCTTTACCGGTGGCAGTTTTGTTGTTAGTCTATCTCTTGTTTAAGTAAACCAAAATGCAAAACATAAAAGTTACTCTGCCAGAAGAAAAAACTATCCTTGAGCAGTTGGCTAAACGCACTGATGCCGAAGCCAGACGTATTGAACGCTTTTTAGTCATGCCAGATTTGTCGCGTACTGCCGATAGTCCGCTGGCAGAAATGGTCCAGCGTATTTTAGCGATTCCAGATTTTAAGGATTTCGACATCCTAGAGATTCCTGAGATTGTGCCAGCGGATATTAGTTTTGATTTGTTTGATTTCCCAGCTGACCACCCCGCCCGCTCCAAGTCGGATACCTATTACGTGGATGAAAAAAATATTCTTCGCACGCATACCACGGTAATGTGGTACTACCACATGCTTAACGCGGAAACTAAAAAGCGGATGGCGGCGGGGGAGGCCGTGGGCGGTTTTTCTTTTGGTAAAGTTTATCGCAAAGATGAGATTGATCGTCATCATATGAATGTCTTTCATCAAATTGATGGCTGGTATTTGGCGCCCAAAGAAAAACAAATAATCGGCGAAGCGGATTTGAAAAAAGTTTTGTCCGAGATTGCTAAGGCGATTTTTGGGGCGGAGGTAAAGTACCGTTTTAATCCAGACACTTTTCCTTACACCCATCCCAGTTTGGAGATGGAGGTTCAAGTAAAAAATGATGACGGCTCGCCTTCGTCTGGTGACTTCGGTCGCACGCCGCCAGAGCTTTTGGCGACGGAGCGCGGAGCGCAGTGGGTTGAAGTTTTAGGTAGTGGCGTGGTAAAGGGGAGTGTCTTGGAAAAATTTGGCATTGATAGTTCCAAGTGGACCGGTTGGGCCTTCGGTTTTGGTTTAGAACGGCTGGCAATTTTGAGTATGGATCTGCCCGATATTCGGTTGTTGTGGTCGCAAGACGAACGGGTTAAAAAACAACTAAAACTAGGTAATCAGTTCAAGGAGGTCAGTAAGTACCCGCCGATTACCCGCGACATCTCTTTTGTGGTGGATAAAAATTTCGTGCCCAATGACTACTTTGATTTGATTAGGGACAGCGGAGGCGATCTGGTAGAAGAAGTAAAATTACTGGATAGCTATGAAAATGAGGAAAAATTCGGCAGCGGGACGATTAGCTACACCTACCGGATTGTTTATCGTAGCAACGAGCGCACGCTTTTGAGTAGTGAGATTGACCCAATTCAGGCCAAAGTCTACTCCGAAACCGCTACACAATTTAAGGCAGAATTACGGTAATACCAGTGCCCTCATCTTGCCTCTTGCTACCGTGAGTCGCTCGCTCTCCCACGGGACTTCCTTCAGTCGCTGCGGCTCGCGCTCACTGCTCTCTCGGAGCGCAACCCCGCCTAAGGCGGGGACCGCGAGCTTGCATCTCCTCCGACAGCTAGCCGAGGCAAAATAAGGGCACCCAGATTGCTTGATTCAGTATTGATAAAATGCTAGAATTAAGGATATAAAATGGCTGAGAAAAAGGCGCAAAACTCATATACCGCGAAGGATATTTTTATTTTAGAAGGGCTTGATCCGGTGCGAAAGCGACCGGGGATGTATATTGGTTCAACTGGCCCCGAGGGGGTGCACCATTTGATTTGGGAAATATTTGATAACTGCTACGATGAAGCGTTGGCGGGCTATGCCAAAAATATTGAACTAAAACTTTTACCAGACAACATGGTTTCAGTGAAAGATGATGGCCGTGGTATCCCGGTCGAAAAGCACAAACAAACTGGTAAGTCTACCTTGGAAACCGTCATGACTACTTTGCATGCGGGTGGTAAATTTGGTGGTGAGTCTTATAAAATTTCTGGTGGTTTGCATGGAGTTGGCGCTTCGGTGGTGAACGCTCTGTCGGCTTATGTCAAAGTCGAAGTGATACGCGACGGAGAATTATACGAGCAGGAATATTCACGGGGCGTGCCCAAAGAGGCGGTACGCCTGGTCGGCAAAGTTAAAGCTCCTAACGGTACCACTACAATCTTCCAGCCTGACCCGGAGGTTTTTAAAGAAATTGCTTTCAATTGGGAAACTATTATCACCCATTTACGCCAGCAGGCTTACTTGATTCGGGGGGTGCGCATTAGTATCACTGATGAGCGCAATCCAATCAGTCATCCTAATGATACTGGTAAGGTAATAAATGAGTATCCGTCACTGACTTTTTATTTTGACGGCGGGCTAGTCTCGTTTATTAAGTACTTCCTTAATCGTAACGCTGAAGCCAAGCATGATAATATTTTTTACACCAACAAAGAGGCCGAAGGTCTGCAGGTAGAAGTGGCTTTTCAATATACCGATGAAATTCAGGGTAAGGAACTAGGTTTTGCCAACAACATCCACACTGTTGAGGGTGGTATGCACATCACCGGTTTTCGTACTGCTAGTACGCGCGCACTCAATGACTACGCCCGTAAAAATGGCTATCTAAAAGAAAAAGACGACAATTTAACTGGCGAAGATATTCGCGAGGGTCTAACAGTGGTAATTTCGGTTAAATTACGTGAGCCACAGTTTGAAGGCCAGACCAAGGCTAAGCTGGGAAACCCGGAGGGGCGTACTGCGGTGGAGGGGGTGCTTAATATCGAGTTACCGGACTGGTTAGACCGCAACCCCAATGACGCGCGCGCCATTTTAGAAAAGGTAATTTTGGCTTCTAAGGCGCGGATGGCGGCCAAAGCGGCGCGTGAAAATGTCATTCGTAAGGGAGCGCTGGAGGGTTTAACTTTACCAGGCAAACTGGCGGACTGTTCGAGTCGTGATCCGAGCGAATCTGAGTTGTTTATCGTCGAGGGCGACAGTGCCGGAGGCTGTTGGGATGGAGACACAAAAATTGCCTTAGTCGACGGAAGGAATTTATCTTTTAGGGAGTTGATCGAGGAAGACAAAAAAGGGGTGAAGAATTTTTGCTATACCATGCTAGATAATGGTCATATGGGCATCGCTCCGATCATGTACCCTAGAATTACCAAGAGAGCGGCTGTAGTTATAAAAATAATTTTGGATAATGGAGAACAATTGGTTTGTACTCCGGATCACCCATTTAGATTAGTAGACGGTTCTTACCATTCAGCGAGTGAATTAAATCCGACACACAGTCTAGCTCCTTTGTATCGGAAGGTTTCTAAAAAAGAAGGAAACTACACTCTGGATGGTTATGAGATGGTTTTTGATCCTAAGGCCAAAAAGTGGAATTACACCCATGTCTTAGCTGACCTTTATAACTTGAAATCTGGGGTCTATGCCGCGGGTAATGGTAAACATCGACACCATGTAGATTTCAACAAACGAAATAATAACCCGACTAATATAGATCGCTTATCATACGAGGATCATATGATGGTACATTATAGTAATATTAAACACACCCTGCTTCGGCCGGATGTGCAAAAACGAGCGATCGAGACTAAGCGAAAACCGGAATTTAGAGAAAAAGCAAAACAAAAAAGCTTAGAAAACAGAGCGTTGTTTAGTGAAAATGCCAAAAAACAATGGGAAAATGCGGAGTATAAAAAATTTATGGGCGAAAAGTTTTTGGAGTTTTATCGAAACAATCCAAAATATCAGAAGCGTAATAATGAGCTACTTAATTTAAGTCAAAAGGAATATTGGGCTAACCAAGAAAACCGCAAAAAACAGTCCGACGGTACCAGAGTATATTTCGAAAATCATCCGGAAAAGAAACTACAGTATTCCGAGGCATCGATTGGACAGTGGCAAGACCAGACATTAAAAAAATGGCGTAGCGAGAAAACTAGAGAACAGTGGACACCAGTCTTCAGAGATAAAAGAAAGACTGCCTATAACCAAACTTATCTAAATAAAGCACTGGCCGTGTTAGGCCAAATTTATCAGCAGGAAAAACAAATCGATCTAGAGCAGTATAATCAAATTAGAAAAGAGACTAACGATAAAAGTCTATTGCGTTTTGACACTATATTAGAAAGATTTTTTGGTAACGATCGCCAAAGATTTAATGATGCTGTAAAAAATCGCAACCATCGAATCAAGAAAATTATCAAGCTCAAAAAGAAGGTTGATGTCTATGATATTGAGGTTCCGGGTACCCATAATTTTGCCTTAGCCAGTGGGGTGTTTGTGCATAATAGTGCCAAGCAAGGGCGCAACCGTCGTTTCCAAGCGATTCTGCCTTTGAAGGGTAAAATTTTAAATGTGGAAAAAGCGCGTATCGATAAAATTCTTGGTTTCGCCGAAATTCGTGCGCTAGTGATTGCCATGGGTGCGGCCATTGGTGATGAATTTGATATCAGTAAGTTGCGTTACCATAAAATTATGATCATGACCGATGCTGATGTCGATGGTGAACACATTCGCACCCTTTTGTTAACGCTATTTTATCGCTATTTTCCAGAACTAATTAAGCAGGGCCATGTTTATATTACTCAGCCGCCGCTTTATAAAATTCACAAAGGCAGTGTGGAGCGTTACGCCTATAGTGATGGTGAGCGCGACCAGATCATTAAAGAGTTGGTGGCGGATCAGATAAAAAAAACTGAAGACAGAAAGTCGAAAAAAACGACTGAAAAGGAGGGTCCCGCCGACGCCAAAGCTTTGGCGGGCGAGTGGGAGGTATCAGAATTGGGTGATAGTCGACTGACCAATACTATCGCACCAGAAGCCAAAATTGCCGGGCTGAGTATTCAGCGCTACAAGGGCTTGGGCGAAATGAACGCCGAACAGTTGTGGGAGACCACCATGAATCCAGCCAACCGTGTTTTGCTACAAGTTAATTCGGCTGATGCCGAGGCGGCCGATGAGATTTTTGAGATTTTGATGGGCAATGAAGTAGCGCCACGCAAAAAGTTTATCCAGACCCATGCCAAGAACGTCAAGAACCTGGATATATAGCAAAAATTGACTTTTTACGCTTTAGTATGTTAGAGTAGTCAAATCTAAAAACCAAGGGATGAGCAACACTTCTAATTTTTTCAAAGATGTTTGGGCGGAGATGCAACGGGTACATTGGCCCACCCGCCAGGAGACGGTTAAGTACACCCTAATTGTCGCTGGCATGAGTATTGTTTTGGCGGCTTTTTTGGGCGGACTAGACATTATTTTTAGCTTCGTGCTTAATCGTTTAATTACTCATTAGCCTATGGCTAGACAAATCAATACCGGCGAACGTAACTGGTACGCAATTCATACCTACGCTGGTTACGAAGATAACGTGGCGCGCAACTTAAAACAGCGCATTCAATCACTTGCCAAAGAGGATAAGATTTTTAATGTCATTGTACCGAAAGAAAAAAAGATTAAGATTCGTGGGGGCAAGCGTGAAACGATTGAAGAAAAGATTTATCCCGGCTATGTACTAGTGGAGATGATCGTTACGGATGACTCCTGGTACGTAGTGCGTAATACGCCGAGCGTCACCGGCTTCATTGGCGCCGGCACCATCCCGACCCCGCTTTCCAAAGAAGAGGTAGATTCGCTGATGAAGCGCATGGGGGTGGATGAGCCAAAGTATCAGTTTGATATTGTGGCGGGGGATAATGTGAAGATCGTGGATGGTCCGTTTAAGGACTTCGATGGTCGGGTGGCGGAGGTGGACACTGAACGAGGCAGACTTAAAGTGTTAGTGACGATGTTCGGGCGTGAGACGCCGGTAGAACTAGATTTTTTGCAGGTGAAGAAGCTATAAGAAGTCTAAGGACTAATGTCTAGAGTCTAGAGCAGAAAGAGAGAAAATAAATGTATTATCGCTTTGAAAATTTGGACGTATGGAAATTGGCAAGGTTATTCAGTGTTGAAATTTACAGAATTTCGAATAAATTTCCAAAGAGCGAGATTTTCGGACTAATTAGTCAGATTCGTAGGGCAGCAATTTCAGTGGCTTTAAATATCGCAGAAGGCAGTAGCCGTGGCTCTGACCTTGAGTTTAAGAGATTCTTAAGGATTTCACTCGGATCAATTAGTGAGGTTGTAACTACGCTATATATTGCTTTAGACCTCGAATTAGTAACAAAAAATCAGTTTGATAATTTGTACAAAGTTAGTGGCGAGTTAACCGCAAAAATTAAAGCATTAATATCAAGTCTGGGGAAAAAGTGATTGTCGTTAGTCCTTAGACCCTAGTCTTTAGACAAAACAAAATGGCAAAGAAAATAAAAACCAAACTAAAATTACAGTTAGAAGCGGGTAAGGCCACACCAGCTCCACCAGTCGGTACGGCATTAGGTCCGCATGGTATTAATATCCAGGACTTCGTAATGAAGTTTAACGAGGCCACCCGAGAAAAAATGGGGCAGGTGATTCCGGCTGAGATTACCATCTATGAGGATCGTACTTTTGATTTCATTCTAAAAACTCCACCGGCGGCCTTTTTAATTCGTCAGGCGGCCAAAGCGGAAAAGGGTTCGGGTGAGCCGAACAAAAAGAAGGTGGGTAAAATCAGCAAGGAGCAGGTCAGAGAGATCGCGCAGATTAAAATGGAAGATCTTAACGCTAATGATCTTGATGCGGCTGGTAAGATTATCGAAGGCACCGCCCGCTCAATGGGCGTAGAAATTAAATAAGCCTGGTTGCGTCCTAGACAATTTTCTCTATACTAAAAACAGCCTATGGTAGGCCGTTTTTAGTTACTTTGACAAGTAAATAGAAGAAAGGGGTGATTGTTATGATCGGAATTCCGAATCCTTGGCCAGGTTGTCTGATTGCCTTTGAGGGTATGGATGGTTCGGGCAAGTCTGTACAAATGAAAACCGCTGAGCACATGATCCAAGGACTGGATCTGTCTCGTCGCTCGGTGGTTCTTACCAAAGAGCCGAATAAGGAGGGTCCGTGGGGGGCACGAATATATGCGGAACTGGCTAAATCAGCCGGTATACACCTAACCGACCCGCTCCGTTTCCAGACCTGGTATGCGGCCGGTAGTCGGGAACATGTAAGAGATACGGTGATACCTGCTCTGCAGGCTGGTCACATCGTGCTGACCGACCGCTGTCGTCTTTCGATGGTGTATGGAATTACGAACTGGAACCAGGATTTTTGCGAGTTGATCCAGATGCACTGGGGGGTGATTGGCGAGTATTTCATCTGGCCAGACGCAATTTTTGTTTTTGATGTGCCAGTGGCAGTTGCCTTGGAGCGTCTAAGCAAGAAAGGCATATCCTTGGATGCTCACGAGAGGGAATCGGTACTGACCCGGGTCGGTTCGAACTATCGAACGATTTCATGGATGGTGTCAAATTGTCACTTGGTTGATGGTAATCGGGGCACCGGTGTGGTGTTTGGCAGTTACGGTCGGATTATCTCTGACCTGCTAGTGAACAATTTCCCAGAGTGTCGGGACTTTATCGAAGGGAGGGCGGAGTTATGAAATTTTGTCGGCCTATCTAGGCTTGGCTGAAAGGAGAAGAACAATGCCAGTAAAGTGGCCAGTATATAAAGACAAATTGGTCGTCGTTGGTGATCCAAAAGGAAGTGTCGGGATAGTAACCTGTTGGACAGATCGCGAAGTACTGGCAAGACAGTTGTCTCATCCCCAGATTGCGGCGTGGGGGAATCTTTACTCTCCTAACCGAGGGTTAGACTACCTGATTGCCAACGTATTAGCCCATCCCCATCTGCAACATTTGGTGATTGGTGGGTTTGATCGTCTCGGCGGTGGACTGGCTCTGTTGAAGTTAGTGACTGATGGTTTCAGTGCTGGCAAGGATAATACTGGTCGTGAATGTTGGTTGGTAAATGGTGTCGAGAACGGTAGAGTCAGCAAAGATTTTTCAGCTGAAGATCTCGAGGCTTTTCGCCAAACTGTCGTAGTGTACGATCAGCGCTGGCAAAGTCCCGGTCAGAAAGCTGAGAGTTTCGTGATCTGGTTGTCTGAACTCACCGGTGGGCTTGCGCCTTTTGCGGAAAAGGTTAGAGAGCCAAAAATCGTCACAGTTACCGAAGTGTCAGCAAGCAAGAGCTTCCCTCACTTGGGAGTTGGTCAGACGATCGTGGGGAGAACTGTGGCTGAGGTATGGGTTAAGCTACTAGACTTTATTATGAAGTTTGGTCTAGTTTCTAACACCCAGTACCAGAGCATTCAACAAGAGCACCTGGTCTTAACCTCAATCATTACGGAAGAAGATCCAGTGATTCTGTTGATTCCTAACTGGTTTCCGTTTAGTCGGGAGGAATTTCTTGGTTATCTTCCCACGGTAACCGATGCTATTCCAGTTCCGGCCGGCGTCTCCTACTATTACGGCGATCGTATGCGTATTCGTCATGGTGATCAGATCGCTAAATTAGTAGAGAAGCTCAAAACTAGTCCGGAAACCAGGCAAGGAGTAATACAGCTCTGGGATCAAGAGACTGACATCTTGATTAAAGACCCCCCGTGTCTTAATCACCTCTGGGTAAGGGTGCAAGATGGGAGACTTTGTCTACATGCCGTAATTCGTAGTAACGACATGTTTCGAGCTTATCCAGCTAACGCCTTGGCTTTACGGATGTTGCAGGAAAAAATCCGTCAGGAGTCGTCGCCAGAGCTTAGTTTGGGGCCGCTTGTTATCACGTCTGAGTCGGCGCACATCTATGATGAGTCTTGGGAAGCCGCTGGACGCATCGTAGAACAATATCGAAAAGAGGTTGTCGCTGATCAGCGCAATATTGTTGACCCGGCCGGGATTTGGCTAATCAGTGTTGAGACGGGAGAAATCTTGGCGCAACACTTGTTGCCATCTGGAGAAGAGGTACAGCAGTTTCATGGTCGGACAGCGATGCAGTTGTATCTCCAGATGCAGGAGTTTGTCTCCTTAACGGAACATGCTTTGTATCTGGGGGCCGAGCTACAAAAAGCTGAGACTGCTTTGAAGTTTGGCCTGGAGTATACCCAGGACAAGCCACTACGGTAAGGATTATGAAATTATCGGCTGAGTAGCGCCGCCGCGGGGTCGGCGCTTTTTTTATTGAAAAAAACATGTTAAATTCATGGTTATGGAATATGCCCCAGTAATTGGACTGGAAATTCATGTCGAGCTAAAAACCAAGACTAAAATGTTTTGTGCTTCGTTGAATGATCCGGATGAAAAACGGCCGAATTTTAACATCTGCCCAGTCTGCATGGGTTATCCAGGAAGTTTGCCAGTAATCAATCATGAGGCGGTGCGCAAGGTTTTGTTGGTGGGGGCGGCCCTGGGTTGTGAGTTGGCAGAGGTCAGTAACTTTGATCGCAAAAATTATTTTTATCCCGACATCCCGAAAGGTTATCAGATTTCCCAGTATGCGCGACCACTTTGCTTGGGCGGTAAACTGAAAGTGGGTGGACGAGATTTGCGTATTACCCGTATCCACCTGGAAGAAGATACTGGCCGGTCACAGCATGTGACCGAGGGGTTACAACAAGCGACCGAAGGAGAGCGCAGTGCCCAAGGCCAGCAGGCCGGGGTACACGATCCGAGTGGTGATTTTAGTCTGGTAGATTTCAATCGGGCTGGGGTGCCGTTAATGGAGCTAGTAACCGAGCCAGACATTACTTCCGGTAGTGAGGTACGCGAGTTTGCGGAAAAACTGCGTTTGCTTTTGCGCTATTTAGATGTATCCGATGCCGATATGGAAAAGGGTCAGCTGCGGGTGGAGGTAAATATCTCGTTAAGGAATAAGGAAGAAGAGAAAAGTAATAAGTTTGGCACGAAGGTAGAAATTAAAAATCTTAACTCAATTAAGGCGGCGGCCAGCGCAGTGGATTATGAAGTTAAACGCCAGAGTGAACTATTAGATAATGGCGATGTAATTCACCAAGAGACGCGCGGTTGGGATGAGTTTAAACAGATAACTTTTAGTCAACGTTCCAAAGAGTCGGCCCATGATTATCGTTATTTTCCAGAACCGGATTTGCCCGAGCTACGTTTCAGCGCAGGAGAGTTAGAGGCAATCAAACAGTCACTGCCTGAACTGCCCGAACAAAAATATGACCGCTTTATTGCCGAATACAAACTACCGGCACAGGACGTGGATCTGTTGGTAAATGATCCACCGCTAGCCAACTATTTTGAGCAGGTAATATCCGAGCTGGGTAGCTGGGATAAGTTAAGCCATTTGACGCGTCCAGCGGAGGAACCCGTCCAAAATGCTTCGCATATTGAGCCGGGCAGGCATTTTGCCAAGTTAATAAAGTTAAGCGCTAATTACATGATCACCGAACTAAAGCGCCGCTTAAATGAGGCGGGCTTAGAACTAAAAGCTAATAAAATCACGGCGGAAAATTTTGCTGAGTTAATGGTGCGGATTTTCCATCAAGAGATTTCTTCTTCGGCGGCCCAAACGGTTTTGGAAGAGATGTTTATTAGCGGTAAGGATCCGGAGGAGATTATCAAAGAAAAGAATCTGGGACAGATGAGCGACTCAGCGGATTTGCAGGCAATTGCAGAAACGGTGATTGCGGATAATCCTAAAGCGGTGGAGGATTTCAAAGGTGGCAAAACCGAGGCGGCCAAGTTTTTGGTAGGCAAGATTATGCTGGCCACCAAGGGCAAGGCCAATCCAAGTGTGGCGCAAAATTTGTTAGAAAGATTATTAAAATAAAAAATATGGGAATCATGGGAGATTTTTTTGGCGGGAAAGAAGGTCCGGCTAAGCCGGCAGATAGAAATGAGTCAGAGATTGAAAATCGCAAACAAGATTTACGTAATCTTTATGCTCAGCTAGACAAGGCTAATACCGAAGCTGATGATGCAGAAAAATTGAGAATAAACGATCTGATCACAAAAACAAAAGAGGATTTGGTTGATTTAGGGTTAAGCGAGAGTGAAATAGAAGACTTTTTAGCTCGCGAACTCGGTATTGCTGCCTAGTGCAGAAACTGCTCGGTTAACTGCTCTGCTTCGATCGAGGTCTGCACCCAATTGATACGTTGGTCGCGTTTGAACCAGGTCATTTGGCGTTTGGCAAAGTGCATAGTGTTGTCGATAATTTGTTGCTCCGCTTCGGCTAGGGTAATTTCGTTATTGAGATAAGCGATAACTTCACGGTAGCCGATGGCGTCGAGAGCTTTAACTTTGCCGTACTGGGAGAATAGTTTTTTTACCTCTTCCACTAGGCCAGTGGCAAACATGTTTTTTACGCGTTCGTTGATACGGGTTTTCAAAATTTCTGGTGCAGGGTTAATACCAATTAGTAAGCTGTCAAACAACGGCTCGCCTTGTTTATGTTGCTCAGTGAAAGGCTGGCCGGTAAGCATTGCTACTTCTAAGGCGCGCACCACCCGACGAGGGTTTTTGGGGTCAACTATGTAAGCGGCCTCGGGGTCGAGTGCTAGTAATTTTTGGAAGACAAAATCTAAGCCTTGCTCACTAATCATGGTTTCAATTTTTTGGCGTAGTTTGGAATCCTCTTTGACCTCTGGGATTTGCCAGTTGTCTACTAGGGCATAAATATATTGGGCGGTGCCACCAGCAACGATTGGTATCAACTTTCGACTTACGATGTCGGAAATGGCAGTGGTAGCGTCTTTTTTAAACTGACTGACATTATAATCTTCATCAGGGTTTTTAATATCAACTAGATGATGTCTAATATTTTGGCTAAAGTAGTCACCCTTCAAACTTGGTGCGATCGCACCAAGTTTGAAGGGTGACTGGTCTGGATTTTGTGTGTCGCGTGGTGTCTTGGCTGTGCCAATATTCAAGCCACGATAAATCTGGCAGGAATCAGCAGAAACTATCTCGCCTTTATTCAATTCGCGACCTGGTCGCAACTGAAAGTTGTGACACCGGGCCAATGACAAAGACAGCGCTGTTTTACCAGACGCTGTCGGACCGAGGATGACAATTATCCGTCCCAGTGCCGAATTTGCTTTTGCGTTGAGCTCTATCACTTCCCTCACACCCCCATTTCCTTTTCTCACATTGATGTTATTATGCCCTCTCGGCAACTTCTTTGGTTAGCTGCTTGGCTAAAGATTCGATCTTAACCATACCGAGATCACCGACGCCACGTTGGCGGACGGCCACGCTCTTGGCCTTTTGTTCTTTTTCTCCGACCACCAAAATATAGGGGACTTTCTGCATTTCCGCTTCGCGGATTTTTTTGCCGACGGATTCATTACGTTCGTTAATCTCTATACGTAGGCCGGCTAGACGTAAACGTTCGGCTGCTTTGTTGGCGTACTTGTTAAACTTATCCGAAATGGAAACAATCGTCGCTTGCACCGGAGCGAGCCAGAGTGGAAAAGCGCCAGCATGATGTTCAATTAAAACCGACATGAAGCGCTCAATTGAACCCATGATCGCGGCATGCAACATCACAATGCGTTCGGCCTTGCCTTCTTCGTTGGTGCAGGTCAGATCAAACCGTTCAGGCATATTTAAATCAAGTTGAATGGTGGCTACCTGCAACTCGCGGCCGAGTGAGTCGTG
>Ga0209541_10008685_pt1 | contig 16677 bp, 6 predicted proteins | sample RifCSPlowO2_01_FD_184027 | JGI IMG/M metagenome (GOLD analysis project Ga0209541, IMG submission 184027) | Groundwater microbial communities from Rifle, Colorado - Rifle CSP2_plank lowO2_0.1 (SPAdes) (version 2) | ecosystem: Environmental > Aquatic > Deep subsurface > Groundwater | place: Rifle...
TACTTCACTTGGAATGGCGCCGAAAAAATTTGCGCGCCAGTACGAAACAAATTACAATCAAATCAAAGAGAAACTAACTGTCTAAGAAAAGGGGTACACTTCATGGAGAAGGGTCTGCTCGGCGACGCGCGGTACACGGCAAAGCTCCTCAATCGCGAACTAAACACCGAGGAATTGACAAAGATCCTTGAGAAGTGTGTGGGGAAGGGCTGGCTTAGAGACGCATGCGAAACGGCAGAGCTCCTCCCCGAACCCGCACAAACCGAGGAACTAACAAAGATCCTTGGGAAGTTTGTGGAGAAGGGTCTGCTCGGCGACGCGCGGTACACGGCAAAGCTCCTCAATCGCGAACTCAACACTGAGGAACTGACAAAGATCCTTGAGAAGTGTGTGGAAGAAGATGAGCTCAGCTACGCGCGGTACACGGCAAAGCTCCTCATATCTTAAAACAAAGCACGAACAGCTTGGTAAAACCAGGCTGTTTTTTTATTGGAAGCGGCCAGAATTCCCCGTCCCTTTAGAGCGGGGATAGCACGAGACAGATTTTATTGAAAACCCCCGCGCTCCTGTATAAGAGCGCGGGGGTTCAATTAATCTTGTAAGTTTACTTCCCTACTATGGATTATCCCAGAACGCAAGATTTGCGAGCGCTTTGGATGCCTGAGGTGTGGCTTTGCCTGAGGCGCCAAGCTCGGGCGGGATTGCGTAGGAATCACCGCTATTGTTATAGGTATCAAGCTGTCCGGTAAGGCTTTGAATGAGATTCTTGTCGCTTCCGGCATAGGCCGCGTCAGAATTCGCAATCAACAACTGCGTAGCCGCACCGCAACCAAACGCCGCGCAATTCAGTTTGGCCGCAACCAATTGCTGAAGCATTTGGATTCTGGCTTGGTCGAGTGCGTCGCGTTTAAAGTTCTTGCCCTTACCCGTTGTCTTATTGGCGATTGGAGCGTAGAAAGCGCCGAATAATTGACTTTGACCTGTCGCCACTATGTTCGTGATGTTTCCTTTATGGCCACTGATGGTCGTCCCAATCAGCATTTCACCTCCCAATTCATTCGCAAATACATCGCTCGTAAACTCCGTGTGGGTCTGCCAGAATCCGATAGTGCGGGTCGCGCCAATCACCTTTACCTCGATACTTCCCGCTTCTGATTCGTAACCGTTTTGTGGAGAAATATCATTTCCATACGGGTCAAATCCGTGACCGGTAACATTAAACGTAGTATCGGCTGAAATCAGAACGGAGACTTCCCACTTCCAAGCCTCGCCAGGATCTATGATGCCATCATCATTGGTATCGCCACTGACATATTCGGTTGACGACTTGGTTAAATTGAGAATAACCGCATCATAGGTGAGAACAACGGAAGGATTTGTTAGAGGAACCTCACCATCGTTCGTGTCGATAATCGTAAGAATTACATTCTCTCCCGGCAATGACTCCCAAGTGCTTGGTGAAATCGAGATTGTCGTATGAGGAAGCTTGATTGTGTTTGTGGTTTTTGCCTCAACACTTCCGCCTGCTGTCACAACCACGTTATTCGTGCCATTTGTGACACTCCATGCGACACCAGGATCATTTTCCTCAACTTCATAATTTCCCGGAATCAAGTTGTTAAGCGTTACGGGTGAATCCATTACAACACCGTTTACAACATGAATAGCAACCTGTGTTCCGCCCGGATACGACGGACCGGTTACAGTGAAAGTGAAATCGTCTGTCAGAGTCGACGCGAACGGATAACCTGTAAGGTCTATAGCCTTTTCAACATCCAGAGAACCGGGAACATAAGTGTTAGTCACTTCAGCTTGCGCAGTCTGTTTTGCGATAACCGCTACTGCGCCGGCGGGAACAGTCTCAGTCCATTCAAGTCCCGCATCAGCTTCTGTCACCGTATAGTCGCCCGGAATTAAATTGTCGAGTAATACGGTTGTGGGAGCTTGTAGAACTCCGTTTACAAGATTAAAGACAATATTGTGTCCACCAGGATATGAAGGGCCCGTCACTGTGACGGTAAAAGTATCACTAATAGCCGTAGGATTTACGACATTGCCCAAATTAACGATTTTCGTAACTTCGAGCGCACCGGCAACATACTCCTTTTCAGCTGGGACACTATTCTGTCCTACTCCGTCAGTTGTCCTGTTTAGAAGCACACCGCCTACTGTCAAAGCCGCGGAAGCTGTGGCTGTGAAAACATTCGGGGTATTGTTGTTTATGGTGATCGTACAAGTTGCGGTATTTCCAACAAACGCCACAGCCGGTCCGCAAGTGGTTATTTCTGAATCCGGAGACGGCGCTACGACATAAGTAATGTCGGCTGTTACCGCCGGAGTGGCACCACCAGGAACTTGCGTAACAGTTACAACAAACTCGTGAGGTTCCGTAATATTGTTAGTGGCAGTCTGCGGAGCAATCGTGATATATGCGTCAACATAATATTTAACCGCTCCATCGCTGTTCTCGCCTACTCCATCAGTCATAAGATTAAACACAACACCACCGACATTTATGGAAGTCACCGCGTCAACTGTGAACGTGCCGACATCATCGGAATTCAAAACTATCGTGCATTGACCCGATCCATCGGTACCGGAGAGACAGCCTGTCTCATCAAAAGAATCCGGTGCAGGAGATACGCTTCCATCAACTATCGCTCCCGAAACAGGTTGCCATGAGAGACCGGTCTTTTTCTCAACAGTTACCGTGAAGGTGTGTTCATCGCCGACTTCATTTACGTCAGAACTTGGCGTTATCGTAATGCGTGCCGTTACGTAATCTTTTGTCGCGTCAGCGCTATTGTCTCCGCCAGTATTTGTAGCGACCGGCAAAGTTACCCCAAGCACGACCGGTGAAGCGGTAGCATGAATGACCACATGACCGGCGGTCGGAGAGTTAATCGTTATCGAACAAGTGCCAGCGGTCGTCGTGCAAGTATTCAATCCGACAAAATTTGCCGTCGCGCCATTTGAATTTGTAATCGAGAAAGTAACAATAGTGCCGTCAGAGGCCGGACCCCACGCACCATCGCCGTTATGAGTCTGAACGTTTACTGAAATAACGTGATTGTCACCGATTTTATTCGTAGCAGTCAAAGGCGTGAGATCAATTTGAGCGACCGGTTTTGTGTTGGTGAAAGTGCAGGTAATTACCTCGCCAGAATTCGGAGTTATTGCTGTAACCGGATCACCATTGTCACAAACAGCTCCCGTTTTTGCCCAGCCAGTCGGAATAGGCGTTTCGGTAATAGAATAGGTATTATCCGGATCAAGATTTTCGTAGGATTTACTGCCTGTATTAGCAACAGTGGAAATCGAATCAGTTGATGGCAATCCTGTGCCTGTCATACTGAAGTCAAAAGTTGAATTTCCACCCACTGTGTTTTTCACAAGAATTATTTTCGCGAGTTTTACGTTTGTGAACGTACAAGTGACTGTTTCGCCAGGGGCAACATCTATATCGTTTACTGTCTCTTCTGACGAACAAGACGTTCCATCCAACTGCCAACCAGTTACAGCGTCTTCGGTTACCACATACTTACCAGGTATAACTTCAGTGTTATAACTCGGAAGACCTGCCGCAGTAGTGTCCGTCAACTGAAATGTTGCGGGGTTACCGTTTCCAAAATTATTGTTGAACGTGAAAGCCTGCGTATTGCTGTCAGGAACCGCATTCTTCTGAATAATGATATGTCCCCTCTCTGTATTGGTGAAAGTGCAGGTAACTATTTCACCGGCCTCAACATTGAAGGTCGCGGTTCTGGACCCGATATTTCCCGCGCTGTTTCCATCACTGCAAGAAAGTCCCGTAAGATCCCAACCTGCTAACGCTGATTCGGTTACTTCGTAAGTTCCAGGAACAACTTGTTTCGAAGAAAGCTGATCATCGTTTAGTGATGTAACAATCTCACCGGTAAAGCCGAACGACTGAACGCTTGCGTTTGGCAGTGTCTGTTTTTCAATAACAATTGTTCCCTTCTTTGTGTTTGTGATCGTGCAAGTTTTTGTCTCGCCAGCCGCCAATGAAACCGAGCCGTCACTCGCGCAATCTCCGCTAATTACGGATGTGTAATCGGAAAGATTTGTAGCAAGCGCGGCTGTTTCGCTCACAGTGTGAGAACCAATAGAAACTACAACCGGACCAGTCGTTCCGCCATCACCCACTTCAGCGCCCGTCCCGGACGTAATTCCGTCAATCTTCAAATTAAATCTTCCCGTGTCATTTGATGGAACCAAAACCTTATTCACTATAAGTGTCGGCTGTTTGGTGTTGCTGTAAGTACAAGTAATTGTTTCTCCCGCATCAACGTCTATCGTAGCGACACGGTTTACAGTATCAACAGAACTGCCATTATCTGGATCACTGCAAACAAGATTGGAAAATGTCCACGGAGAAAGCGGTGAAGTTTCGGTTACAGTCTTTGTGCCCGGAATTACGTTGTTGAATGTCTGACTTCCCGCGCCGGCCGAAGTCGTAATGTTGAATCCGGATAAAAGCTCAGAACCTGTCGCAGTGTAAGCAAAAGTATCATCTCCGCCCGAAGTTACTTTGTTGATGATAACAGTGCCCAATTTCGTGTTGGTGAATGTACAAGTGACTGTCTCACCGGCTTGCAATGAAATTGCGTTTACCGGACTTCCGTCAGAACAAGTCGCGCTTGTTTGCGTCCAACCTAAAACGGGAGTTTCCGCAACCGAATATGTTCCCGGTACAACCGCTCCGCTATCGTGAGGAGTCGTTTCATCAGCTAGAGCAAAATTTGAGCCTGCGTTTGTCGTAAAGTCAAAACTCTGTAAATCACCGGAAGGAATAGTTACCTTATCGACAATGATATGTCCCCTCTTTGTGTTCGTAAACGTACAAGTCACCGTCTCGCCGGCTTCAACATTGAATGTTGCCGTTCGAGTTTCCAGATTTACCGTGCTGTTCCCATCGTCACAAGAAAGTCCCGTAAGATCCCAACCGGAAAGCGCAGACTCTGTCGAATTGTATGATCCAGGAGCCACATTGGCAGAAATTGTTCCGTTGTTTACAGAAATTGAACCTGAAGGCGTGCCGGTGTAATTGAATGTGTCTGTTCCTCCGACCATAACTTTCTTAACAATCAGAGTGCCACCTTGTGTGTTGTTGAAAACACAAGTAACTGTTTCGCCAGCCGAAAGATTTATCGAAGCAGGATTTGATTGGTCACTGCATGTAACACCACTTTGCGACCAGCCAGTTGGAATGTTCACTTCAGCAACAGAATATGTGCCCGGTGCCAAATAACCCGAATCATTTTGCTGATTGTCGATTAAGAAAAAATTGTTTCCGTAGCTTGGATCAAATTCGAACTCGGCCTGTGTACCGCCCGGGTTGGTCTGTTTTTCAACAATAATTTTTCCTTGCTTAGTGTTCGTAAACGTACAGGTGATTATTTCGCCCGGATCAAGCTCGAGATTGCCGATGGTTTCCGTATCACCGATTGAGCTTACGCAAGACGCGCTTGTTTGAACCCAGCCCGCAGGAAGAGTTTCGGAAACTGAATAGAGTCCGGTGTTCAAAGTCTGGTCATTCGGTGCCGCAACGTCCGTTAAAGCAAAATCGTTATAACCGGTTCCAACGGCATCAAAACTGAAACTCTGCGAATCCGCGGCCGGGACCGTGACCTTGTCTACTATTATATGGCCGGTCTGGAGAGTGTTCGTGTAAGTACAGGTAACGCTCTCGCCCGCCGCCAGATTTATTGTCGCAACGCCTGTCCCCAAATTAGTAGTCGTATTACCCGTTGGGTCAACACAAGTAAGATTAGTGAGCGACCAGCCCGATACAGCACCCTCATCAACCGTGTATACACCTGAAGCTAGGCCTGAAAATGTTTGGCTATTTGAAAGTGTTCCGTCTGCATCATCGTCAAGAGAAAAATTACTTAATCCTGTTCCTGTAGTTGTAAAACTGAAATCCTGAGCATTATTAGGAACTGCATCTTTGACTATAGTGATGCTCGAATTCTGAAGAACTGTCGCTGACTGCATCTGGTTATCTCGCTGTCCAACCGCCGCACCGTCCAACTTATCGATTGCAACATGATAGGGCGAACCGTTTATATTAACCGCAGAATTACCAATTCCCCAATCTATTTGGCTCGACACATGTGCTCCAAAAGTAATGAGCACTGAGCAAGTATTCGCCGTAGTGTCCTTGTCAGCACAGTTAGACGGTACATCGAAACTTACCAAAATTGTAGTCTCGCTGTCTCCTGCGTATGAACCGCTGACAATAGTTGGTGCGCCGACACTGGTAATTGTGCCATTTCTAATTTTAAAATATCTATTACTTTCCGCGACATCAAATCCCGACGCATTAGGATCTGGTGGAATTAGTAAGGACGGATTAGGAATTAAGGTATCGCACGACGGAAATCCAGACAACCCTTCACAAAAATCAGCGTCGGTGACCGTGTTTGGCGCTAACTCAGAAAATGTATCCGTCGTTAGAAAATCGTAAGCATGTTTACCTCCTTTGGTTGTACCATACTTGAAAAGTATTGTGTGCGAACCGGGAGTTAGTCCTGCAACGTGAGCTCGCTGTACTGTGGCTTCACCTTCGTAGTATGTCGAATTGTTTGGTTGCAGATTACCATTTGTCCACCGACAGCCACTATCCCCTGTTGCATATCCATCACCGTCATCATTTGAACATTGGTCATACTTAGCAATCCCAGAATCTAAGAAGATTGTCTCTGATAGAACTGCTCCACTGGAGTTAGAAGCAATTACCTTATAGTACGGCCTAAAAATATTATCGAGGGTATAAGTTGTAGCGAACGAACCAACTGCATCAGCCGTAACATTCTGAATAGACTCCGTATAGTTTTCGCCGCCCAAATCACTTCCAAAAATCTTCAAAACAATGTTTTGAAGGGAACCAAAGTATTTTCCAAAAATAGTCGCTGTCTCTCCTGGATGATAATCCTCCTTATCCGTCTTCAAAACAGGTGAAGTAGAAGTAACTGATGAAGATACCGATGACGAAACCGGAACGGGCGCGGTTTCTTCAACCGTTTCTTCCGGCACAGTTTCCGAAGACTCCTCGTTCCCTTCCACCGACTCAGTCACAGCTTCAGTTGATTCCTCAACAACGGCCTCTTCCGTTGTCTCAGCAACTTCGGCAGAAACTTCCTCGGGATTTGAAACTACAATCTCAGAGGGTGGCGCCTCGGACTCTGGCGTCGTCACATCAGCTTCAGTGACAACAACCTCATCAGTTGCCGGAACTGCTTCTTCTGGAGCTGGTTCTGTCACTGATTCCGATTCTGTTTCCGATACTACCGCCGCGACATCCGTACTTTCCGTGGCTTCCGAAGTAACAGCAACGTCCTCATTTTCAACAACTTCAATTGTTGTATCTTCCACAACAACTTCAGTCGCCTCCGGAACTTCACCAACCGCGTAAGCGGCCACCGGAACAAAGTTGCCCACGAACATAAGCTGGGCAAGAATTGTCATTCCAGCCATAAAACTACTCGCTGACTTTTTTCGGCCAGCAAACATATTTTGCATTTTATTTTTAACTAACTAGTTATTAATTCTTCGAAACTTAAAGCACCAAAAGAACTCAGATATCCGCGAAAAAAAATATGAAAACTCATTCAACTAGCACACATTATTTTATACGATAAATTCATAAAGATGAATTTATTCATAATTTTAGTTTTATCCCCATGTGAGTCAACCAAGACAAAGAACTTATTTCGTGTTCGAAAATTATGACGGATTAGCTATACAAAATATTTCATCCGGTAGTATACATATAGGCAAGGAAAGCCGGAATTATATAAAGGACATCTGTCCTTTATAGTTGTCCTTTTAAAAAACCTTTAGAATGCGGGCTAGCAGAAAGGCGCGGCCGCAAAGCGGCCGCGCCATTTCCTGTCATTCTATCTTGCTATCTGCACTATACTAGAGTGGCAACTGTTCATCACAGTGTCCAGGACCAATCAACCCTTCGTTGAATGAGCCGAAAGTACCAGCAAGAGTCGTCCAAGCTGATTTTGCTCCCCCCTTCAGTGACGCCGCTTGAGCCGGCGTGTTTGCCGTGAACAACGCTTCCGCGCTTGCAATTGCTGTTACTACATTAGCTGGAGCAGATGCGCCGTCAAGAATGTTCAACTTAGCCGCCATATACTGGTGTGCCAAGTTATAGTAAACATTTCCTTTTGGTGCTGTCTTGAAAACCTGTATCCATGTCTGGCCGCTCAAGTAGAACGGCGCGTCGGGTCCTCCAACATTCGCCCAAGCCTCATCAGGATGAGCCGCTGGACCGTAGATCGAGTGTGTCTTCCAATAACCCTGGGTCAGAGTGCAACCCTGCGGACAGTCGATATGAACCAATACATCTTCAGACGCAGTATCTGTGGTCTGTGTGTCATTCGTGATCAAAGTAGCCGTATTCAAGACATTGTGGTCACCGCACTCCGCGTCCGTATACACTACCGTTCTTGTGTAGTGGAACTGCTTCGGTGATTCACCGACAGTTACTGTACCAAGAACACCGGCAAACGTGTCGGTCACATTTACTTGCTCGTCAATGACATTGGCAGGTGCTCCAAACGCTACAGCGACAACGCCGTTATAGTTGGTAGTTCCTGCCGGAGTCGGTACACCGTTTTTGTCGTAAGAGTAGTTCTGCTGGGTTGCGGTCGCGGTATTTGTTCGGTTTGTGCCATCAGGCAAAGCCGAGCTGTATGTACAAACGATCGAACCCGAAGCCGGAACCACAGTGGCCGGACAATTGACTGCCGCACCTATAGCCACCGAAATAGTGTCGATAACAGTGGTCAAATCTGCCTGCATGGTTGGATTGTTGTTCGCAATCGTAATGTTTCCGGCAACGGCGAAGTTGGAATCCGTCTGTCCGACAACGCTAGCTGTAACAGTGTAGTGAATATCGTAAGACTGATCTGTTGCAAGAGTTATTTCTGTCGCATCAGCTGTCTTCTCGATGTTCCAATCATACTCTCTATCGAAAGTGGTGTTGGCCGTTTTCGTAACTGTAAGATCGTAACAATTTACCGTCACTTCTGCACTGTCATTTTGTCCGGTCTCTGTGATAGTCGCGGTATTCGGAACAATATTTCCGGTTCCTGTGTACTGACCCTGTTCCGTTCCACAAGCAAAAGGACGAGTGTATGTGTATGAAGCGCTGTTAGAAAAAGGACCCGCGTCACCCAGAGCATACGTGTCATCGACGTTAACCTCACCATTTGTCACCGAAGGTACAACGTTAGAGAAATCAACAATAGCTTCACCCGAATCTCCTCCAACATCACCGGTCGTGGCAACGGTCGCAGTATTGGTCTGAGTTGTATTGCTAACTAAAGTTGCAGAATATGTACAAACCAAATTCGCTCCTGGAGCAAGACTGTGAGGAAAACTGACAGGGCAATTTAAAGTATCCGCCGCTCCATCAAGAGAGAGAACGTCCGCCACGCTCGTTATATTGGCCGCAACCAAAGCCGGGTTATGAATTGTTATTGTTCCCGTCACAGAATGAGTGGTTTCTCCAGGAACTTTAGTCAAAGCAATCGTATACTCCGATGTCCCCGTATCACCCTTAAACAAATTCCAGGTCGACGGAGTCACTGACTTATCAATTGTCCAGGTAAATGCCTGAGTTGTTGCAGGCACGGCAGTTTTGGTTACTTCAAGAGATACGGGAACGTTATTTACAGAAATCTGTTTTGATCCATTAGACGGATTATCAAAACCATCTTTCAATGTACCAGTCCAACTAACAGTAGCTGTCCACGTACCACCGACTAAATGAGCACTGGATGCAACATAGTTCATGCTCCCGACGAAAGCGATTCCTGTTGGATTCGGATAGTTAATCGGTCCAAACTGCTGAAATGTTCCGTCAGGCAAGGTTAGAGTCATTACACGCCCAGAAACATCACACCCGTCCACAGAGGCCTCGTTGCCCGCAGTGACAGAAAATGTGATTACTTCACCAAATGACGCAGACGCTGTGCTTCGAGCAATGTTTACAATGCTATTATCAGCATTGCATCCACCTGGTGAGGCTGGGTCAGCGGCATACGCCGGTACTGCCGCAAAAACTGAACCGATGACGGCAAGCATTAGAGCACCGGAAGCTACTACACGACCTAATTTATAAAATGTATTCATAATTATTTTTTACTAATAAATTACTGCTAACTAACTACTAATAATGTGGCGACCTAGTTTGACCAACAAAGAATAAGAGCGACTCTTTAATTTTGGTCAAACACCACCCGCGATCAATCTTCGTTTGGTTCTTTAATGAAAATAAACTAGGCGCTTTGCGAAAGAGCCTAACGCAGAAATTACGCAGGTCTAATATTGCATGAGCTTAATGAAGAATTGATGAGTTTAATTTTTTACTCGGCAACAAACTGTTGCCCACGTTAGAATCGAGAGTTGTGTTTGACAAAAACCATATTTAGGGACAAAAAAAGCCGCCGATTAAAGCGCACCTTCTCTATCCTCTTTTTCTTGGCTTGAATGAACACGAACTACTCGAATGTACTGCACAATTCTATAGGCGAACCTACGGCATGTCAACAAAAAAATCTATTTCTGCTATTCAATTCCCTCTCCACCTTAGTCGCCAGATCGACAAGCGTCGCAATATCGCCGTCGGTCAATTTACGTGGCGCAAAATCTTTGACACAGAATACACCTATCGGAAAACCGTCAGAATTATGAAGCGATATTCCCGCGTAAAAACGAATAAAGGGAGCTCCTACGACGGCCGGATTATCCTTAAACCTTTCATCCTCGAGAGTGTTCTCAACTATAAATATTTCCCTATTCAACATTGCGTGTCCGCAAAATGACACGTCCCTTCTTCCCTCTTTATCCTTAATACCAAAACATGACTTGTACCATTCTCTGTCGGCATCAATTATCGAAATTGTACTAATCGGCACATGAAGCCGAAAAGCCGCCTCCTTCGTGTATTTATCAAATCTTTCCTCCGGCTGGGAGTCCAAAATTCCCATATTTTTTAGGGATTCCAATCTTTCTTTTTCGTTTGTCGGTAATGGTGCCTTAATCATGAAATGTATATTTAGTACTTTCTGTCCTCAACAATGACGGGCGAAGGAATAACATATTACATGAAAAATTGACCCAACCCAATTCCTAATGGGCAGCACTGGGAAATGGTTCTCGATGGCGCCCATAAGAATTTTGGGAATTGTGAGTTTACACTCAGATCTTCATAATTTTCATAATTTGGTGTAGTATACCCGGCGGAAGAAATGGTTCATGCAAAACACCCCTACTACCATCTATGTACCCGGCCTCGACACCTCCCGTCGCGACGAAAAAGGCGATGTCCTGTTCCAATTAGGTCAGCCGATAATGCAACTTATGGAATTGGAGGTCGATAAAGAGAGATATGAGGCCTGGCTTAAACTAATAAATAAGCGCCGAGTACGAAAAAGACGCGCAAGGCGTAGCCGTTCTTAATGAACGGTTTTTCTTTGCAAAAAATGTAGTTTTCAAATTTTTCGCTTACAGCTTCACGAATACGCCCCCAATTCAGATCTTTTAAAAAATTGAGTCTTAATTGCCGCCCGACCAACTTTCCGTCCCTCTGTATCTCCTCACCCCACCCCCATCAAAAACCCCCACTCATTTTAGCGTGGCTATAGCCACGCTAAAATGAGTGGGGGTTTTTGCATCACAAAACCCGCCTTCCGGCGGGTTTTGATGAAAACATTTTTAGTGTTTAGCGTGTGACAGAAATAACAGTCGCTGCCAGCTCCGTCTCAGGAGCAGAAACGGTAACTCGTCCCAAAGTATCCTGTTGAACTTGGTATTTCACCGCGTTGGCAGCCACAGCGGCACATTGTATAGATGATCCGTTTGCAGTCGATTTAGGATCAGTTGGTAACGCTGGAAGGTAAGTCGGCACTAACAAATTGCAAATAGCCTGAGTGATTTCTATTGCAACAGCTGGAGCAACAGGAATGCCGGCAGGAATGGCTCCCTTGTTATCCACGCTATACTGACCAATTGCGTTTAATATAGCATTTACATTGGCTGTCCTCTGAGAGTCACTGGCCTGTTTAAATTGTCTTGATGGATTGATAGCTACCAAAACCACGGCCGCCAAGATTGCGATAATGCCGATGACGACTAGGATTTCGATGAGCGTAAATCCCTTTTTATTTATTTTCTTCATAATATCAAAAACCTATTAATAAAAACTAATAAATTACATATTCATGAGAATCATGAACACCACGCCGTTATACCACTAACCCGCTCATTACGCAATATTTACCAACTTTCGCGCAACCCCTAGTCCACAATTAAACTAATATAATCATTAGGAAATCATGAAGACGCGTGCAATTTCGATCGCTAACTTCTTCAGTTTTTTCCTTTCGCATTAGAACCCAAATCTTGAAAGTGAGTCGACAGTAATCCAAAGCAGAATGTCTCCAACTACAAATATGCCCGGTAAAACGTACCAGAGAATACTATTAAACTTTGATCTGTAATTACGATAAGAAATGTAAATGTTTGAAACGACAGACAATACAAGCAGAGAGGAAAAAAGCCACCTGACATTCGTATAGTAATAAATTGTAATTAGACCCAAAGCTAATACGATTGGAACTAGAGAAAACAAAAATAAAACTAATACAAATTCTTTTTTCATCTTTAGAAATAGAACTAATAAATCAAAAACAGTCTATTTGATAGCATACTCTGTTGATAAACTTTTGATGTATATCTGCAAAGTCCGTTTACCCGCAAGCACACTTTTCACACCACCTGAATAAACACTTGATTCATCCCTGGGTGGAGAATATTCGATTTTCAGCACTTCCTTTTTATCAACCTGCCAATCCTGGATGTACTTTTTAATTATCCCATCTTTCTCATCAAAAGTAACTGTAAACTTATTGACTTCCACTGACTTTTTAATTTCCCCAAACTGAAGACTCGTAAAAATCAATTTGTAGACTGCACCAGTATTTTCAAACAAATATTCCAAAATACTCTTATTTCCGGCCTGGTCCACAATCATGCAACTTCGGAAATCACATACCGCATCCTCCCCATTTACTCCTTTAAAAACATATCCTTTTGTTGCAATGTCAAAATACGTCACAAACTGGGGATAAGTTTTGTCTATTTTTATCATAACAGACTTTATGGCTTCATTGTTCCCTGCTTTGTCTACACTATAAAATTTTAATTCAGTCTCGCCTTCTGTGCTTATGACAATCCCTTCAGTATAAGTGTTAAACGTAATTCCCCCATCAAGCGAATAATTCGAGATCAAGACCCCAGAAAGATCATCCATGGCCGATAACGACACATGAACGTCACTTCGATACCAACCGCCATTTCCTTCGTCGCCAATTACATGAGGCTCCGTTTCCGGAGGAACGATATCATCACCCAATTGACCTGCAAGAACTGAATTTCTCACGATCTCTTTGCTTTCCAATCCTTTTTCTACAACTATTGTGTCGTCACTGCTCTGATCGGAAATGCTAAATTTAATATTAGTGTTAGTGTCTACCGCAACGTCATTAAACATACTTGTAGTTATATTTTCGCCATTTTCATTTTCTGAAATAAGCAAATCGAAAGTGCCAGTGTCAGTCCCAGTTCCCTCTATTCTATAATTTTGTCCTTCATCCGTCGGCAAATAAATAAAAGTCTCTCCATCGATAATATCGTAACCAACATTAGGAATTCCACGCTCCAATCCGTTTTCTATTGGACCCGTATGTTTACCTTCTTCGTCATATATATGCACTGCGACAGGACTGCGCCAAGTCAAAGTTTTTCCCTTAAAATTGCAAAATGTACGATCATTTCCAAACTTATCACTTGAAGCAACGGGCCTGTTTAGCAATATATTAACAATAGCGTCCCTCACGTATTCGCTACTTGGCAAACTCAAATGACTCGCATTTTTTGCGTAAAACTGATGATCTTCCCCCAAATTTATTCCACCTCCGCTAAGTAAAGGCACCGTCCCGTCCCCGCTACTATAGCCGATTTTGCCTACATTCCCCCCAACCCCCAAACTATATGCGGATTGAGTGTTAACTTTACAGCCAGTAATATTGTACGTATCAACAAACAACGGAGAAAAAAGTCCGAGTTGATTTTGAAAATGATCAGCCAGCTCAAAAATATTTTGCGACGCACCTTTCGAAGTTAGATACTCCTTTGTTTCAGCCAAATTGTAATAATTACTAACGCCAAAAAATTTATATGGTTTAACATAGCCACCTTGTTCGGAAAAATATCCATTGTTTGGTAACAATTCATATACGGCAGGTGATCTTCGACCAAGCTCTTTAATTCTATCGCTATCAAGCCAAGGAATCTCCATTTGGTCTCCAGAAACTATTATTCTTGCCGCTTTTGGCGATCCCAAATGTGGAGTTCCGACAAATATTAATTTGTTAACATCCCCATAACCGTACTCGCTAAAATAACTCTTGGCCAATAACCCGCCCATACTGTGAGCGATAACATTGACTTTGCTCGCACCCGTTACTGTTTTAATCGCATTTATTTTCTCACTAAGTAAGTCAGCAGTATTTTCGAGGTTTAAGCGCCAATCATATGGGAAAAGATAAATTGACTTGTTCCTAACATAACCTTCAACCTCTAACTGTGACATTAAACCCTTAAATATGTCTGCAATTTTAAAATTTATTCCTCCAACAGTTCCTAAGATATCGTCGATTATATCTTTTGCTATAATTGAAGTAACAATAGACCTCCCGTCATCGTCCAAAGCCAAATTTTCTGTAATGAATTGATCTCCCACATCATCAAACATTTTCCCCAGATTCAGCCATATCAACTCATCACCATTATACAATTCACTTCCGCCAATACCCGGAATAATTAAAACCGGCTCCAGCTCGGTTTTTTCGGGTGTCGGATCTTCGGAAAGCCAGGGAGTGAATAATGCCTCGCCCTGAATTAAATTACCAAGACCTCCGGGATTCTCTGTCGCGTGATATGGACCGCTAGCGTCACCCCAGTAATTTTCGCGTACATCGACAGCGCTTCCTGATGCACCACCATTTCTCACTCCGCCCAATTCATTGTTCACAATAACACTGTTTCTAGCGAAAATTGACGGAGCGCCACCTGAACCGGTTACAATGTCTATACCTCTTCTGTTTCCTCGTATCACACTATCCTCCATAACCAAATTTCCCCCACTGGCATACACCGCACTGCTCGCGTTGTTTTCTATCACAGAACTGCTAACGCGCACGTTTGTATTACCTGAAACAGAAATACCTACGCCCGGATTGCCAGAAAAGGTCGAACTGGAAATTGAAACATTAGAATTTGTAACTTTGACCGCAGGGCCATACTGAAGCTCTCGAACCTTAATATTGTGAAGTCTCACATTGGCGCCATAATTTATCGAAACTCCTTCTCTATAAAAGTCCGCAGCTGAAAAATCTCCGTTTTCAATATCTATCACTCCGCCGTTCAACCACAACGCGTGCCTCATAGCGTCAGAAATGATGAGATTACGGGCTTCGATATTGGCAAAGGCCGTTCCTATCCCAGACCCCACATGAGAAATAGTTACGTCACTAAGAGTCGAGGTGGCAACTGTTTGGTTCAAATAAAATGGTTGGCTGGAATATCGCGCATCAATATATCGCAGATGTCGAGGTTTTAAAGAATCAAAAAAATAAACTTGCCAATAGTCTAAACTTGAAGGCTTTGATAAACCGCCGTCACCATTCGTATCGCCTCCCGCTGAATCATCTAAATAGGATGAAAACACAACATGATTTTCATTTGACCCATTCACTACCAAACCCCCTTTCACCTGAATTGTGGCGAATCTAAATTTTACAACCACGCCTTCATCAATAGTTAAAGTCGCCGTATTTTGAATCGTCAGCGTCTTAGTTAAAACATATGGACTATTTTCTACGCTCCAAACCGTGTCTTCAGTAATACTGCTGTATGGCACAACCAATGCGAAGGAATAATGAGGCAGGAATAGAAAAACCAATAATATTAGACCGAGAAGAAAAAATATTTTCCCTGTTTTTGCACGTTCACCCGTCTCAAAAGCGACACTATACATCACTCTATTTTATGCTTCATCAATCCTAAAACAATCAGCACTGTGGATAACTTGACCAAAAAATTTACCAATATCTCTAGACAAACGTTCTCTTGTTTATTACCACTATTTTATTGTCCCTGGTTTAATAATGTTACTATAGTAACATTATTAAACCAGGGGGAAGACGTCGTTCTAATGTCGTTCCAATGGGCACCATTGGAAACTTTAGGAACTGGCAATACTGAGGATTGAGAATTGGACATTACATTTAATTTCAAAAGGTTGGTACGCTTTTTTTTGAATCAAAATGGCGCAATCTCCTCGCCTTTCGAGCGATGATAATTACGGAAATGATAAAGAAAAGCGGGGGCAACGTCAAAGTAGCAAATTGATCATCGGAACCCCAATCCACCCAACCGCCAACATCAGGGGTATTGTTGTATGTGTACAACATTATGCCGATCATAATTATGAAAGCAGGAACGGCAAACTTGGCCCATGTGAGAAAAACTTCTCGACGAAAGATAAATAGTCCTATTGCAATGACTGGAAAA
>Ga0209541_10008686_pt1 | contig 16676 bp, 22 predicted proteins | sample RifCSPlowO2_01_FD_184027 | JGI IMG/M metagenome (GOLD analysis project Ga0209541, IMG submission 184027) | Groundwater microbial communities from Rifle, Colorado - Rifle CSP2_plank lowO2_0.1 (SPAdes) (version 2) | ecosystem: Environmental > Aquatic > Deep subsurface > Groundwater | place...
GCCAATGAACAAGTAGATTGCGCAGAATCCCAGTGCAGCGGAAAAATATGCGGAAGAGGAACAAAAATTATTACAAAAGAGAACAGCACAGAAACAGAAGAAGTTGATTTTTATTGTATACAAAATATCTGTCAGGCAAAAGAAGAAATAATCACAGAAAAATTGCCAGTTTGCGGAAATCATATTTGTGAAGAAAAAGAAGCAGACATCATCAAAGAATGCTCTGCTCAAGAGATATGCCTTCCCATTTTTATAGAAGGCTCATGCCAGGAAGATTGCACTTTTGAAACCTGTCCAGAATATCCTCCAATAGAATGCAAGGGAAAAGTAATTTTTAAGGGAAAAGATGAAAAAGGATGTCCTTTGGAACCGACTTGTATTGAAGAAATAACTTCCTGCAGTTCAGATGATGAATGCGAACAGCCATTGTGTGGAATCTCAGAATGCATAATTTCTGATTCAGAGAATAATAAAGGAACATGCCAGGTTGTAAAACTAACTGAATGTCAGGAAGGATGCGCTGACGGAGAAAAAGAAATAAAAAAATGCGAGTCCGGAAAAGAAATAATAACTCAAATTTGCATTGACGGATTATGGAAAAAAACAGAAGAAGACAATGCGTGTGTTGTTTCTTTTGAACCAGAACCTTTGCTTCCGCCATCTGAACCAAGACTCATGAAAGAATGTGAAGTAAGAAGTGATTGTGGCGGAAAAAATGATGTTTGCAGCAACGGAGAATGTGTGACAATCCCAGAAGTTATTGAAATAGATTCAGAACAAGAATTTTCAGAGCAGGTTTTTGAATCAGAAGAAAACAGCGTTGCTGAATCCGAATCAACTGAAACGCAAAAAACAGGGCGATTTATTTTCGGAATTTTCCAGACATTAATTTCAAAAACTAAAACAACTGGAAAAGAAATTGAAAATAGCGGAGAAACAATCCCAACACAAGAAACAACTCCAGAATCAAATTTAGAAAATAACAACCTTCCAAAATCTGAAGAAATATTTGAAGAGAAGATTAATCTTCCTGAACCAGATAATAATTGCGCAGATAAATGGAAAGCTTGCGGAGGACCTTGCTCTCCTTGTGATTATGATCAAGGATCAGGAAATCAAGAGCAATGGCAAGATGATTCACAGCAATGGGAAGAAAGAGAAGATGCAGAAAGAGAGATGCGTGAAGAAGAGCAGAAAATAAGATGTGAAAAAGACTGCGAAAGACCATGTGTAGAAAATTGCATCAGAGAATCATGCGGTGAAAAATTTGATTGCAATGTTGACGAAGAAAGTAAAAAATGCGAACAAACTTGCTCTCCAGAATCAAGTTGCGTTGATAAATGCATTGCAGGAGAAAATTGGTGGGAAAATAAAAATGAAGAACATAAAGAAGAAAAAGGGGTTTTTGCCGTTGGAGGAAGTTGCAGGCAGGAACAGCAAAAAACAGAAGGACATATTTGGTTTAATGGCTGGGGAGAACCTTTTGAAAAAATTGAACCTCTAAAAAGAAAATATTATCAAGGATTTAATTCTGAATGGTGCAAAAATGATTTAGAAAATTTAAAAAAACAAAGACAAGAATTTGAAAAAGGATTCAATCAGGAATTTGCAAAATGGTTTTTTGAAGATTACTTGGCAAATTCTGCAGAAAATTGGGAGCAGGCAACAGGCGGAATTTATGAAGTCTACTGGACAAATGTAGATAACCTCCAACAAACTGCTCATAGAATGGATTGCTTAAATATTCATGAATTTTCAGATTATAATTTAATGAATGTCAAATATGAATCAGAATACGGAAACATTGAATTTTGGGAAGAACTCAAAATAGTAAAAATACCTGAACTAGACAAGGAAATAACTATGATTACTCCTTATATGAAAATCTGGGTTTTTCCGTCTAAAGAATTTATAAAATATGAAATGAAAAGCTCAATGGAAAAAGGAGAATTTCCAGGACCTCAAGAAGAAAAAACAGAAAGAGAAAATGAGGAAGGTCCAACAGAAGAAGAAAAAGAATTAATAAAACAGGACAAAAGATTTATTAAAGAAATACAAGAAATCTCTCAGAAATATAATGGAAATGTAGATGGGCTAATTCAAATTAAAGATTTTGAAACAAATGAAGTTGTATTTAATTTATATGTACAGATAAATGAAGAAGATATAATAAAAATGAAACCTATGCCTCCCGAACAAGTTCCTGAAGAAGATATAAAAATAGAAATTGATTTTGAAAAAATTTATTCTCTTATCTCAATGCAAGAAAAAGAAATGAGAGGTGAAGAGATAGAATCTCCACCTTGGGATAAAAAACAAAGAAGAGGATTTAGAGAAATAAAAAATAACGCCCAAATGTATTTCAAAATTTTGAACATTGTAAATTCCGCAAAAGTTTATCCAGAAGAAGCTAAAGAAGATGTAAAATCATTATTTAATTTATTTATAAAAATGAGCATGCAAGGCGACAGAGAAGACAGAAATAATAATAAAGAAAGATTTGAAGAAGGAGAAGATCTTAATCAAATTAAAGACGAGAATTTTGAAGAGGAAAATTTAAAATAAGTTAACTGCCGTTAATCCAAATATTCTTAAATATCTTTTTCTGATTAATTTAATTCAACTTATTTGGTCTCATAGTCCAATGGCTAAGACATGTCCTTGACGTGGACAAAATCCAGGTTCGATCCCTGGTGGGACCATTTTAAATTAAATTTGTAAAACAAATTTTGTTTGAATCGAACCGTTGGTCTCGATTCCCAAGCAAGTTCACGAGATATTATCGCGAAGCCAAATTTGAAAAATCCGAGTGAGGTCTCGAGTAGGTGGGACCATTTTTTATTTTTAAATAATTCCAGGGTGAGAACCTGTTCGATTCCGAGCGACTTTAAAATCATATATGAAATAACCTAAATAATTAAAAACAAAAAAAATATTTAATTTAAATGGATAAACAAGAAAGAATAGAAGAAAAAATACAAACCCCGGAAATTGTTAAGTTTTTAAAAAAGAATCTTAAAAAAGATGAAGGATATCTTTTAGGAACAGCAGAATATTTTAATGATATCGGTGTGAAAGTTTTTTACGGAATAACTTTAGATGATAATTTAAATGTAAAATTTTATTCATATCATTACACCTGGATTGGAATGGATAACCTAAAAAAAGATTCTTATATTAGAAGTCTTCCAGTAGAGAGACATTGGATTAGAAACCCTATCCAGACAAATGAAAAAATGATAGAAAGACTTGAAGAAATAATAAAGGAGCCAGAAAAATGGAAACAAGATTTTTTAGGCAGAATTCCAGCTGTTCCAGATTATGGTTATTCCTATTAATTAATTCAAAAAACCTTAACAAAGATTTTAAAAAGCCAAATTATCTTTTCTCAATATGAAGATGCCAAAAGAAACTAACAGATTTTGTCCGCATTGTAATAAAAAAACGATGCATAAAATAAAAGTAGTTGGAACTGGAGGTAAAAGAGGAACTCTTACAAGAGGAAGTATTTCACGCGCTAAAAAACGAGGTCTCGGAAGAGGAATTGGAAATAAAGGAAAATGGGGTTCAAAACCAGCTGTATCAAAATTCAAAAGAAAAACAAAAACAAATAAAAAAACGAATATTATGTATACCTGCCAAACATGTAAAAAATCACATTATAGAAAAGGAAGAAGAAATAAAAGAGCAGGAAAATTAACACAAGAATAAAATGGCAAAAATACATAAGAAAAAAAAATTTTTTGACGTCGATATCCCAATAATTAACGGACAAACACAGCTTCATGCATTTGATATAAAAGAGTTAGAAGGCAGAGATATAAAATATGATTTAACCAGAATTTTAAGGGGAAAAAATATTCTTTTGCGATCAAAAGTATTAATTAAAGACGACAACGCCACTTCAATTCCAGTAGAACTAGAAATCATGTCCTCTTTCTTGGGAAAAGTTGTCAGAAAAGGAACAGATTACATCGAAGATTCTTTTTCAGCAGAAAGCATGGATGCAAAATTAATAATAAAACCATTGCTCGTAACAAGAGCAAAAGTTTCAAGACAGGTTAGAAAACTTTTAAGAGAAAAAGCAAGAGAAGAATTAATAAAATATGTGAAATCAAAAAATTCGGGAGAAATATTTGAAGAAATCTTAAAGAACAAATTTCAAAAAGAATTGAGCTTAAAATTAAAAAAAATTTATCCCCTATCTTTTTGCGACATTCGAGTTTTAAAAGTTGAAAAATTTTTAAAATAAAGTAAAATTTAAAAGTGGATTGATTCTAAGTTATTTATGCCTGTATAGCTCAGTGATAGAGCAACTCACTTGTAATGAGTAGGTCGGGGGTTTGAATCCCTCTACAGGCTTTTTTGAGCAAAGCGAAAAAAAGACTGACGCGAAAATCTCGAAGAGATGTTTTCAGCGCAGGCTTTTCGAACAAAGTGGGGAAAACGAACAAAAAATAGGAAATTTTTTGACAAGTTTGTCTTCAGGAAAAAGTCAAACTAAAGACTGAGACGAAAATTTTTAATTTTCAGTCCAGGCTCTGTTCCAACTTTAAAAATTCAAAAGCGCGATTTCCGTCAGATAAATTACTCATAAACTTTCTCAACTTTTCCGCCGTCAGATAAAATCTTTGCAATAGGTTTTGGAATATTTGCAATTTGGCCTTTTTCAAATGGACCCATATTTTCCGCATCTAATCCAACAAAACCTCCAACATTTTCTTTAAAAAGAACCAGCTCATTTTTTTGAATCTGCTCTACTTTATTTCCATCCAATACTCTATTTAATTTTTTATCGGAAAAATCCATACATTTCATAAGCTCTTCAAAAAGCTCTTTTTCAAAATCAAGCATGTTTTCAAAATCCTTCTTAGAAATCCCGGTCTCAGCAGCGATTAAAACTAAATTCAAAATTTTTTTTCTTCTCCTAACAATAAGCTCTTTAAAAAAAGTAACTGCATTTTCAAATTGTTTTTTTGTCTTATCAATAACTCCTGAAAATTCTTCTGATTCTTTAAGAGTAAACTGTTTTTTTTCTTTAAGATATTTTGAAATCTCTACAACGAAATTTTTTGAAAGCGGCTGAATCTGTTCAGAATATCTTTCCTGTCTTGCAGCTTCATAAATATCATTATAAGTTATCATATCGTAAATTAAATCAGTTTCAGTTTTTATTTATTTCTATAATCGCAATCACCCTTTTATAGTATATTCAAAAACCTTATCATATGGAATGAACCACATTGTTGCTTCATCTTTTGAAGCATTTTCCATAATTTTTCTAAAAAGTCGTATAGAATTTCCGTGCGCAGAAATCGCAACATTTATTTTGTTTTTCTTAACAAACTTTTTTAAATAAATAATAAATTTTTTAACTCTCTTTTCAACATCTGCAAAAGATTCTCCATTAGGAACGGCTATACTATACCCCCGATGGATAGTCTTGTATTCCTCTTCACCTAAAAATTTCCCAACCTTTTTTCTCTCATTTGGACTTAAATTCTCAATAGCATTTCCCTCAATTTTTAAATCAACAAGTTTTTTTCCAATTTCATTAATAAATTTTCTATGAGAAACTCCTTCTAAAATTCCATAACTTCTTTCAATCATTCTGTCATCACTAATAATTTTTTTACATTCAGGATGAAATTTTAAAACATATTTTAAAGTATCCTTGCTTCTTGATAATCTGGTTTGAAAAGCTGCTTGAAATTTTTTCTTTCTTAAAATTTCAGCCACTTTTTTTGCATTTTTTATTCCTTCGGGAGCAAGTTTTGAATCTTTCCACCCAGTAAAAATGCCATCTGCATTAAAAAAAGTTTTTCCATGCCTAAATAAATAAATTTTATAATTCACCATCTCAATAAAAAATAGGAAATCATATTTATAAGGATTATGAAAAATAAATTTCCTTAATAAATAATTAACAAACCCAAACTTTTTAATCCATATCATCTTATTAAAATTAAGTAAAATGTTCAATAAACTTCGTGAAAAATTAAAGAACTGGGCAACTGGTTTAGTAAAAAAAGCCGAACCTATTGGCCCCCGCCAAAAGGGGGTCTCCCTTGGAGAAGGCACAGCAGTGTCATCCCTTGGGGAAAAACCTGAAAAAATTAAAAAAGTTAAGTTAAAATCCCTGGAAAAAACAGAAACAATTACGGAACTTATTGAGAAAGAATCTAAGGAAGAAATTAAATCTGTTGAAGAGCATGAATATAAAGAAGCTGAAAAAAGAGAAGAAATTCCTGAAGAAAGAGAACTTGGAGATAAGGTCTGGGAAGACATAAAACGAGAAGAAAAATCAAAAGAACGGGAACAAAAAATAGGAAATTTTTTGACAAGTTTGTCTTCAGGAAAAAGTCAAACTAAGGAAAAAGAAACTAAAAAGAAAGGATTTTTTCAGAGGATTTTATCAAAAATTACAAAAGTAAAAATTTCTGAAAAAGATTTTGATGAATATTCTGAGGAACTTGAAACACTTCTTTTAGAAAATAATGTTGCATTGGAAGTTGCAGAAAAAATAATCAAAGAACTTAAAGAAAAAATTGTCGGAAAAGAACTTTCAAAAAAAGAGATTGGCTCTGAAATAAATGAAACATTCAAAGAAACTCTTGCAGAAATACTCTTAGAACCATTTGATGTGTTCAATCAAATTAAAAACTTTAGAGAAGAGAATCCTTCAAAGCCATATGTAATTTTATTTTGCGGAATTAATGGAAGCGGAAAAACAACAACAATTGCAAAAATGGCTTATTTGTTAAAAGAAAATAATTTCTCATGTGTTCTCGCTGCCGGAGATACTTTCAGGGCAGCATCAATAGAACAGATTAAAAAACACGGCGAAAAACTTGGAATAGAGGTTATCGCGCATAAATATGAGAGCGATCCTGCTTCAGTTGGTTTTGACGCAATAAAATATGCGGAAAAAAAACATCTTGATTGCGTTTTAATTGATACTGCAGGTAGAATGCACACTGCAAAAAATTTAATGGCGCAAATTGAAAAAATTTCAAAAGTTTGCAAACCAAATTTAAAAATTTTTATAGGAGAATCAATAACTGGAAATGACGCTGTTGAACAGGCAAAAAGTTTTGATTCATCAATTGGAATTGACGGAATAATTTTATCTAAAGCAGATGTTGATGAAAAAGGCGGGACAGCTCTAAGCGTCGGATATGTAACAAAAAAACCAATTTTATATCTTGGAACAGGACAGGAATATCAGGACTTGGAAAAATTTGACAAAAAGAAATTTATTGAGAATCTGGGGTTGTAGAATTTATTATATATTTTAGAATATAATTTAATTTTTAAATGAAAAGAATTCTAAAGAATTATGAAATTAGAAGGAATAATACTTGAAGGAACTTCACAAGAGGTATATAGAATAAATAAAGCTATAGAAAGGTTACCTGAGAACACAATAAAAAATTCGCATAAAGAGAAAGGAAAAAGCTATCTCAAAGCTACAATTAATAAAAAAGACGATTTAATAATAGACTTACAGTGTTTAGATAAGGAGACAGGCGTGTATATTCCAGAAAAAGCAGAAATGATAAAACATGATTTAGAAGGTAAACCAATCTCTTTTTTCTATCTTAAAACTCCATATAACATTATATACTAAAAATAATCCCAAAACCAAAAACTTCTTAATCTTTCTCTTTCTTATCAAAATATGCTTGAACGATTAGGAGAAATATTAAAAAAAACAACAGACAAGATAGCAAATGCTATATTTCTTGACAAAAATTTAGTTGACAGCATAGTAAGGGATTTGCAAAGAGCATTAATCGAAGCAGATGTTAATATTGTTCTCGTCAAAGAACTTTCAGATAAAATAAAAAAAGCTGCATTTGATGAAAGAATCAAAGGGCTTGAAAAAAAAGAGCATTTAATAAAAGTTCTTCACGAACAGCTTATTGAAATTCTTGGAGAATCTAAAGAACTGAAATTCCAAAAAGGCCAAAATAGAATAATGCTTCTTGGATTATACGGCGCAGGAAAAACAACGACAATTGCAAAACTTGCAAATTGGTTTTCAAAAAGAGGCAAAAAAATTGCAATAGTCGGATTAGATGTCCACAGACCAGCGGCAAAAGAGCAATTAATTCAATTAGGAGAACGAAACAACTTAAATGTTTTTGTGGATTTAAAAGAAACCGACGCTGTTAAAACCTGGAAAAAATTTGAAGAAGAATTAAAAAAATACGACTTAATTTTAATTGACACGGCAGGACGGCATAATTTGGACAAAGAATTAGTTAAAGAAATTAAAGAATTAAATTCAAAAATCAAGCCGACAGAAACGATTTTAATAATGCCTGCAGATATCGGACAGGCAGCAAAAAAGCAGGCGCAAGAATTTAAGCAAACTCTGGATATTTCAGGAGTTATAATAACAAGAATGGATTCCACTGCAAAAGGCGGAGGAGCTTTAACGGCTTGCGCTGAAACAAAAGCAGGAGTTTATTTCATAACAACAGGCGAAAAAATTAATGATATTGAAATTTTTAATCCGGAATCTTTTTTATCTCGGCTTCTCGGAATGGGGGACTTGCAAACACTGATAGAAAAAATAAAATCAGTGACAGATGAAGGAAAACAGGAACAAATTCAAAAAAATTTGATGGAAGGAAAATTAACTCTTAACGATGTAGTTGAGCAGTCTAAGTCAATGTCTCAAATAGGAAGTTTTGAAAAAATAAAATCTCTGATTCCTGGCTTGGGAAAAGCAAAAATTCCGGAAAAAGCAATTGAATCTCAGGAAGCTAAGATTTCAAAATGGCAGCATATAATAAAATCCATGACTGAGGAAGAAAAAGAAGCTCCTGAAATATTCGAAAAAGAAAATTCCAGAATTGCGAGAGTTGCGCAGGGAGCAGGAGTAAATAATTCAGATGTCCGCGGATTATTAAAACAATACAAAATGCTTAAGGAAATGCTAAAAGGCGGAATTGAAAATATGGATATGTCAAAAGGAATGAACCAAAAACAACTCATGAAATTCGCAAAGAAATTTGGAAAGAAAAAGATGATGAGGTTTTGAGGAGATGAAAAGAAAAAAGAGAAAGAACTGGAAAATTTTTAGCCCGGTAACATTTACCATAATTACTTCCATGCTCTTAACAATTCTTTTCATTCAGGAAATTTTACTATTAATTACGCCTGAATTTGTAAAAAGTTTATTAATGGTAGCCGCATTTTCAACATTTGGGCTCGGTTTAATTGGATTTCAAATAAACAAAAAATCAGAATGGGTAGATTTTAGATTAGATTTTTTTAGTTCAACTTTTATTATGTTATTGAGTGCCATATTTGGTATGCTCTACTTAGCTTTTCCATTTGAATTTTTACCAAATATAACCTTTGGAACACAGAGCATATTATTTTTTATTGGAGGAATATTTTATTTTTTGATAATAATTGGAAGAGCAATAGCTAAATTATTTAATGAATAAAAAAGCTGTCTGGGTAGAAATCATAAACAAATCCGAGTCGCCTCGCAACGAGCAATTTATTCCTTCAAAACAACCACATTAGTCATACCCCTTCTTTTTCTTTCAACAAAACCTTTTCCTTCCAACCTGTCAAGAATTCTTGTTACTTTAGCTTTTCCAAAGTTGGTCTTTTCAATTAACTCTGCCTGAAAAATTGCTTTGTTATTTTGAACTAATCTCAATATTTCTTTTTCTTCAGATTTCAAATCCTGAATGTTAATTTCTTTTTGAGGAGATTTTTTTTCTATTGTTTTTGTTTTAATTATTATTTTTTCCTGCGGTTTTGAAAATATTAATGTAAGTCCGACAAGAATCAATAAGCCAACAATTCCTAGAGATAAATAGGTTTGTTTATTTATAGATTTATTCATAGGGCAAATTTCTTTTTCCATTGAACAGGATGATGAAACTATTTCTTTTAAAGCAGAATCAAATAAAAAGATAATAATAATTATTAATATTGAAATTCCCAGAAGTATATAACCAACATTTTTATTCTCCATAAGCTATTTAATTATTTTTAGTTTAATAATCTTTTCGTACTGAAACTAGTTTCACAAAAACGTTTATAATATATTAACTCTTTGAAAAATTATGGAAAACACAAATCAGCAAACAAAAAAAATTGACACTGAATTTTATATTCAAATTGGAATAGTTGCAGTTTTAGCATTGATTATAGTTTTTTCTGCTGGTAAAATTTATGGAAACTCAGGAGCAGATATTAACGACGCTGGAATTACCGGAGCAAGTGTTTTAACATCAGAGATAATTCCTACGGGAGTTCCTGCAGTTTATGGTTCAGTCTTAGGGGTTAGTTATGATGATGTTTCTGCTTCAAATTCACAAAAAGCAGATGCAACAATTAGTCTTCTTGGACAATTAGATAATGAGATTGAACTTTCAGGAGCAGATCTTGAGAGATATATTTATGTTTTATACAAATTGGAAAATGGAATTTCATGTGAATATTGCTGCGGCGCAAGAGCAATAATCTTTGAAGACGGAAGCCCTGCATGCGGATGCGCACACAGTTATGCTATGAGAGGTTTGACAAAATATTTGATTAAAAATTATAAAAGTGAATATACAGACGAAGAACTTTTAGCAGAGACAGGAAAATGGAAAGTTTTATTTTTTCCCGGAATTCATGAAACAAAAGCGCAAGTGTTAGAAGCTAACGGAATTGATTCAACAGATTATATAAATTTAGCAAGTAATAAATATCGTGGAATTGAACAAGGAACTAGTTCAAGCGGGGGAATGGTCGGAGGATGTTAAAATGGATAAAAAAGTAATTATGTGGGTCGTTATAGGAATATTATTTTTGTTCACTTTGTATCTCGTATTCCAAGCAGGAAGCGGGAGCATTGCAACCCAAAATATAGATTCTACAACAAGTTCTGCAGTAAGTTCAGCTTCATCCAGCGGAATGGTCGGCGGATGTTAATGGAATGCTGTAAAACAAAAGAAAAGGAGGGTTGTTGCAAAGATTTAGAGAAACATAAAATGGAAAATCATGATAAATCAAAAAAAAGCAAGGCATGGATTTTTATAATTGGGGCGATTGTTATTATAATCTTGGTTCTTTTATTCACAAAAAGTTCTGGTGCAACTTCTTTTGAAAATATAAATGCAATTCCAGGAGAAATAGATATTTATAAATCTTTGACATGCGGATGCTGTTCAACTTATGTAACTTATGTTGACGGCAAAGTTTCTCCTAAAGTAAATTCCCTTGGCGTTGATGATCCAAATGAAATAAAAAATAAATATGGAATTCCTTCTGAACTTCAATCCTGCCACACAACAATAATTGGAAATTATTTTATTGAAGGTCATATTCCTCTTGAAGCTGTTGAAAAACTTTTAAGAGAAAAACCCGACATAAAAGGAATTGCTCTTCCTGGAATGCCTTCTGGCTCGCCTGGAATGCCCGGACCAAAATCAGGGGAATTTATAATTTATGCAGTGAATAATGACGGAACTTCCAGCGAATTTATGAGAATTTAATTAAAAAATGAAAATTAAATTATTTTCTTTATTATTAGCTATTCCATTAATAATTTTCTTGTCAAAAAATATAATGGCGCACTGCCCTCTTTGTGTTGTCGGAGCAGGAGCCGCTGGAGCTGCTGCAATGTGGCTCGGAGTAAGTCAAGTTGTTGTTGCACTTTTTATCGGAGCTTTTGCAATGTCAATGGGAATGTGGTTTGCGAAAATAATTAAAAAGAAATATATTCCGCTTCAAAATTTTCTCATAGTTGCAATAATATTTTTTACAACTGTTCTGCCTTTAATGCCTTTATTTAAAGCTCTTGGTCCGCTATATCTTTCTTTTATTGGAGATTATGGGACAACTTATATTTTTAATTATTCTTTAGCAAGCAGTTTTCTTGGGGGGTTAATTGTTTTGTCAACTCCTTTAATAAGCAAATCAATCACTAAAAAAAGAAATAACAAAACTTTTCCGTTTCAGGGAACTTTATTGACTCTTGTTTTATTAATCATCATCGGAGTTTTGATTCAAATTAGTTTAGGAGATTCAGGAGAAAATAAAAATACTATTCCCAGCTCAATTGAACTTTTGCCGCCGGAAGAATTTGAAAAAGTTATTCAAAATGAAAGTATTTTTTTATTAAATGTTCATACTCCTTATTCCGGAAAAATCAATGGAACTGATGAAACAATTGAAGACTGGGAAAATCTTGATAAGTATATGGAAAAATTGCCAATGGATGTTTCTGTTCCAATAGCTGTTTATTGCAGGAGCGGAAAAATGTCTGCAGACGCATCAAAACAATTATTAGAAATGGGTTATCAAAACATTTATGAGCTTGACGGAGGAATGACTGCCTGGGAAGAGTCAGGGAAAAAAATTATTTAAAATGGAATTTTTATTTTATACAATCATCGGGATTATTGGATTATTTTTTATTTTGTTAGTTTTAAAAAATATTTTAAATTTTAAAAAACTTTGCGTTTTATGCATTTCAGTTAGTTTAACATGGATAATTCTTTTGATTTTATTTTTAACAAATATTTTCGCAGACAAAATGATAATTGCAATTCTTATGGGGCATACTTCTCTTGGAATTTTTTATCTTTGGGAAATAAATGTCAGAGAAAAATTTAAAATTTTTAGATTGCCTTTGTTGCTGACATTTATTTTTATTATTTATCTTGTTCTTGAAAATTTTGAATTTAATAGTTTTTTAATCATAATTGGACTTTGGTTAATTTTCTTTTTAATATATTTATTCAGAAACAATAAAAAATTCAGCAAGGTTGCAAAAAAACTTATTGAATGCTGCAAGAAATGGTAAAAATTAAAAAACGATCTTCATCAAATAACTTTAAATATAATCTTATTTTCTCATAAGAATGTCGATTAAAGATTTCATAAACTCTCTTGTTAATAATAAAGCAGAAGGAGAATTAGTGAAAACTATTTTTATTTCACTTGCAACTTCTTTTATTGTTCTTGCAGTTTTATATTTTCTTAAACTGAAATACATTGAAAATTTTATCCCAAAATATGGATTTTACTTATTTTTTGCAATACTTAGCTATGCAATTATCTTGCCTTCAGTAAGATACATTCGGGCTTACAAAGAATTTACGTGCATGCCTGGAATGATGATAGGAATGACTATTGGGATGGTTGCAGGATTTTTATCTGGATTTTATGTTGGTTCAACAAATGGAATGTTCATTGGAAGCATATTTGGAATAGCAATAGGAATTTCTTTTGGTATGTGGAATGGAAAATGCTGCGGAATAATGGGGGCAATGGAAGGAATTATGGCAGGACTTATGGGCGGAATAATGGGCGCAATGACTGCCGTGATGATGCTCAATGATAATTTAAAAATAATGGGAATCATTATCTTCATAATTTCTGGTTTTGTTCTAGCTGGATTAAATTATATGGTCTATAAAGAAACACGGGAAACGGAAAGAAGACATAAAGATGAGGAATCTTTTATAATTTTTATCAGTTTCATTCTTACTTCTTTAACAACATGGATTATGGTTCTTGGACCAAGGAGTATTTTATTTGGATAAAATGGCTAAAAATCTTTTTTATTTAATATTAGTTATTTTATTAATTCTTGGAGCAGGATATTTTTTGCTGGGAAAAAATAATGATGATCCCGGAATAATTATTGGAGAGGGCGGGGAAGATTATCAAAAAGTTGTTTTAGGAATAAAAAATTATAATTATTACCCCAATACAATTGAAGTAAAAGCAAATCAACCAGTTAGGATATACCTTGATAAGAGTGTTTCCGGATGTTATAGGAGTTTTACAATAAGAGAACTTGGAATTGCAAAATATTTAAAGACGCCGGAAGAGTATGTTGAATTTACTCCAACAATTCCAGGAACTTATGGATTTTCTTGCAGCATGGGAATGGGAAGAGGAACAATGATAGTTAAATAGACTCTGTCCGGAGTTTTAGATTTTTCACTAAATTTTGGAAATTCAAATAAAAATTAAGGGCGGGTCTCGTCTAAAAGACGAAGTGGAGTGGGAATTTGAAAAATCAAAAACTCCAATTTTAAAACAATTCCGGACAGAGAAGTTAAATAGAAACATTTAAATACTTATATGTTTCCTTTTATCATATGATAAACAAAAGCATACTAAAACACTCACATAATCATAATGAACAAGATATTTATGAAGCATACAAACTTTTTTTCGGAACTCTTGTTTCTGAGCCAAGATTAAGAATTATTAATCTCTTAAGAAAAGGCAAAAAAAATGTTTCTGAGATAATAAAAGAATTAAACTTAGATCAAACAGCTGTGTCGCATAATTTATCTAGATTAAAAATGTGCGGTTTTGTTTTAGACAAGACAAATGGAAAATTCAGATATTACAAATTAAATGAAGAAACAATTAAGCCACTGATGTTATTAATTGATAAACATATGGGAAAAAATTGCATTCATATAATAAATTCCATGAAAGAAAAATAAAATGTATAAACAAATATTAAGACCAATTCTGTTTAAAGGTGACCCAGAAAGAGTGCATAATACAACTCTTTTAATTGGAAGATTTATCGGGGCAAGCGGACTTTCCCAGCTCCTAAGAAAAAGATTTGTGTTTAAAGATAGGAGATTAGAAAATGAAGTTATGGGAATTAAATTTGAAAATCCCGTGGGTTTATCTGCAGGTTTTGATAAAAATGCTCAATTAATTGAGATCATTCCAGATATAGGTTTTGGATTTATGGAAGTTGGAAGCATAACCGCTGAGCCATGTTTAGGCAATCTCAAACCAAGACTTCATCGGCTTACAAAAGATAAGGGAATAATTGTAAATTATGGTTTAGCAAATAATGGATCAGTAAAAATATATAATGAATTAAAAAATAAAAAGGTTAGAATTCCTCTTGCAATAAGCATAGCTAAAACAAATAATCCATTAATAAAAGGAGATTTAAGCGTAGATGATTATTTTAAAACATTTGAACTTATGAAAGGAATTGGAAATTTTATTGTAATTAACATAAGCTGCCCAAATGTAGGCGATGGAAGAAGTTTTGAAGACCCAATACTGCTTAAGAAGTTATTAAAAAAAATTGATAAAATTAGAAAAAATGAAATAATTTTATTAAAACTTTCTCCAGATATCAACAATAAAAATCTTGATGAGATAATAAAACTTGCTCAAACATACAAAATAAATGGTTTTATTATTAGCAATCTAACAAAAAAAAGAGAGAATCTCAGCGAAGACAAAAATTTAAGATATCCTGGAGGAATTAGCGGAAAGCCAGTAAAAAATAAATCAAATAACCTAATTAAAGAAATTTATAAAAAAACAAAGGGAAGATTTGTGATTATTGGTTCTGGAGGAATCTTTAGCGGAAAGGATGCTTATGAAAAAATAAAAAATGGCGCGAGTTTAGTTCAGCTAATTACAGGAATGATATATGAAGGCCCAGGCATTATTAAAAAAATCAATAAAGAACTTGTAGAATTAATGAAAAAAGACGGCTATAAAAATATAAAAGAAGTTATTGGAGAGAATGCAAGATGACAAATAAGAATAATCAAAATAACATTTTGATAATTGTAATTGCAGTAATTCTGACATTATTTTTATTCAGTGGATTTGGGATGATGGGCTTCGGAAGCATGATGGGAAATTATAGTTTTTCAGGGATGTGGATTTTTGGATTTTTATTTATGAGTTTAATTTTGATTGCATTATTTCTTTTTATAATCTGGTTAATTAAACAACTGCAAACTTCACCGGGACGCAGAAAATGAAAAAACTACTGAACATTTTTATAACAATTGTATTTCTTTTTTTAAGTATTGGTTTTATCTCAGCTCATGGAGAAGAAACTTTTGCGCAAGCCGAAGAACTTATAAAACAAAAAATTTCATGTGAAAATTTAACACAAGAACAACTTGAAATTCTTGGAGATTATTATATGGAGCAAATGCATTCTGGAGAACTTCATGAAATTATGGATGAAAGAATGGGTGGCGAAGGAAGTGAAAGTTTAAAACAAGTTCATATTAATATGGGATTGACATTTTATTGTGGAGAAGTTGGGGTAATGTCCTCCGGAATGATGAATACTCTGATGGGACGAGGAATGATGGGAAATTGGGGATATTCAGGAACTAATTTTTGGATTTTTAATATTCTTTTTATTATTGTAATTGTGTTGTTAATAATTTTGTTAATAAAATCTTTTAAAAAAAGGAGGTTAAAAAATAAATGAAAAAATATAAAATAACCATTTCCGGAATGCATTGCGCTTCCTGCGCATCAAATGTAGAAAAAAGTTTGAAAAAAGTTCCTGGGGTTAAGAATGCAAATGTAAGTTTAATGCTAAAAAAAGGAACAGCAGAATGCGAAGATTCTGTTTCAGAAGATGAAATTAAAAAAGCTGTTGCGCGAACAGGATATAAAATTGTAAATATAGAAAAAGAATAAAAATAAAATGAAACACGAAAATCACGAACAACCAGTAGAAGATGAAGAAATTAAAAGCTGGAAGAAAAAATTACTTTTCTCCTGGCTCTTTACAATTCCAATTGTATTAATTATGCTTTCTGAAAGAATTTTTGGTTTTTCAATTATTGAAATGCCTTATTCAACAATAACTATCCTTGCTTTGGCTTTTCCCGTTCTTTTTA
>Ga0209541_10008687_pt1 | contig 16675 bp, 14 predicted proteins | sample RifCSPlowO2_01_FD_184027 | JGI IMG/M metagenome (GOLD analysis project Ga0209541, IMG submission 184027) | Groundwater microbial communities from Rifle, Colorado - Rifle CSP2_plank lowO2_0.1 (SPAdes) (version 2) | ecosystem: Environmental > Aquatic > Deep subsurface > Groundwater | place...
TATTGACCGGATAGCATGAATGCCTCCTGTAGTTAGGCTCGCAGCCAAAGGATAAATCAGCAGCCACCATAGCAATAGCTTATGAACAGAAATCCTTTTTTTCAAAAATAAAAACAATCCAACAAGCAAAAGCGGAAGCTCAAACCAGTAAAGCTGGCCAACGCCATTTATGCTGTGCCTTTTCTCGTTATCGCCCTCAACAAAGAGATAGCCAACAGAAAAATATTTGAAATAATTATTAAAAAATGATTTAACATAAGATATAGCCTCTTTTATCGTCAATGGCTCATTCATAGATTTTTCATATTCACTGAATATAGATATTTCATTAAATCTTTTTTGCCCTTCTCCGAACAATGAAAGATAAGCAATTGGTGCACTGATAACTGCCAATAAAATTAATCCAATAAAAAACTCCTTTTTTTTCTTCAAAATTTTCCTTCTGTAAATCAGAAAAAATCCAATCAAAAACAAAGGAACAAATAATTTAGCTATTGCATATGTATAAAGGCATAATCCAAAAAGAACGGCGCCTAATGGGATATATCTTTTCTCGCTTAGCCCCCTATAAAGAAAGTAGAGCCCTGCTGTAAAAAACAGGGGCAGTGTTATTGCAGGGCCGCCATACCTGCTGAACTGGATATGCCACGGTGAGATTGCCAGGAATAAGGAAGCAAACAATGCTGCCCTCTCATCAAATATTCTTTTTGTTAAAAGATACGTAAAAATCACAGTCAGAACGCCAAAAAAAGCCGCTGCAATCCTTACACTAATCTCGCTAAGCCCCAACAGGAAGATAAAAGGAACTAGACTATAATTAAACAGAGGAGGGACGTAATCATCAAATGACCTGAAAAGCAGCGGCATAAAATTCCAATGCCTGTCATTCCCCGTCAATAAAATAGAATAAGCATCATAGCCAGAGCTTGCCTCATCCGAGAAAAAGCCGTTTGGTATGCTGCTAAGCATAAAAACTCTTAAAAACGCAGAAATTATGACTATAGCCAAAAAAATTGCCTTGTTTGCTTTCATATCTCAGCTTTCTTTAATCTCCTCGGCCCTCCCTTTTCCAATCAGAACATTGGCAATTTCTCTTGGTAAATTTGCAATCTCTTCTTCTTCAAAAGGCCCGTATTCTTCAATCTCTTTTCCAACGAATTTTGGCACTGCATGAACAAACCTTACCATCAATACCGTCTTTTCCTCTTCTTTTGCCGCATTATTTTCAATGGTATTGCTGGTCTTCTCTGTTGTCTCCTCTGGCTTTTGGGTCTCCAGATTAAGCAGCTTGTTGAGCACATTAGAAAAGCAGCATTTCCTCATGAAGAAGATTTGTTGTGTCTACTGCCCCATTGCCTATCATAATCTTATCAACAGCAAGGCTGATAATCTTTCTTTCCCTTTTTTCATAGAACTCTCTCACAATTTTTTTTGTATTCTCAAACTGCTTTTCATTCCTTTTTTTTTCTTCCGGGTCAATAAGCTTTGATTCCTGCTCTTTTATTATGCTCTTCCTTTCCTTTAGGTAGCCAAGAACATCCTCTAAAAAGGTATTTTCAAGCTTCTGCAGCGCTTCCCTTTCCTTTTCCCTCCTAAGCAGCTCAAATATGGTTTCATAAGTTATTACTATCCTGTTTTCATCCATCTTGCATCTGGGTATTTAATGTGTATATTTAAATTTTTATATGGGCTGCCTTTCCGAATAAGAATGGGCGCAGGAATCACTAACAACAAATCAGTGCGAGGCGTTTAGCCGAGCTGGCAAAGGTTAATATGTCAGAAATATACCGCAGGTTTTCAATTTGCTCAGGAATGTTTCATTCCTGACATGTGCACAGTGGTTCTTGACAATTATCAATAAAAATAAATTCAAGGGTGCACAATCAGGAACACAACAATTTGTGAGCGTAGTTGTGCGCAATAATAAATAATATTTTTTGTTTATTAAAAACAATTATTAAAAATAAAACAGCACAAACCCGAGCACAACCGATTGTGCACAACTAAGCTCACTAATGGTAATAATCACTAATAACAAATCAATAAGCAGTTCTTAGCTATAAAATACGATAATCTTTTATTTTATATCTAAACACCATATCCTAATGGCAGAATTCGTTTTTCAGGATATATCTTTTGAAGGCAAAAAAGACAGGATAAGGGTGCATTTCCTTAAATTATTCTATTTTGATCTGGACAAAAAGGAGCTGAGCAAAATCGCTGGCTTTGCAATTTCAAAGAATAAGATATCATTCAGGGGCATAAGCGAGGCAAGGGCATCAAAAAAGCTCAATTTCGTATTGTCAGAAGGCTTTAAAAACCTGAAAAACAAGCTGAATGGAAAGAAAACGGTTTATATACATAAAAATTCAGGCATACCATTGATAGGAAACGGAGCTTTTGGCTTAATTGACAGGGGCACATCCTTGATTGAGATAAAGCCAATAACAAGCTGCAATCTGGAATGTGTATACTGTTCTGTTGACGAATCAAAAAGGGCAGTTGACTTTGTTATTGAAAAGGACTACCTTATTTCTGAATTTAAGAAGCTGGTTGAGTTCAAGCAGATGGATGGTATTGACGCCCATATTGCTGCCCAAGGCGAACCTCTGTTATACTCTCCTTTGACAGAGCTTATTAGCGATTTGTCAAAGATAAAAGAAGTAAAAACAATCTCTATCGATACAAACGGCATATTGCTTAATGAACGGGTTGTCGATGAGCTGGTTAAGGCAGGCCTTAAAAGGTTTAACCTGTCAATAAATGCTTTAGAGCCAGAATTAGCCCAAAAAATAGCCAATAAGGCAATAGATATTGAAAAGATAAAGAAAATATGCAGCTACATAGCCAAAAAAACTGGGCTTATAATAACTCCTGTCTTGATTCCTGGCGTAAATGAAGAAGAGATACCCAGATTAATAGAATTCAGCAAGGATATAGGCGCTGATATTGGCATACAAAACTTTTTGAACTATAGATTCGGCAAAAATCCTGTAAATCAGATGGATTTTGGCAATTTTTACAAAAAGCTGAAGGAGTGGGAAGCAAAATTCAGTGTAAAGCTAATCAAAACAGCTGGTGACTTTTCCATTGAAAAAGCAAAAGAGCTGCCAAAGCCTTTTAAAAAGGGAGAGATAATCAAAACAAGAATAATATGCCCTGGCAGGCTTAGAAATGAAAAGATAGCAGTTTCCAGAGGAAGGGTTATAACAATACCCAATTGCCATGAAGAAGGCATTGTTAAGGCCAGGATAACAAGGACAAAGCATAATATATTTCTAGCTGAATTAATATGTCAGAAATATACCTCTGGTTTATAACCAGTGGACAAAGTCCACTATTTCGTTTTGGATGTTGGTATATTTCTGAGCATGCTCAAAAACCACCCATCACATGTCAGGAATGTTCCATTCCTGAGCAAATTGAAAACCTGCGGTTTTCAATTGATGGGTGGTATGCTTGTAGCAGAGCTAGCCCACCTTCGCGGCGGCGCGGGGGGTGGTTTTTGACAGGTTGATTGATAGGCTAAAACAGATTAAGAAAAAGAAGAAAAAAAGAAAAAATTTATTCTGTTCAGGCAGTTGCTACTTCCTTAACAGTGCTTGTGGCAGTTGTAACTTCCATCTTGGTGCCTTTTAGCTTGTAGTCACCATAGTTGGCAACAACTGTTGTTGCAGCTCTTGTGTCTGCTGCAGCATAACCAGCAACAACCATTGCTACATTTCCGTCGTTCTCAAACAACTGGACTATTGCCTTTCCAGGCTCAAATCCTGCTGCGCAATCTGCTGGGTTGCCCATTATGACACGTGCTGCCTCGTTAGCGCATGGCCCGCCAACCAAGATCATGTTCTGCTTCTTCTCTTGGCCAGCTACCTGGCTTGCGAGCTTTACAGCACCAACATCTATCCTCTGGATAGTTACTGTTTCAGCTCCTTCTGCACCGCTCTGTATTTGCTGCGTTACACCTGCAGTTAGATACACATTAGCAATTGCTTCTTTTTCAGGATAAGTTATTGTTAATGAATCCTGGTCACCGCTTGTATCCTGCTCTATCAAAGTTCCCCATTGTGTGTAGCCTTCTCTCTTGTTTGTGTTGCTGTCCAAAGCAATTGTTGGGTCTTTGCTTGTGTAGTCTTGTGTAGCTCCAATCTTACCATTTGACCTGATAACATTTGGTGTTAATTTGCTGCTTGCTACACTTATACTTATCGTTATATTTGTTTCTGGTGTTGATGAGTCATCTCTTGTTGTGCCTGTAGCTTCAGAAATTATAGTTTGGTTGTTTCGCAAGATAATCTGAGCGCCATTCTCTGACCATAAATCTGCTCTTTTGTCTCCGGTGTCACCAGCTATCTTTGTCAAGCTTGCATTTGCATAGTTTGATCCTATTGCTAATTGGTAGTCATAACCATCCTTGTAGAATGTTGCTGTTCCGCCGCTTATTGTAATTGTTTCAGTGTTGCCAGTACCTACATCTTTCAGTGTTATTTCTGTATTAGTGCTACTTAACTTCTTCACCTGCATCAAATGGGAGTACTTGTTTGTTTCAACAACAAAGAAGTCTTCATCTTGGACGCCAAGTCCTGTTCTGTTTAAATAGAACTGGGGTGCTAAATTCATTCCTTCAAATGGTAATGTTGCTGTTGCATCTTCCAATACTACAACTTCCCTGGTTGCGTCTTTTGCTGATATCACTATGCTGCCGTTTAGATACCAAAGCTCTTCACTTATTGTGTCGCCTGACTTGGTCTTAACCTTTAACTTGAGGTTTGAGCTTCCACTTGGTGCGATTTTTATCTCGTCTGTATTTGTTGGCTTCATGCCTGCAAACTCAAGGTCAAGATTTAAAGAATCAAGCAGGTCTAGCGCGTCTGCATCGCCTGAGAGGTGCTCTTTTAGTTTCCCGCCAACTGGCACATAATAGTTATCGCTTGACTGCCATGCAATTTGCATGGTGCTTATTGACAACTCACTTGATGTATTTGTCCATACAATATCAGATTGGCCGTCAGTGATGTCATTTGAGCCAATTGTTAGGGTGCCGTCTGCGTTTGCTGAACTGGAGTTTGAGTCAACTAGCTTTAGCTTCTTTGCGCCCAGATAGAAAGTTACTACATCTCCTGTAACATCTCCTGCCTCGTTTGGCAAGAGCTCTTTTATTCCAATTTGTGTCTTGTCAGCTAGCGTATATGTCTCAGCTGCTTCCTTAGCATCTGTCACTTCGCCATTAATTGTGAACTTTACCTTGTATGGTGCTGCATCAGTTATTGTGTCAACCTTTACCTCATAATTAACTCCATTGATGGTATAGGTTTTGCTCTCTCCTTCCTCCAATGTGTCTGTTACTGCGCCGCCCATCATTTCTAGGGTTAGTTTGCCTGCTGTTGTAAACTCCGTATTGGTGATGGTGTACTCTTTACCTAGCATTGTTATTTTTTTGTTGTCTATGTCGTCAAGGTCTCTGCTTGTGTCAATATCTGATTTTGCTGCAGTTGGGAATGTCAACTTAAACCTGAACACTTCGCTGCCATCTTCTATGCTGTTGCCGTTTGCGTCTTGATTTACTTTTAAATAAAGGAGTGGATCTTCGACAACTCCTGTTTCATCTGAAACGACAAACTGAACGCTGCTGTTGCCTAGGATCATATACTGGTCATAGCTATATGTTCCCTTGTCATTTATTAGCGTTCCGCTCTTTAGGGCATCTAATTCGTGTTTGCCTATTGTAGGTTTAACGTCACTTAGCCCCTCAATTAGGTTTAGATCATCGCCGCTTGCAGTAATCCTAAATACGTCTCCGGTTATAACAGTTCCGCTTCCGGACGTTATCCCTGTCTTCTTTGTTGCTGCAAACTGTAAGCCTACCGCAATATCGCTTACGCCTACAACATCTTCTGCTGCTGCTTTATCGCCAATTACCAGTGCACCGCTGAATGCTCCGTCTTTAATAAACGGTACCGGATAATTTGCTAAATCTGCTGCAGCCATAGCGCCTAGCATGGTAGCACCCATCATGGTTGCTCCTGTTCCTAAGGCTACGATTTTCTTTATTACTTTTCGCAGTTTCATTTTACCTAAACACCTCCGTGTTTTTGTTTGTTATCTTTACATTTGTAAAGATATTTTCTTTACAGCAAAACTACCCCTATATTGATAGTTCTACTATGCCTATCACAACCATTAATCCTATTTAAAGCTTACGGTATCTTTACCAAGTCAAAGATATATTTTTAAATATACACATCTTAAAGAATATTTCAAAAATGCTATTAATATGTCAGAAATATACTGCTATACTCCTGGTTTACAATCAGTGGACAAAGCCCACTATCTTGTTTTGGATGCTATATATTTCTGAGCATGAACTGAGAAATCTGCAAAGCAGATTTCTGGTTCCCTAAGAAATTTACAAAATAAATTTCTTGGGCACAAGAAATGCATAGCATTTCTTTGTGTGTTGAAAAGCCTTGCTTTTCAACACTCAAGAACACGCCCCCTTTAGCTGGGCGGTTCTTAACACTATCACATTCATCAATCTACTATTTCCTGCAAAGCTGCTGAACTGTTGCCTTGTTCCACATAGCATACTTTCCAATCGGCCAGAATGGCGAATCATAGAATTTAGGCCTTTCGCTTTCGCTTAAGAACATCCTTGTTTGAGGAAAATAAGTTAAAAGGTCATCTAATATGCCCGTTGCTTCCTGGCCAATCCTTGTTGACTCATTGAAATAATGGGAAGCGTTTAGTATGAATGGCTTTTCACTGCATCTAAACCCATCATAAGTATCTCCCTTGGTACCCAACGCTTTTCCTAGCAGGTACATTCTTTGTGATTCCAGCATCTTTATTCTGGCTTTTATTAACAACAAGATTGCCTTATTGTCATCTGTCATCTCTTTTTTATAATACTCTTCCCTCATCTTTTCCAGCTCTTCCACCATCCATGGTACATCATTAATATTTACAGTAGTCCTGTTCCAGTCAAAATCATAGATTTTATAGTCAGAGAACCAGTTTTCCTTGTCCAATGCTTCTGTGTAGAATGAGGCATTATATTTGCTGTCAAGCTCCAATACTTTTTTAAGCTCTTTCTCAAAAGTACTTTTTTGCACAGAGCATCCAGCCACAATCAATAACAAAAACATTACTAAGATTCCTTTTATCTTTCTCATCGCGGCTTTGTGATAGCTTCTACTATAAAAATTTTGCGAATTCTTTTTTAGCGGATTATTTGCTTTGCTCGTACATCTTGAATATGTCCCAGTTCTTTCCTTCTAACAAGTGCTTGCATTTAACTTCGGTATCTGTATAAATCCTAAACCCTTTGTCAATGGCATCCTTGCAAAACCATGTGTCATCAAATCCTTTGCTCTCCTTTTCATACCTAAAATTAATCTTTTCCAAAATACCCATATGAACCAACAGACATCCCATACCACACATCCTGACTTCAAAAAATCTGCTTTCTCTGGCATCTTCTGCAGTGCAGCTTCTCATTCTGTCTGGTATGCCTGGAACATATTTGTACAACATAGGCACAATATCCTTTCTTTCTCCTATTGTCTCATTTTCTTTATTCTTAATTATCACTCTGGCCATCTTATAATAAACACCAGAAACAATCCTTTTGTTGTGCCTCAACAGCTTTTCAATAGCGTCTTTTGGCGGTATCACATCCTGCTCAAGGGAGAATAAATAGTCATACCCTCTTTCAATTGCAATATCCCTGAGCAGATTTCTGCTGTGCACTATCCTTTCCCTTACATCATCAAGATAGCTGTCCCTAATCACTTCAATGCCTTTACTTTTGAGCAGCTTAAAATAGGAATCTGTCTTGGAGTTATCAACCAGCAATATATCATAATTAGAATAGCTGAGGCTCTTGACAGCATTGATATACTCATTTATACAATATTTATACATCTCAGCAGTAGGGCAGCCGACCAAAACTTTTGGCTTCATTTTAGAATCTCATAAAAGCTGTCAAAAAGCGGCTTGTCTGTCGTAATCAGATGGAAGCTTATTCCAAGCTTGTTGCATACTTCCTCTATTTTTGCAGAATGCTCCTCTATCTTTCTCTGGTATTCCTGCCTGAGCCTCGTGCTTATATATGTCCTCATCCTTTCGCCAGTTTCACTGTCTTTGAGCTTGAAATCGCCTTCTATATTGAGCTTTACCTCTAATGGGTCAAGCACCTGTATCACTTTAACCTCATGCCCCTTTCCAGAGCCTAAATGATACAATGCATCAACTATCTCATTTATACTTATCAAAAAATCAGAGACAAGCACAATCATCGCCCTGCTTCCGACTATCTTTTTATAGTGCATCATTGCATCATTTATCCTTGAATTTCCGTTCGGCTTGAGGCTGTTTATGTGCTGCACCATTGCGGCTATCTGGGACATGCCTCTTCTTGGCTGGAAAATCTCCAAATCCTCTGAAAAGGTTGAGAACATGAATTTTTCATTCTCCTTCATAGCGAGATAAGCAAAACCAATGCCGAGCATGGCGCCATAGTCAAATTTGGTCGTGTTCTTCCCAAAACCCATGCTCGCAGAGTAATCAAGAATAACATGCACAACAAGGTTTCTCTCTTCCTCGTACCCTTTGATATACAAGTCATCTGTCCTTGCATAAACTTTCCAGTCTATTGATCTGAAATCATCGCCAGGCGCGTATATCCTGTGCTCCTTGAAAACAATGCCTCTGCCTAATGCTATTGACCTTCGGGGCCCTGTGTAGTTAGAGGTAACCCTTTTATGCACAACAAGGTTAAACCTTTCCATCTGGTCTAAAAAGCTTGTGTCAATCATTTTTAAGTTTTTTAATTTGCTTGTATTCCGTCGGCTTGACTTTTATCAATGGTGCACAATTCCACGAAAAAATCGGAGATTTTTTGTGTCCTAGAAATCTCCGATTTCTATGACATTCACAATTAGTTGTGCACAGGGTTATGATGAGTTGTTTTTATTTTTAAATTTTTATTAACAAAAAATTATTTTTATTATTGTGCACAACCAACAACCACAAATAATTGTGCTCCTGATTGTGCACCATTGGTTTATTTTTTAATGGCTCTTTTTTAATGATTATCTACTCGCCTGCACGGCTCGCACTGATGTTTTACTAACTGCCTTCATGCTATTTAACTCTCTTTAATGTTTCTGTTGTTGCGTCATCTGTTGTCATTCCTTTTCTTTCTGCCTCAAAATTGAGTATTATCCTGTGCCTCAATACAGGGTAAGCCATTCTTTCTATGTCCTCAGTTGCAACATGATTTCTTCCATTTATAAGCGCCCTTGCCTTTGCCGCCAAAATCAAGCCAATTGACGCCCTTGGCGAAGCTCCGTACTGAATCATCTGCTTGTTCTCCCTTGTTGCAGCAACTATCCGTATAACCCTTCTTTTTATGTCATTTGCTATAGGAACCTGCCTTGTCTGCTGCTGCAGCATAAGCAAATGCTCTTTGTTCAGCAGAACCTTGAGCCTTGGCTTCCTAAGCTCTGAAGCGTACCTGTTGGCAATCATTTCTTCCTCAACCAGCGACGGGTAAGCAACCCTTATTTTCAGCAAAAACCTGTCGCTTTGTGCCTCTGGCAGCGGGTAAGTGCCTTCCTGCTCAATCGGGTTTTGCGTTGCCAGAACAAAAAACGGCATGTCAAGCTTGAATGTTGAGTTTCCGACGGTCACCTGCTTTTCCTGCATAGCCTCAAGCAAAGCAGACTGCGTTTTTGGCGTTGCCCTGTTTATCTCGTCAGCAAGCACCATATTCGCAAAAACAGGCCCTGGCTGAAACTTAAAGTTTCGTTTTCCGCTGATTTCCTCAATAATATACGTGCCCGTTATATCCGACGGCATTAAGTCTGGCGTGTTTTGTATCCTGCTGAATTTCAGGTCCATTATTTCCGAAAGGGTTCTTACAATCATTGTTTTTGCCAGCCCGGGATAGCCCTCAAGCAGCGCATTGCCATCGCACAGCATGGATATCACTACCTGCTCAATCACATCCCTCTGGCCCACTATAACCTTGCCAACCTCGCTTAATATTTCATCAAAAGTTTCCTTGTAGCTTCGCATTTTTTACACCTCATATTTTTCTAACCTTTTGCAATATTCAAAAAATAATTCTTTATCAGGTCCTTATCATCAATGTTCTCCTCGCTGGCGCTTTCAGCAGATTTAAGGAAAACATCTTCGGGGAACTGCTCCTCAAAACGCTTTTCAGACGCCTCCCTGACATCCCTTATTGTTATTTCAGCCCCAACCGGCTTTATCTCAACTTTCATCTCCTTGTCGCCTATCTCTGCTATGGACTCTGCGCCGTATATTGCATCATCTTCTCCAAGCATACTTGCCCCTAAAACCCCCCCTTCAGAACCCTCGCTTGGCTCGCTGTTTCCTATGATATATTCCGGAATTTTGTCAAAAATAACCTTTAAGTCAAAAAATCGGATATTAAGCGTCGCAATGAAGATTATCGCAAAGCACAAAATAACGCATCCGGTTATTTTGTAGGCCACTCTTCTTGTATTCACAAAAGACGATGCCCTTACATTCCTCATCTCCTGTATGACCTCTGACTGAAGCTCGTCAACAATGGGGTTTTCAGCATTTATATTGTCAGCTGCTGTCCTTAGCTTTTCTTTGAGAATATCGTATTTGCCCTCAACTATCCTTGCCTTGTTTTTTTGCATTATCTCGCGCGAAACAACAGCAAAATAAACCAGCGCAGGAACAAGCGCAAAAAACGGATTCAGGTTTCCTATTGAGAATAATATATACACAATCAAAAATATAAGGATGCTGTTTAGAATTATCTCAAATATCAGTATATCATTTAATGTGCTGTTCACTTCCTTCACTACTTTTATGAATCCTTTCATTTTGATTTTTTATTTTATTTTTTGGCTTTTTTCCTCTGGGTTTCTTACCAAACTAATAATTCAGCATGTTATCCCCTTGCTCAATATGCACGAATTCAATGATGCTATCTGGCTGTCCCTGCTCGACAGCGTGCTCGTTAATGCGATTATCTCATCTTTTTGGCTGTTTATCCTTGATGCTGCTGCGTCAAGCTGGCTTTTTGTGCTGCTCAGCTGCGTTTTTGTGCTGTCCAGCTCGTTCTTTGTTTTTTCCAGCTCAGCTGCTGTTTCAGCAAGCTGGTTTCTTGTTTCAGTAAGGCTTTTATCAATCTTGTCCTTTAAGTCGCTTAGCGTTGTGTATCTCTTGCTCAAATCCTCCTCTCTTTCTGCCTTTCTCTGCAGCTCCCCGCTTGTCTGGCTTAAATATCTTTGCGTTGTATTCAGAGTGCTGCTGACTTCGCCAAGCTCCTCAATCTTCTGCTGGTAGTTCGTTGACACATTCCTGAATGTTTTCTGGTAGTATGTGCTGAATCCCGCAAACGCAGCCAAAGTAACAATTATCAGTATAAACAGCACAAAATTCACATCCTTTTTCATAATAGACATTTTCTCACCCCTGCCTGCTTTCAAGCATCCTCCTCATGAATATCTCGCCCAAAAACAAAATCAATGCAGCCAATGCAAAAGGCCACCTGTAGTTTATCGCCGTCATTTTTATTTTTTTTGACATTGTCTTTACCTTCTCTATTATATCATCAACATTATTAGGCTCAAGCATATAGCCTCCGCTCATCATCACAAGCTCCTCCATCTTTGGGTTTAAGCCAAGCTCAAGGTACTCTGTGCCGTAATTCGCTGCGACCAGCGCGCCCATAATCTGGTGGAAGCCTGTTTCAGCAGGCGTGAATTTTGCGTTGTACTGGCTTGGGCCCACTTTGGAAAACACAAGCCTCTCGTCTGTAGGCACTATGCTTGCTATTATATTCACATCAGTCGGCTCATTCACTACAGTATCTTTTATGTCAACATCAAAGCTTTTCTTTCTTCTCAAATCGCCGATTGCCCAGTTTATTGACCTGGTTATGACTTCTGAATTTTTCTCGCTTAGCAGATTGCCTGACCATTTTGAGCCGTCATCAGTTGTTATTGCCACGACCCTTCCAAGTCCATAGCGCCATGCGCTTATTACCGGAATTCCTCCGCCTGTAGCAACCAATGCCTTTGCAGCAGGCTTCGAAACAACAAGGTTATAGCCGCCTATTTTTGCGTTAAGGTTAAAGCTTGCAGGTATCTCATAAGTTTTGTCAAAATTCCTGTTCAGCATAATAAGGTTTTTTTCGCCGCCTGTTGTTTTTTCCTCAGGCGCGCCTCCAAATAATATCCGCAGGTTCTGCGCCTCAGACGGCTGGAAATACGCGCCGTGGCCTGCCTCGGCAATCTCCTTCATAAGCTTTATGTTTGTATTCTCGCCAACGCCCACAGAAAATGTCTTGATGCCTTTCTCATAAGCAAGCGTTACGCTCTTTAATGTCTCTGCAGCTGCACTGTCAATCCCGTCAGACATAAGCAAAATAACCTTAGTTCCCTTTTCTCCGCTTAACATATATTCGCCCCTTCTTATCCCTGCAGCAATTACTGTTCCTGCACTTGGAGGCGCAAACAGCTTTTTGATTTTATCAGCGACGCCTTCTTTCTCGGCTATTGCTGTCAGCGGAGTTATCAAGTGGCTTTGCGTTGTAAACGCTATGACTGCAACCTTGTCGTCCAGCTTCAGCTCATTCAATATTTTTAATACAAGGGCTTTTTCAACATCCAGCATGGAGTTCGAGCTGCCTCCCTTGAATTTCAATCCTGATGTTCCTGAAATATCCATAACAATCGCAAGGTTAAGCTCAATGCCGCCGGATTCATCGCCGGTGCCTGCCTGCACAGGCAGCATTGCCTTGTAAATATTAATGTCTTTATCAAGCGTATAGCCAAGTTTCATGTGCGGGTCGTTGTTGAATGAATTTTCTCCCCCAACAACCATAAGCCCATTGCCGTCAGAAACAAAGCTGCTTAGCCTTTCAATATCTGATTTGAGCTTTTCAGCCCCTATATCATTAATGACAACTGCCTCATAAGCACTAAGGTCGTTATCAATCTTGCCTTTTAATTTCACATCATATACCCTGGAAAGGGAATTATGCATTGGCGATTCCTTTTCAGAAACAAAAAGTATGCTGGGCCTTGCGACAGCCTTTACAGTCTTGTAAAAAATATTGTTCTGCATGAAATAGTCATTTAATACAACCCTGGCAACAATCTTGTGGTTTCCGTAATCAAATCTTTTTTTGAATTCCTGCGTCTTTCCGTTTTTTTCGCTTATTATTGTTTCGCCGTCAACAAGGACTTCAAGTTTGTAGTCAAGCTGGCTGCCTACTTCATTGACTTTGACTTTGAATGCGCTGTCTGTTCCTACAATTGCTTTGTAGGGCCCCTCTATTAAAACCCCAACATCATCTTTTATCGGGCTTACCTTTAACGCGCTTATTGTTGTGTTAAGCATGGAAGCAAAAACAATCATGTCGCTTAAGTCCCTCCCGTAATTGTTGTTGCCGTCGCTTATAATCAGGATATTGTCGTCGCCCTGTATATTATTTAAGATTCCGTCGCCTATGGCAGACCTTTCCCCTTCAGCTATTGTGCTCAGCCTTGTTGGAATCTTTTTTTCAATCTTTTCCTCAAGCTCAGCCGCAATATTCCTGTCAAAAAGCTCAAATGATGTGGAGTTATCCGCAAGTATTGTCAGTTTTGGGTCGCCTTTTGCTATTCGCTCCTCCTCTCTGTAAGGAGTTGCAAATGCAATAGCAAGCAGAATGAGGATAATTGAGCGCGATATCAACAAATATTTTCTTGTGCGTTTCCTGCTTTTTTCATAATGCTCTTTTTCCTCTTTTGTTTTGAATTTTATGAATCCTGCTTTCATAATAACCAACAGGAAAATAACTATAACAACTGCCAAAAGCAGCATATCCGGCTTTGCAAGGCAGAAATCTGCCATGCAAAACTTTGGTATCATAAGTCCCCTCTCATTTTTATGTAGACTATCTCAAGACAAAGTATTAAAAACGCAGCTATAAGCAGCGGCATTTCCAGATCAACTTTCACGTTTTCCTTGACAAAACCCGAATCTGATTCAGAAAAAGCTGTCAACTCCCCGCTATTGCTTGCGACGTCTGACTCTTTTTCATCAATCAAGTTGGCTGCAATCTTTTTTTTGCTCATCTCATAAAATCCAGCATCTTCAAGCAGCAGCTTTGACGCAGTCACATAATTGCCAGATGGAACCTTTATTTTCTGCTCTTCTGCAACAACTATGCTGCCTGTTTTGAAGTTATAATCATCAATGTCCTCTGTCTGCACAAGAAACCCCATAAGGGCATCCCAGAATAACGGATAGTTTATTGATGTCTTGAAATCGCTTGTTTCATCAAATATCCCGTAATAAAAGACCTTTCCGCTGCCATGCTCTTTTATTGAAAGTATCTGGTTTTCGCCTGCTGATGCTATTGCAACAGATCTGTTGTCGCTTTTTGTCTCAAAATACCTTGAGGTTGTAAAGCAGCTGTTCTTGTCAAACATCTTTGTGAACTGTATGAAAAGATTAACGCAGACCCTGGAGTTCTCGCCTTTTTTGCCAAGCTTTGCAGGCAGCAAATCTGATGTGTCAATCTTGTCAAGGTCATCCTGCGCGCTAATTATCAAATTGCCGCCTTTTTTGACATATTCCTCAAGATAATTAAATTCATGAGGCAGCAGCTTGTCCTTTGTTATTTTGTTTACAACAACAACGTCATGGCTTATTGACTCAGCATTTGTTGCAGGCGGCTCCCTTATTTCAAGCTCTATATCGCCAGATGCCTCAAGCGCTGACTTAATATAATTGTTTGACTTCTGGTTTGTTATCATCAAAACGCTCATTTTCATCTTGTCAGGAGCGCTTATAAATGCGGTGTTGTCAGCATCAAGGCTGTCTTTAACATCAAGCTCAATCCTGCTCTGCTCTGCGGGCGTGCTGAAAACAATGCTCTCAATAGAATTAGGCAATATCTCAATTGTCTTTTCGTCCAACATCTTGTCGTCTTTTTTCAGCCTTATTTTAACATTCTCTTTTTTTTCTTTGAAATTCTTTATAAAAGCCTTTGTCTCTTTCTTGTCAACTTCAAGATTTATAATTCCTATATTGTCTGCTTTGTTTCCCACGTTGATAAACTTGACCATGTTTCCGCCTGCCTCTAGCGTCCTTTTTACAGTCATTACATCCGGCCCTTCTGTTGATATGAAATCGCTTGCAACAATAACCCTGCCCTTGCCGTTTAGGACGCTTCTGGCAAGCAGCATAGCATCGCCTAAGTTTGTGCCTGTTGCTTTTGGCTTAAGCTTGTCAATAATTGCAGATGCCTCATCCTTCCTTCCATTTTCTAGTATGATCAGAGGATTGTTTTCAGCTAGTATAATCCCGTTTCTGCTGCTGAGATCTTTCTTAACCATTTCAATTGCATTGTCAAATCTTGTTTTTGCGCCATCTTTTGTCTGCATTGATGCGCTTATATCAATAATCACAACAGTCTTATCTGATATTATGCTTGAAGGAATATCTATATATGGAATTGCAATTGCAAACCCTATGCACGCTATTGCAAGCAGCTGAAGCAAAAACAGCAGGTTATGCAGAAGCTTCCTCAAAAAGGAATACTGCCTTGCGTGCCTCTCTTCCTTAATCAAAAACATAAGCGACGGAATGACTCTCTCAAGGGGCTTAGGCCTCCTTAAATACAGGATTATAAAGGGTACCAAAGCCAGCAGCGCGTACAGCCCGTAAATATTCCCAAATCCCATCATTTATTCCTCTTTTTTGTTTTGTTTAGCTTGTTTTCAAGCTCCTTTGGATTCACCAGTTCCTTGACAACAACAAGATAATCATCTATCTCGTACCAGTAAACTTCAGAATCCAGCTCTATGCCCAGGTCATTCCTTGCCTCAAACGGCAGCGTTAGCTGGCCTTGCTTTGTAATCTTCGCTTTTCCTATGAATTTTGCCTTGCCCATTATTAATATTAATACTTTCTTTATCTTTATTATTTATATTAATATTAATAATCAGTATTTAAAGGTTTCGGAATTGTAAACTGTGGGCTTTAGTTCAAAGAGATTTTCTAATGGTTTGGAAATTCTTCGAATTTCCAAAACCTTTTTATATTTCTGTTTTTAATCATCAGGATAATATGAAGATATTGACACTCCATTCGGATTTCATTGAGTTTGAGGCAAAGCAAAAGGCAATTAAGGAGCCAGAGCCTCTGAAAAATAAAAAAGAAAGGGTAGAGCAGGCTTTGGTTGTATTCGCAGCAGTTGAAAAAAAAGATGAACAGAATCCTGAGAATACTGCCAAAAAGGCTGTTGAGAACATAAAAGACATTGCCTCGCAGGTTAAGGAGAAAAGGATTGTTCTTTACCCATATGTCCATTTGACAAATAACCCTTCAGAGCCAAAAACAGCTTTAAAGGTTTTTGATTTTGTTGAGGATAAGCTAAAAAAGGAATATGAAGTCCATAGAAGCCCGTTTGGTTGGTACAAAAGCTTTAACATAAAAGTAAAAGGCCATCCTTTGGCAGAGCTCAGCAGGGAATTCGGTCCTGAAGAAGCAAAGGAATCTGCAAAAAAAGAAGAAACAGACTCATTGAAAAAAGAAAGAAAATTAACCTCATATTGGCATATCCTTACAGAAGACGGCAGGCTTCATGATGTGGGCGCATTCAATTACAAAG
>Ga0209541_10008688_pt1 | contig 16675 bp, 14 predicted proteins | sample RifCSPlowO2_01_FD_184027 | JGI IMG/M metagenome (GOLD analysis project Ga0209541, IMG submission 184027) | Groundwater microbial communities from Rifle, Colorado - Rifle CSP2_plank lowO2_0.1 (SPAdes) (version 2) | ecosystem: Environmental > Aquatic > Deep subsurface > Groundwater | place...
TGCAAGGGCATTACACAACAAGCTGTTATAATGCGAGATTCCACCCTTATAGGGGTAAGTCGGTCCAATAACAGCAATTTTCATACATCCTTTATAAAGGCAATGTTTAAATGCTTTTTTGATTTCAATGGTTTAATGAAACCAATAAAGAGTAGCATCCCTTATGTGACATTATTTGCATTTGCTCTTATAATTCTCTCTCCAATCTTCTCTTCAGGATTCCTGACAAAATCAGATAACCCGGTCCATATTGCAGAAATCACTTATCTCGCAAACAACGTATTAAAACAGAATCACTGGATAAATGGCTGGTATCCTTATGAATATGCAGGATTTCCGGTTCAGATGTACTACTATCAGCTCGGGCCTTTGTTTGTAGCGTCATTAATACTATCCGGGATAAATAATCTTCTCGCGTATAAAATTGCGCTCATAATCTCTTTGTTTCTGCCATCAGCAGCCATTTTCTATCTGCTTAAAAAACACTTTAACAGGATTATTGCATACGCTGTAGCTTTGGCATTTCTATTTCAAAGAGATGTTGGAAAGCTCGTGCTTGCAGGAATGTGGGCCAATCTTATTGCATTTGCAATATTTATTTTAATCTTCGCAAAGATTACAGAATATAATTTTATCATTACGAAAAAGCGCGCTTTAATCCTTGGGCTGTTAACAGCATTATTAATCTTCGCGCACCCATTTTTTGGAGTCGTAATACTTTACACTTTTTTAATCTCTTTTTTTATTTCAGTAAAATATATAAAATTAAAAAGAGCATTCATAAATTACATTATAATCGCTTTAACAGCGCTGCTCATTTCATTATTCTATATCTATCCTTTTGTAAACACAAACGATTGGCTTAATCCTGGAAGCGGTTGGGGGCTGGGGAGCTCGATAAAAGAGACAGGTATAACTCTGATAGGCATCTTTTTTTCTCTAAAGCCTCATACGCAAGCGTTTAATTATCTCATCTCAATGAACGCAGAATTTTTTAGAGAACTAGCAAAAAGTGTGTGGATAAACCTGCCTATGCTGATAATAGACTCTTTTGCAGTGATAGGAATAATATTTTACATAAAAGAAAATGATAAGAAAAAGTCAGCATTGTTTAATTTCACAATATTATTTACATTAGTCTCTCTCTTGATAGGCACGGGTTTTTGGTTTCTATTCAGCTTTGGAAAAACAACACCTTTCCTGAACGGCATTCTGGCGTATAGATTTGTCTATTATGCAAGATTAGGGTTATTCATTTTTGCAGCATACGCACTTTGCAATCTAACAAAGCACAAGGAGAACAGGTTATTCAGGTTTATAAGTGAGAAAAATAAGCCAATCGCCATTTGCATCTCTTTTATCGTTCTTATCGGATTTTTTTACGGGATATATTACCCTCCAAAAGACTACACACAAACATTTGACAACGCACAAATATCGCAAGAAACAAGCGAGTTGTGGGCATGGTTGAGAGAAAACCCGCCGCAGGATAATTCAAGAATACTCAATCAGAATTTTTTTGATAATGTCGATGAGCCTTTGGTGGCGAAGGACAGCATTCTCCCGGCGATGGCGCACTATTACACCAACTTAACTTTCTTTGGCTCATGGTACACAACAGTCTATCCAATTGAAAAAAAAGCCCAGACAGAAAACAACCAGCTATTCGGGAAAAAGATAAGTGAAATAACAAACCAGGAAATATACGAGAACATGAAAGCATACAATATCAAGTATGCAATCGCAATATCGCCAGAATTAAAGTCAAAATTCGACAACGCCGAATTATTAAGAAAAAAGAAAGAATTTGAGCATTACGCAGTATACGAGCTTGACAATTATGCTCCTGCGTGGATTGCATCAGAACATCCCATACAATCTCAGCTAATAGAGTTTTCAGACAAAAAAATAGTTTTCAAAATAAATAACAGCTACGGAAGCAATGAGGTTAATATAAAATTCTCTTATCACCCCTATTGGCACGCATTCCTGAATGGAAAAGAGGTAGATTTAAGAACGAATCAATACTATCTCATGGAATTGGAGATTCCAAAAGGGCAGCATAACATAACTCTTGAGTATAACCCTAAAAACCCAGCAGCTATTATCATAAGCCTTGTATCGTTGATAGCCGCAATAATCTTAATAAGGCTAAAATCAAGGAAGAAAAAATGAAAATATCATTAATATTGCCCCCACATACCTTTGAAGAGAGATATAATAAAAAAATAGCGAAAGCTGCAGGCACATGGCCGCCCTTGGGGTTGTTGTACATCGCAGCAATCTTGCTGGAAAAAGGTCATAAAGTCCAGGTCCTGGATGGAAGCAAAAAGGATTTTTTCACTATAAACAAAGAGCTTGATAAGTTTCATCCGGATATCATAGGCATGAACGTATTGACATTCTTGTGGAATAAAGTCAAGAACTGGACACCGGAATTAAAGCAGAGGTTCCCCCATGCGTTTATTGTCATTGGAGGCTCTCATGCCACGGTGGCCAAAGAACATTCATTGCAGGAGTGCCCCCATATCGATGGAGTAATATTAGGGGAAGCAGAATTTATTCTTGCTGACTTAGCTGATGCATTGGAAAAGAAAGAATCATTGAGCGGCGTGAAGAGTTTTATCTATCAGGAAAAAGGGAAAATAAAAATCAACTCAGAGCATTACGAAAGAATTACTGAGCTGGACAAGATTCCTTTCCCAGCGCGGGACCTCATAGATATGTATGAGTATATCCCTGCTGCAGAGCAATACCAAAAATTGCCGGTAGCAAACATGATAACAAGCAGAGGCTGCCCGTATAAATGCACCTTTTGCGGTTCAGGAAATACAAAAGCATATTTCAGGTCCCCAAAAAACGTGATTTCAGAATTCAGGCTGCTAATTGAAAAGTATAAAGTAAAAGACATCGCTATCTGGGATGACACGTTCACACTTGACAAGAACAGGGTTCTTGAAATATGCAGGCTGATTAAACAGGAAGAGCTCGATATCATATGGTCGGCGCATTCAAGAGTGAACACCGTAGATGAAGAGCTATTAAAAGCAATGTCAGAAGCAGGATGCTGGAAAATATGCTACGGCATAGAATCATTGCTGCAAAAAAACCTCAACACCATCAGGAAAGGCTCAACAGTAGAGCAGAATTTTAATGCAGTCCGCTGGACACAAAAATATGGCATTCAGGCAGAGGGTTCTTTTATATTCGGAATTCCTGGAGAAACATATAAAGATGCATTGGAAACAATAAAATTAATGAAAAAACTAAATCCCGACTATATGAAATGCTTTCCTTTCACCCCATTGCCAGGGACAGAATCAGGAGCGAGAATAGCAGAGTATGGAGAATACACTTCAGAAAACACAGATTTATTCACAGAAAATTCAGTTGTTTTTGTCCCACATTCAATGACAAAGGAGCAAATGCGGTCAATAATTCCCAAGGCATATAAAGAATTTTACATGCGTCCGGGATATATAATGAGGTATATGAAAAACATACGCTCATTGCACGATATTAAGAGGGCATTACGCGGGTTTACTGCAGTAAACTCTTTATAGCTAAAAAATGGAAAGAAAAAAAATAAAATTAATCTTCATCCAGCCAAAGTCAGCTTTTGTGAGCGAGGCAATTCCTTTAGGATTCGGATACATTTCAGCAATTGCCAAGAAGCACGGCGCAGAAGTAAGAATAATAGATGCATCAGCCCCATATGCAAGTTACACTGAAGAATCAATCTATGAGATTTGTAAAGAATTCAGGCCAGATGCCATAGGTATTGTGTTCATGACATCCCACATCTATCAGGCATATAATCTCGTAAAAAAATTAAAGCATTTAAAAATCCCAATAATCGGGGGGGGATATCATGCAAGCAAATTTCCAGAGGAAGTCCTAGAGAGGGGCGTTGACATAGCATTAAGGGGCGAAACAGATATCACAATTACAGAACTGATTGACTATTTCCAGGGATTGAAATCTCTTGAGGGCATAAAGGGAATCAGTTATAAAAAGTCAGGAGAAATAGTAAACAACCCCTTGCAGGAAAAAGTAAAAGACTTAGATTCAATTCCTCTTCCCGATAGAGAAGCGTTCATCTTAGCCGATTTTGCACGTTCTGAAAAAGAGATAAAGAACGTGATGTCAACAATAATAACCTCCCGTGGCTGCCCATTTGAATGTTCATTTTGTGCTTCTCAATCATCAGGTTACAGGTTTAGGTCTGCAGCAAATGTAATCCAGGAAATACAGCAGGTAAAAAAATTATACGGAACAAGAAACTTTTATCTTATTGATGATACGATTAATGTTCATAGGGCAAGATTGCTCGAGCTCTGTAAAGAACTGAAAAAAGAGAACATTGTCTGGAGATGCAATGGCAGGTTTGATTTAATGGATGAAGAATTATTAAGGGCAATGAAGGATGCTGGCTGCATCCATATCAGCTTAGGGGTGGAATCAGGCGACGAATATGTATTAAACAGAATGAAGAAAAGATTAACCCCGGCAATCATAAGAGAAAAAGCAAAGCTGGTTCACAAGGTAGGAATAGGGCAAACAGTGAACTTTATGTTCGGGTTTCCCTTTGAAAAGCCAGAACATATTCGGAATACTGTTAAATTGATAAAGCAAATAGAGCCCTATGTCAGCGATTTTCAGAGGGCAGGATTATTAATTCCCTTTCCAGGAACAACCCTGTATGAGGAATTCAAAGACCAGTATAATTATGACCGATGGTGGTTGCAGCCTCAAAATTTCATGACAGAAGTTCGTGAGTCAGACTACAGGCCATTATTTAAAAAATTCCTGTTCGATGACATCGGATTATTGAATAAAAACGGAAGATTCTTTGATTACTCAGACGAGGTGGTAAAAGAGATAAGAATAGGAATGAGAACGATAGACCAGATAGTAATGAAAAGGAAGGCAAAGACGCTTAATTTCACCCCCATAAAAATAATGAGCAGCGTTATCCATCTTGGGATGAATGCCTTTGTATTCTCATCAAAGCTCCTCTACAATCTCAATCCAAAAATAGAGCGCAGGATTATCCACCCATTATACTATGCATTGAGAAGAAATAGATTTTATTTAAAAAACAGGCAGTATTAAAGGGTTTATTTTGAGGATACAGATTGCTCTTTTTCTTTTTTGGATACAAGATTTTTTCTTTTTGAAAGAAAAAAGGTTGTTTTAACAGCCTCAATTCTCATTAAATTGCATCCTCTCCTTCTCGTCATCAAATAATCAAGATGCCCTCTTCTCAGGCTTTTATAATCCCGGATGTACTCCGTCTTAACCACTTCAAAACCAATTACCTTCAGCATCTTCACCAGATGCTTCAATTGAAACATCATCTTATGGTGCAGTTCAGGATTATGGGGGGCATCTTTCTCCCACACCTGAGCATGGTAATTTCCCAGTTCATGATGAAACCGCCAGTAATCAGCATTATCAATAACGAATTCCAGCCTGCCATTTCTCTTCAGGCATTTATAGCATTCCTCCAAAAACAGCATCGGATTTCCCAAATGGTCAAGCACGCAATGATGATGAACAACATCAAATTTGCCATGGAGTTTTCTGGGAAGCTTCTTGTTTAAATCCCAGACTAAATCAACACCCTCAAGCTGCATGGCATCTACCCCAAATGCTCCAGCAATCTTCCGCTTTCCGCACCCCAAGTCAAGCACTTTAAGGTTCCCCATATTTTTTTTCTCAGGAGTTTCCATATTCTTTTCCGATAATGCTTTAAAAGGGCTATTTTCTTTCTTCCTTATGTTTCTTTTCTTTCCCCATGGGCTTTCGTCTGTTTCTTTTGCAAAAAGAAAGGGCTTAAGCATATTTTATAAACCTGGTTTTAAAAGCTTTATGCATGAAAGTAGATGAGTCCATCAAGACCTTAGCCAGAGGAGCAAACATAGTTTTCATAGGCATTATCATCTCAAAAATCCTCGCGCTCGCCTATAGGGCTATAGTAGCAAGAATCGGTGTGCAGGAATATGGCGCATTATCTTTGGGGCTGGCAATTACCAGCTTCCTCATCACCCTCTCTCTTCTGGGCTTAGACTTTGGAATCATGCGTTTCCTCCCGGATTATCATGAAAAGAAAAATCCATATAAGAAGCAATCAGCAATATCGACCGCAACAGTTATAGCAGGACTCTGCAGCATCATCCTTGCAGTTATTGTATTTGTAAATGCAGACTTTCTTGCAGGATTATTCCATGCTGAAAACCTCGCAATAATAATGAAAATCCTCGCATTCATTCTGCCTTTTGATGTTCTCAGAATTATCTTTTTCTCAATCTTAAAATCCTATAAACAGCCAAAATATGAGATTTATGGAAAGAATGTTATCGAATCAGGAATAAAGGTCATTTTAACTTTATTGCTTCTTATGCTTGGTTTTGGGCTTATGGGAGCAACATTAGCGCACGCCATAGCAATAGCCGTAAGCTTCCTCGCATCATTATACTTTCTTAAGCATAACCCCATAGAAAAAATCAGCAGGCTAATCAAATTCAACATCAACAAAGAGGTTATCATATATTCCCTTCCATTAGTCTTTAACGCTCTCATCATCCTTATCATCTCATGGGCAGACACCATGCTCTTAGGAATATTCAGGACAACAAAAGAAATAGGATTATACAACGCAGCCATTCCCCTCGCCAATTTGATGTATGTTTTCCCCAATGCTTTATTAATAATCTTCCTGCCAATCCTCACTACCCTCCATGTGCAAAAAGAAAAGGAGTCATTTATTACCTTATATAAAACAATCACCAAATGGATAATCACATTTAACATCGCAATATTAATTGCATTTCTTATACTCAAAAAAGAAATTCTCATCGCCGCATTTGGGCAGGAATACGCTTCAGCATCGCTCGCGTGCATCATTCTCTCCATAGGCAATCTGCTCTACTATGCAGCATTAACCTCAAACAATGTTTTATTGACATTAAAAAAAACAAAATACATCTTCCTCATATCCGCAATAGGTGCAGGCTCAAATATCCTCTTAAATCTTTATATGATACCAAAATACGGGTTTCTGGGAGCTGCAATAACCACGCTGTTCTCTCAGTTAATAATGGCAATAATGCTATACGCAAAATCAAAAAGCCTTTTGGAATCTGAAATCTTCACCAAAGAATACTGGAAGATTCTTTTTGCAGGATTGCTCACGTATGGCATAAGCTCAATAGTTTACAACAAGCTCAACGCATTACACCCATACATCAGCATCCCGATAATAACAGCCATAATCGTAATAATCTACGCAGTAACCCTTAATGTTTTAAAATACATTAATGAAGAAGAGAAAATCCTCCTTCGCTTTATCAGGGAAAAATATCATGTTAAAATTCCATTGTTTGAGAGGTTCATCCGAAGGTGAAAACGAAAATGAAGATAATATTCCTCTACAACCACCCCCATCCAGTGCATGGCGCATGGGCAGAATCCATATATGCAGATTTTCAGCAGGATAGAGTGTTAAAAATAAAGCTGCCAGGAATCTCGAGGCTGGTGAAGTCGCTAATCACATGGATAAAGCTGCCAAAGGATGCAGAGATTGTATTATGCGAAAGCAGCTCGCAATTAATTGCAGGTTCTTTATGGAAACATTTTAACAGGAAAAAGAAGCTCGTTTGCATTATGTCTGACCCAAAATGGTACTATCTGCAAAATAAAAAATTAAGCAGGAGCTTATATTATTGGATGCTAAAGCAGGCAGATTTGCTGATTCCCACATCCCCCTTAATGAAATCATTTATCCCGGAAGAGATGCAGGCAAAAGCTTCAATAGTTTTCCCGTATGTAAATGTAAAGCAATATGCAGGCGGGAGTAATTCTTTAAAAAAGCATGCAATAATCTTCACAGGAAGAGTGGGGTATGAAAAGGGAGCAGACCTGGCATTAAAAGCATTTCAACTAATAAAAGAGGAAGTTTCTGACGCAAAAATTTATTTTGTTGGTTTTGGCGATTTAAAAGAATCATTGGAAAACAAAAAAATAAAAGACGCAATATTTGCGGGATGGAGTAATGCCCCCCAGGATTATTATAAAAAGGGTTCCATCTGCCTGTCTTTAGCAAGAATAGACCCCGCAGGCATCGCACCATTGGAAGCAATGTTATCGGGGCTAATCCCTGTTGTCTCGCAGGGCGTAGGCAATGCCTATATTGTTGAAAAATTGGATAAAAAACTGATTGCAAAGGATGAAGAAGATGCAGCGCAAAAAATCATCGCAATCTGGAAAAACAAGAAGTTAATGCAGCAATACGCGAAGAGAGGCAGGGAAATAGCAAAGCAATATGGATACGGAGAAAGCGTGAAAATATTTCAGAATGCAATGAAGCAAATAGGGGTAAAAGGATTCAGGAAAATAACCCAGAAAGAAGCAGAGAAATACAGGCCAACAACAAAGCCATATTAACCTTCTCAATTATCAGCTTTCTCAACGATAAAACCCCATCCAGACACAAAGAGTCCAGGCATAAAATCTGCTATCTTGCAGTCCATAATCTGCAGCTTCCTTGATTTTGCAAATAAATAATAAAAAGGGAACGTGCCCAATAAAACATAGGTATTCTGCCTTTCTTTTATCTGAAGATGGTATTTCATCAGCATTCTCTTCAACTTTCTTAAGGAGAAGAATTGCGCGTGCAGGGCACCCTCACCAGAATTATTTAATGTATCCACTCCAAAACTCTTCCTCGCTTTCTGCATCGGATTCCTGATTATGCAATGCCTTATTTTTCTTGCAGATTCATACAATCCCAGTTTTTTAAGCACTCTCCCAATAATTCTGCGGGGCATCACGCTGATTTCGGCAGGGCCATATCCATGAGGAACAGAGAGATATAAAAACCCCCTTTTATCGAGATTCTCGCTGATGAACTTCAGGAGGGATTCAGGATTTTTTAAATGCTCAAGCACTTCAGAGCAAATGATAATATCAAACCTTTCTTTAATCTTTAATTCATGGGCATTTCCAATAAAAAACCTGCATCTCATCCCCTTCTTTATTCGTTTTCTGGCATATGCAATGCTCTCCTTGTCCAGGTCAAATCCAATAACATTGCATCCAAGCCCTGCAATCGCTAAAGAAATATTTCCTGTTCCGCACCCTATATCAAGAACTTTTAGTTCTTTTGCATGGAGTCTCTGCTGAAGCTTTTTAACATGTGCAGTAATAAAATTTATCTTCTTCACATAATGAAAGAGTTCTTTCTCGCAGCCCATAGGGGTTTGGAGCTGGAATGGCTTATATTTGTTTCTGTTGAACCATGCAGTATAGCAGACGCAAGATATATCCAAATATGTTTAATGCGCCTGCTTATTAGATAATGCAAACTATTGTTCGATAATTATTTGCGTTAGCTATAGCTATAAAGCCTGGCCGCAATAAGCAAAAATCTTATAAACATAGGTTAACTATCGTTAATATGCAATCAAAGCCAATCGCTTTAGTCAATATATGTAATCCCGAGGATATCACAGTCCCACCGCTCGCTCTTCTTTATCTTGGGAATGAACTCAAGAAAAATGGATACAATGTAAAAATATTCCATTTCAAAAACACTGAAATAGATGAAAACGTCCAGAAAATCATCAGGCTTGATCCCCTCTATGTGGGGGTGTCAGTTTTCACAGGAAACAAGACAAAAGATTCAGCTATTTTCTCGCAAAAAATAAAGCAGCTCAGCTCTTTGCCTGTTGTCTGGGGGGGCATTCACCCAACATTACTTCCTCATCAGACAATAAATGAGTGGTATATTGATTTTGTTTTCCATGGGGAAGGTGAAAGAACAATAATTGAGTTTACAAAAGAATTTGACAAATCAGGAAAAAAAGATTTTTCAAAAATTCTTGGCTTAGGTTACAAGGATGAGCGCAGCAGGGGCATTGTCAATCCTCCCAGGCCAATGATTGAAAACCTTGATGAACTGAAAATTGACTGGGAATTAATGGATGTCAGGAAATTCTTTGAACAGCAGTGGGGTTCTAAAAAAATCCTGGGCTTTATCTCCAGCAGAGGTTGCCCATTCAATTGTGGCTTCTGCTACAACCAGGCATTCAACAGCCGCAGATGGCGAGCCCATTCAGCAGATAAGGTAGTGGAAGAAGTAACCTGCCTGAAAGACCAATACGACATTGATGGCATAAAATTTTATGATGATTTATTCTTTTCCAATCCGAAAAGAGCAATAGATATTTTAGAAAGAATTAAGCTGCCCTGGTACGGGGAGGCAAGAATTGGCATGATCACTCCACTGATGGTTGAGAAATTCATTAAAACAGAGGCAAAGGAAATTCTTTTTGGGCTGGAATCAGGCTCGGATAGGATACTCAAGCTAATGAATAAGCAGCAAAACGTAAGGCAAATCAATGAAGGTGTCAGGCTCCTTGCAAAAGCCCCGGAGTTGAGGGTTGTTGGCTCAATGATTATTGGCTGCCCGACAGAAACTCAGCAGGAAACATTTGAAACAATTGACTTAATATTAAAGCTGCAAAAGCTCCATCCAAGCATGCGTTATTCAGTAGGATTTTTCCTCCCCTACCCCGGTTCAGAGATGTATAATCTTGCAGTCCAGCTTGGATTTGAACCCCCAAAAAAAACAGAAGATTGGGACCAGCTTGACAGGTGGGCTAATAAATTAACACTATCATGGCTTACCTGGATAAAAGATTCTGATTATTTCATGAGAATTCGCGATTATACAAATCTGCTCCCATTAAGAGATGTCCATATCCCTTATCTTAAAAATCTTCCTGAAAAAAGATTAAGGAATAAAGATTTTTCACATGCTACAGAGCTAAAAGCATTGAAATACCTCCAGCAGAGATTTGCAACCCAGGGCACATTGTTCAGGAAGCTTGGCTGGATTGCCCTGCCCTACATCAGAAAGGGTTATAAGAATCCTGAAATAGAAGAACAAGCCAGAGAGCAAATCGCACCCATAACCTCATCTGGTTAATCTCTTATACTCCTCTTCTATTTTCATGACATAACTTTTAATGTTGAATTTCTGTATAATGTTCTTCCGGGCATTCTCACCAATTTTCTTTCTTAACTTTTCATCTTCAATCAGGGTAATCAATGCTTTTTTCCATGCTTCTTTATCCACTGCAGGAACCAGGATGCCTGTTTTCCCGTCATCAATAACATCCGCATTTCCCCCCTTCCTTGAAGCAATAACAGGCTTTGCACAAGCCCCAGCCTCTAACAACACGCCTGATAAAGGCTCTTCCCATAGCGATGGGGCAACAACAATATCAGAGTCAGCGTATACAAAAGGCATTTCATCAAATGATATCTTTCCCGCAATTTTTATTCTCTCCTGCAGTCCTTTTTCATCAATAAGATTTTGCAATTCTTTCAATAAAGGCCCATCTCCCGCAATCAAAAAGCACCATCCTTTTTCTTCAATAACCTCCGCAATAACAGGCATAATGAACAAAATCCCCTTTATTTTTGTCAATCCTCCGACATAAGTAATGACTTTTCTATCAAGATGAAATCTTTTTTTAATTTGATTCTTTTTAATCTTGTCTGAAAACCGGCTAAAATCCCTCAAGCTTAGTATAATCTTAGAGCCTTTTATATTGCAGGCGTCTAATCTCATTTTAACAGCATTGGTCAGGGCAAGCTTTAGTTCAGCAGAGTTAACAATCTTTCTGGATTTTCTAAGATAAAGCAGCTTGTATGCATCCCATAACCATCTCTTCATTGGAAAATGGGAAAGTATTGTCTTTGGAGTGCAGATATCATACTCAAAGCCATCCTCAGCAACACACGTGCTGTAAGGGCATGCGAACCAATAATCCCGGAAATGCACTGCAACAGGAATTCCTTTACTATGGGCCGCTTTAACAGCACCGACACTGGTCAACCGGTCATGGCAATGCACAATATCCGGCTTCTCATCATCAATAACCCCCTTAATGATTCTTTCAACATAACTTTGCTGAGAAAATAAAAAAGGCGAATTTTCAAAATCCTTCAGATAATAATTCTTAAAGCCTGCATATTGCCCGTGAGAAACAAAGATGACATCATGCCCCCTTTCCTTTAACCCCTCTGCTAAATATTTAGCGCTTACTTCAGCTCCCCCAAATCCCAGTCCATGGTAAATTGTAAACAATATTTTCATATTCTCTTCTTTATAACAAAGTATATAAAGTTTATTTTCCGAAGAATTAATATGAAGATAGGCTTCTTAACAACTTATTTCTACCCTGTAGCGGGGGGAGCAGAAAACAATTGCTTCTACATAGCCAAAGAACTCGCAAAGCGTCATGAATTCCATGTCTTTACATCAGACAGAAAAGAGAATCAACTATTCAAGAAAGAAGAAACTCTCAGCAACATCAATATCCACCGCTTCAAGACATGGTTCCGTTACAAGTACTACATGGCCCTCTACCCGGGAATCATCAACGCCATCAGGAAAGCTGACTTGGATATTCTGCATGTCCATTCCCTTGGATTTTTCCAGCATGACTTAGCAGTTTTAATTAAAAAACTCAATAAAAAAACAAAACTCGTCATCACCCCTCACGGCCCATTTATGGCTCTGGATAATTACGGATTACACGAAAAGATTCTGAAGAAAACAGCAATCATCCTCGAATACCCATTCAACAAGCTCTACGATGCAGTAATCCAGGTAAATCCTTTTCAAAAAGAATGGATGACAGAACTCGGTTTCAAGGAAAGCAAAATTCATTTTATCCCCAACGGAATTCCAAAAGAAGCATTCAAGAAAGTTCCAGCGATCAAGAAATACAAGAACAAGATTATTATTACCTATCTTGGCAGAATTCAGGAATACAAAGGATTAGACCAGCTCATTCAGGTTCTCCACAATTTTCCAAAAGCCCTCTTCATCGTGATGGGTGAGGATGCAGGAGATAAAAATAGATTGGAATTATTGGCAAAACAGCTTAAAGTTGAGCAGCAAATTATCTTCACAGGAAAAGTAACAGAAAAAGAAAAGCTGGAATTGCTGGATGCCTCAGAAATATTCATCCTCCCAAGTAAATGGGAAGCCTTTGGCATTGTAATTGCAGAAGCCATGGCAAGAGGGAATGCAATTATTTCAACATCAACAGAAGGCGGAAAATTCCTTGTAAAAAAAGAAAATGGCTTTACATACGAGTTTGGGAACATTAAGCAGCTAAAAGAAAAGCTCTCAATTTTAATCAGCAATAAAAAATTAAGAAAAAAGATGCAGTTAGTAAATAAGAAGAAAGCAAAGCAGTTTCTCTGGGGAAGCATAGCGAAACAAACCGAGGGGTTATATAAGAAGCTTCTCAATAAACAATAAACGAAAGTTATATATATTAGTAACTTTAGTTGATTCTTATGGAAATACCCTTAATATTGAAATTAAAGAAAGCAAGCCATAAGGAAATAGCCAAAGCCCAGGATTTAATCATTGAAGAAATCTATAAGACTTTTGATAAAGCAGTCCTGCATGGAGGAACAGCTATCTGGAGATGCTACCAAGGAAATAGGTTTTCAGAAGATATCGATATGTACATCATTAAGAATCCAGAAAAGATTAATCTATTTTTTGAAGCTCTCAAAAAGGGGGGGTTTAAAATAGCAAAGAAGAAAATCTGGGAGAAGAGCATACACTCAACGCTGGAACTAAACAGAACCATTGTAAGATTTGAAGCAATATTCAAAAAAATCAACGGCACACTCAAAGAATACCAGACAGCCGAGGGGAATTTAATCACGATTTACACATTAACCCCTGAAGAGCTCATTAAAGAAAAAGTTAATGCTTATTTGAAAAGATATAAAGTGAGGGATTTATACGACATTTTTTTTCTCTTAAGATATGTAGAAAACAAAACCCCAATTAAAAAAGAGCTAAGCCTTTTCATCAGCAATTTTAAGCAACCAATTGATAAAAAAGAATTAAAGGTTTTGATTATCGAGGGTTTAATCCCCGGAATAGATAAAATGCTGGAATATATCAAAGATTATTGCAAATAAGATGGGAAAAGAAAAATACCAAAGAGAAATTGAGGCTCTCCTGAAGAAAAGCCCAGTAATCAGCTTTAGCTCTCTCGCAAGAATAGTCAGAAAACAAAAAAAAGTAAAGCAATATCAAAAGCAATTAATAAGAAACCTGCTTTTAAAAGGCAAGCTGAAAAGATTGGCAAAAGGATGCTATACCATCCACGACAATCCTGCATTAAGCGTTTTCTGCTTTAAGCCAAGTTATCTTGGATTGCAGGATGCTTTAAGCTTCCATGCTCTCTGGGAGCAGGAAACCATCCCAATTATTATCACAACAAGAAAGATAAGATCAGGAATCAGAAAAATAATGGGCATGAATGTTTTAATTAGGAGAATAGATAAAAAATACATATTCGGAATTGATTATTTTCATGATGGGAATCTTTGCTTCCCCTATTCAGACATAGAAAAAACCCTTATAGACATGGTATATTTTAAAGAGGAATTAAGCAAAGAAGCTTTAAAAAATATCTCAAGAAAGCTCAATAAGAAGAAGCTAAACACCTATCTCAAGCACTACCCAAAAAACACACGGGAGAGAGTTTTAACCATAATAAATAACTTTTAAGTAGTAACAATAGAAAAGCTTTTAAACCCTAATGCCCCAGCAAATCCATGGCAAGTTTAAAAGGTTATAGAGGAAAACCAATCATTGACAACATTCCAGAATTCGCTCTTTTGCAAAATGACGAATTAGGAAAAGAGATTTCTTCAAGAGTTCATGCTCAATATCAAGGAACTCCAGCAGAATTAACAAGCGCTCCAGATAGAGGGAAACCATTTAGAGAATCAAATCCTTTTAAATTATTTGCAGTTGATTCTGTTGCCCGAGATTTAGGGTGGAGAGTCATGCTTCCTGAAGAAGCTCAGTTGCTTTTAGATTTAAATCAAATGCCTGAATCAACCTGCACGTATAAAGACCTTGGATTAGTAATGGACTTTTCAGGAAAAAATCACGATTTAGCTTTAAATCTTTATGAGAGATTGACTCATGAAGAAAAAGATTTAGACAGGTTTCCAACAGTTTTTACAGGATTAAAACCATTGAAGTCTGAATTTGGAAAATATGGCTTGGCTTTTGATGTTGCCCCCTACACACAAATGAGGACAGCTAAACTTTTAAGCTCTTCATCAGGCAATTTTCAGGATGAAGATCCCGAATTGTCAATAACGGGATTGCCTTCAAAATTAGGAGAAGGCACCAGAAGATTATACACCTTAAATCAACATAAACCATCTTTAGATAACTTGGGCGTTGTCAGGCTCTATCTCGTCTGGGGTTCCAGCTTGGGTTCCGATGGTGTTGGCGACTTGGGCGACTCCTATGAGGTCGGTCGGGTAGTGTTAGTAGGTGGCAAAGCCACTGCGCAAAAAATTTCCCAATATTTGATAACTCTTCATAAAAAAAGGCAGGAATTAGAAGCTCAATTGTAGAAACTAAGAGAAACGGAAGAGTTTTTAAGAAAAAAATAGATTTAAACGCTAAAATTCCTTTGGAACACTAAGATTCATAGAATCTTGGTGTGCTCAAGAACAGCGGTTCTTGACAAACAGATGTTTTTGACATTTGGCGTGCTCAAGAACAAATGTTCTTGACATATGAACTGGTGGTGATTTACTTTTAATTAGCAGGCTACAAAGTTCTGGGCGTTGTCAGGCTCTATCTCGTCTGGGATTCCAGCTTGAATTCCAATGATGACAACTTGAGCAACTCCAATGAGAACGGTCGAATAGCCCGGTTATGGCTAGGGATACTTAAAATTCTGCAAAAACCTTATAATCCTTCTGAACATTGACAAACTTAAAACACGTTGAGTTAAGTATATAAATCCATTTTTTATGAGATAAATATGCAAATCGAAATATCAAAAGATACCCTGAGGCATGTAGAAAAAATATCTCTGGAGTTGGGAATAAAGGAACAGCAGGTAATAGACAGGGCTGTTTCGTTATATTTAGACACGATAAGCAAGTACCTTAGTTTAAAGCAAGAAATGAAAGAATGGGATTTTTTAAGTGACGAAGCCTTGTCAAACTTTGAGAAGACGCTATGAAAAAGGGAGAAATCTGGTTGGTAGAAATACCAAAAAGTAATGGACATGAACAGGAAGGATCAAGACCATCTTTAGTTCTAGCAGAAACTGAAGCAAATATCGTAATTATCATCCCATTCACATCAAACATCCAGGCTCTAAGGTTCCCGCATACTATTGAAATAAAACCTTCTAAAAGAAACGGCTTGAGTTCACTCTCCATAGCTTTAATCTTTCAGATACGCGCAATAGATAAAAGAAGATTGGGAAAGAAAATAGGAAATCTTGAAGATAGTTACTTGCAGGAAGCAGACAAGATTTTAAAACAACTTCTCGTATTGTGATATTTAAACTAAATGCAACAAAATAATGAAATGAAAATTACCTTCGTAACACCATTTTTCTACCCGGTAATGGGTGGAGCTGAAAATCATGTCTTTTACTTAGCTCAGGAATTAATCAAAAAAGGCCATCAGGTTGAAGTCTTTACCTCAGATTTAGACAGGAAGGGAAAGCTCCAGCAGCTCCAGGAGAATCATAAAGGCATTAAAATCACCCGTTTCAAAACCTGGTTCCGTATAGGAGATTTC
>Ga0209541_10008690_pt1 | contig 16672 bp, 21 predicted proteins | sample RifCSPlowO2_01_FD_184027 | JGI IMG/M metagenome (GOLD analysis project Ga0209541, IMG submission 184027) | Groundwater microbial communities from Rifle, Colorado - Rifle CSP2_plank lowO2_0.1 (SPAdes) (version 2) | ecosystem: Environmental > Aquatic > Deep subsurface > Groundwater | place...
TATGTAATGTGGTTAATACAACTTAACTTAGTTTTCCGAGAAAAACTTAAAACCATCTTTAAGCTCTCTATTGCCATATGAAACTCAGTTTAAAATAAATGGACCTGCCGGGAGTTGAACCCGAGCCACTCGACTGCCAGCCGAGTATTCTACCGTTGAACCACAGGCCCATCTATTTATTTTAAATAGAGTGATTTAAATATATAACTATCTTATAATTTTAAGGTTAATATTGACAGAAAAAATCATAAATCTAAAAAGAAAAATATTTTAGAAGAAACATTTGGTACTCTAAAAGGGTGGGGAATAGACCCACAAAAAGTTAAAGATAAACTTAGAAGAGAATGGAGTAAGAACTAATTATTGCTCTTTAACTCTTGTCTCTACTAGCTTGCCTGCTATTTCAAATTCTATTTCCTTATTGATTAATTTTCTCAGTGTATCCTTTAAATCTGAAAGTTTAACCCTTATTTGTTTAGTTGAATCCCTATCCCTAATTGTTACGTCCTTATTCTTTGGGCTTTCTTCATCGATTGTAATACAGAAAGGCGTGCCTAGTTCATCGTTCCTGGAGTATCTTCGGCCAACACTGCCAGACTGATCATATGTGACATTGAACTCTTTCCTTAGGTCTATTATGATATCTTTAGCAATTTTTTCGTATTCAGGCTTTTTGACTATTGGAAAGACAGCAGCTTTTATTGGAGATAGCTTTGGGGGCAGCTTCAATACTATATTGTCCCTTGACTTGTCATAGCAATATCCGTTGCATATCAACGCTAAAAATACCCTCTCCATACCGAATGTTGGCTCTATGACTTTAGGTATTACACGCTTTTGGGTTTTTTCATCGAAGATTTCCAGGTTTTTGCCTGATTCCTTTGTGTGTTGAGTTAAATCATATTGGCCCCTATTAGCGTTGCCTGCTATTTCCATGCTGCCAAAAGGAAATTCATAATCCATATCGAAAGTTGCTGATGAATAATGGCTGAGCTCTGATTTCTTATGTTCTCTTACTTTTACTTTAGCCAAGATATCCAGCTTGCTGAACCATAATAGTTGCTCGCTAAGCCAGTATGCATGCCACTCACTTAGTTTCTTTTCGCTTAGCATTTTTGAAATCGTAGTCTCTTTTAATGTTTCTTTGCCCTTTTCCTGGGTATCTGCATCCAGAAGATTCAGTTTTACATTTAGATGCTCTTTATCAAGAAGGTTGCATTTGTCTTCATCTGGATGTATGAAGAACTCAAACTCACCTATGTGGAATTCCCTGCTTCTGAATATGAAGTCTCTTGGGGCTATCTCGTTCCTAAAGCAGCGACCGATTTGCAATATGCCAAATGGGAGCTGCTGCCTTGATGTCTCATGGACCAGCTTGAAGTTTAGGAACATGCCTTGTGCTGTTTCGCCTCTTAGATAAGCTTCTGTAGAATTTAAAGCGCCAACATTTGTCTTGAACAATAGGTTAAATTTGCCTTGTTCTAAATACTTTCCACCACAATCGCATTTAACTTTTCCCAGCTCAGATTTATCTATTTTTGTTGATTTTTTACACTTTTTGCAGACAACCGCTATATCAGAGAAGCTTGCTATATGTCCAGAGGCTTTCCATGTCCTTGGATGAGAGATTATGCTTGCATCTATGCCAACCATGTTATCCTTCTCGTAAACAAAATGCTTCCAAAGATCTTGTTTTATGTTATTGAAAAGCTCAACTCCAAAAGGGCCAAAATCCCAAAAGCCAGAGAAGCCCCCATATATCTCGCTAGATGGGAATATGAACCCCTTTCTTTTGCAGAACATTGCGATTTCATCTATTGTCATGGATTCTTTTTTATCTGGCATGTTGTTATTTAGAAAAGGGCTCGTTTAAATCTTTTTTGCTTCAAAAATTTGCAAGAAACATGCTGATCTAATGAGAACATCAAATAAATATTCAAAAAAAAAGAAAGAGTTATAAATGTTTCTTACTAATGTTTGTGCATGAACATTCTAGTAGCAAGCTTGTCCACAGGTAAGGGGACTTGGGGCCACGTAAGCCAGGTAATAAAGAACGAAAGCTGGGACAAGATAATATTAGTAAGCAATGAATTTGGAAAAGAAAACTACAAGCCAGAGAAGGCTGTTGAATATGTTATAGTTGACCAAATGTCTGGAATAAAGGACATAAGGGACAGGATTTATAATGAGCTGAAAGAGAAGATAAATGACCTTGGTGATGTTGCCCTGAACATTGTATCTGGAGAGGGAAAGGAGCACATGGCTATGATAGCAGCATTGCTCAAGCTTGGATTCGGCATAAGGCTTGTGGCAGCTACAAAGGATGGAATAGAGGAAATATAAGATGGAAAAAATAGAAAACGAAAAATGCCCTTTCTGCAAGAAGAGAACATTGACATTGGCAGAGGATGAGCAGGACATTCCTTATTTTGGCAAAGTTTACATTTTTTCGATGGCATGCTCAAACTGCAATTACAAGAAGGCTGATGTGGAATCTGCTGACAGAAAAGAGCCATGCAAGATAACATTCGAGATAAACAATGCTAAGGACATGCAAGTCAGGGTTGTCAAGTCATCAGAGGCAACTATAAAATTTCCCCAGCTGAAGATGAGTGTAACTCCTGGCACTGGATCAGAGGGATATGTTTCAAATGTAGAGGGAGTGATATACAGGTTCAAGAAAGTTATAGAGGACGAAAGGGATGCGGCAGATGATGATGAAACAAGGGATAATGCAAAGAAGCTGCTTAAAAGGTTGTGGAAGGTTGAGCTTGGAGAGATGCCATTGAAGATGATAATAGAAGATCCATCTGGAAACTCAGCAGTAATATCAGAAAAAGCAACTATGACAAAACTATGAATTTCTGTGATTTTTTGCCATGAAATTAATGTTTATACCAGCAAAGCTGAAAACAGCAATAAATTTTGACAATATAAATATTCCTGGAAAAGTAGGGGTTGTGGCAACAATACAATATGTTGACAGTGTAAAGAAACTTTGCAATGGCAACTTCATATTCGGCGGGCAGATACTTGGGTGCGATACCAGGAATGCTGCAAGGATTGCAAAAAAGGCCGATTCTTACCTGTATGTTGGCACAGGGAAATTTCATGCAATAGGATTGGCTTTAAGCACAGACAAGGATGTTTATTCCTTAAACCCTTCATCAGGAGAATTTTCCAAAATTAAAAGCAAGGAAATAATGGAATACAGGAATAGAAAAAAGGTAGCAATGCTTAAATTCCTGAATGCAGACAATGTAGGGCTGCTTGTCACATTGAAAAAAGGACAATACACTCCAGGCAAGTACAGCAATATAAATGATAAACTGGCACTGGCAGAGAAATTAAAAAGAAAATTCCCCAAAAAGAAATTTTATGTATTCATTTTTGACACTCTAAGGAGAGAGGACCTAGATGATTTTAACTGGATAAAAACATGGGTCAACATGGCATGCCCGAGACTGGCTGGTGATTATGATGGCATTGTGAATTTTGAAGATGCCATCAAAGTGAATAGCAATTAAAATTTTTTAAAGAATAAAACATCAAATTTAAAAATCGCATGCAACAGATAAAAATATAAATGATTTATGCAATAATATTCACATGCCAAAAAAGAAAACTGTTTCAAAAGATTCCCCTTTGAGCGAGATAACACTGAGAAGATACGAGAAACCATATGACCTTGAGGGAAGAAACCTGATAAAAAAGCTGTGCTTGTCTCTTGGCTTGCTTCAACCAGGGGATTCAAGGGATGTAATAGTTGACGTTTTAACTGTGCTTCTTGATGCAAGAAACAAAAAGGAATTCGTGTCATCCGAAGAGGTTGTCAGTAGGGTAATAGAATTCAGAAAAAAGGAAAGCCTGCCCTTGAAGGGAATAGCATCATCAAACATAAGAAGGCAGCTGAAGAGGCTCAAGGACATTTTCATCATAGAATGCATAGCAAACCAGTACAGGATAAATGAGTTTGACACGCTTGACAACATATTCAGGGAAAAGATAGAGAGGATTTACCTTGACAACATAAGGGAAAGGGTAAGGGAATACATGGATGCAGTAAAATAGAATTTACCTGCTATGAACAACATTGACTTTCTTACAATACATGTTTACAGGGCAAACGCTGCAAAATGGAGATATTGGCACACAGATGTTCTGGCCGAAAGAAACAAACAAACGGTTAAGGTCAAACCAATAATCATTGGTTAACAATTTCATCAAGGCAAGCTCGGTTTCTTCAGGTTTTTTTGTTTTAACCCATCCAAGCCTGTTGCTTATCCTATGTACATGGGTATCTACAGGTATGCACTCTATCTTTTTGAAGCCATACATCATTGTTATGCATGCTGTCTTGCGGCCAACGCCCTTTAGCTTCATCAGCTTATTAATGCTATCAGGAACATTGCCTTTGTAATCTGTTATTATGACATCGCAGATATCTTTTATGTTATTGGCTTTTGTTCTGTAGAATCCAACCGGATAGATAAGTTTTGAAATTGTTCTTGCATTTAGCTTTGACATCTTGTAAGGATTGCTTGCTTTTTGAAACAGCCTTCGTGATGCAGCTATTGTTGTTGAATCTTTTGTCCTCAAACTAAGGATGCATGAGATTAAAACCTTGAAAGTGGTGTTTATTTCAGAGAGGCTTGCAGAAGGGATAGTGTTGAATCTTGTTTTCCTAAGTATGTTAATGACTTTTGTTGTTTGAATCATCAATTATTATTATGTTTCCACGGCCTTTTTTAATCTTTTTAACCTTGCTTTCATGCTCTAGTTCTGCTATTACCAATGAAACCTTTGCCTCTGAAAGAGAAATTTCTTTTCTTATATCCTTTTGAGTAGTCCTATTGCCTTGCTTTTTGATGATATCAAGTATCTTTTGCTTGTCATCTACAAGGCTTTCATTTTCCACAGGATTAATTTGCGTGTTTGCATGCTTTTTTTTCCTTATATAATAGAGAAGCAATACCAGGGATGATATCGCTATCAATGCTATAAATGCAATCATGTATGGAAGATAATTTGATTTTTCTGGCTGAATGTCTATGTTGATGTCTTCTGTTATGTCTTCATCCAATAAAGGAAACAAGAATAGGTCAAGGTTGTAAATCCCATCATCTGCTATGGTTATATTTTCTGCTGCAAGATTGTCATTGTACTTTGCTGTTATCATGTATGAACCCTTTGGCAGGCTCAAAGAGTACTTGCCATCTTGGGACACATACCTTTGCTGAGGTATTGAGTTGACCTCAACTATACTCTTATCCACTGGATTCAGGGAAAGATCATAGACTATGCCTTGTATTGTGGCTGCGCTAGCGATATTTATGGCTAGCAGCAACATAAACAGTATACGCTTAAACATGCCTTATTTTGGGGTATAGTTATATAAAAATGTTACTAAAGAGAAAAACAAGGCCAAATCAGCTCCCTTTAAGCATGATAAAGCATTGTAAAGTTTTATTTTAAGCATTATAAAAGCATACTTATAAACAATGATGGCTTTAGGACTTAAAATTATAATCAAAATTTGGAGGCTTAAGAAAATGAGAAAATTGATTGCGGTTATTGTGTTGCTAATGTTTTTGGCAAGCAACTTTGCGGTTGCCATCGCTGAAAATGAGGGCAGTGGAAATGGAACATCTTCAGGCAATATGGAGTCAGATGATGACTCTGATGATGCAAATGATGATGATTCTGACGAAGACGACGATTCTGATGATGATTCTGATGAAACGAATAATACAAAGAATGTAAGGAAAATTAAGATTAAGGAAAGGGTAGAGATACTGAAAGACAAGACTGAGGACAAATACAACAGATGCATGATGGCTTGCAAGGGCAACCAAGGAGAGGATTGCAATGTAAGATGCAGAGGATTGATAAAAAGCGCAGAGAAGATAAGTAACATACAGGAAAAGCTTGGCAACATAAGAGCTGAGAGAATAGAAATACTAAAAGACGCAAATAGATCTTCTTTAAGCGAAGATGACCTAGAGAAACTTGTACAGCTTGACAGGGCAAGGCTGAAAGAATTGGCAAAGCTTAGTGATGAGAAGCTAAAGGGAGAGCTCAAGAGATTGAAGCTTGTCAAGGTAAAGGAAGAAAACCTTGCTAAGAGAAGAATAATAGCAGAGGAAAAACTAAAGGACTGGAAGAATGCTTTTGAAAAAGCAAAAGAGAAGTTCAAGGAAAACAATGAACTATACAAAGAAAAGAAAGAAACCTTTAATGAGGTTAAAGAAAAACTAAAGGCCTGCAAGGACCAGGATACTGAGGAATGCAAGAAATTGAATGAAGAGGCATTGAGCAGAGGAAAAGAATTTTTGCTTAAGACTGCTGATTTGGCAATAGAACACCTGAACAAGATAAAGGCAAAAGCAGAATCTTCGGACACTCTTACCGAGGAAGAAGTTAAGGAAATATCAGAGAAAATTGACAACGCCATAAAAGAGCTGGAAGATGCAAAGGCAAAGGTTTCAGGGGCAACAAGCAAAGAAGAGCTCCAGGATGCTGCCAAGGCAATAAACAATGCATGGAAGAGAATAAAGTACAATTCAATGGAATATGCCGTTAGAATAGTGAATGCAAGAGTCGGTGAGATAATAAAGAGGTCTGAAAACCTTGAAAGGAAGATGCAATGCGCTGTTGAGCAAATGGGCGAGCAGAACGCTTCAACTGATGAAGTCAACAGCCTTATAGACGAGTTCAGCGGGAAGATAGGCTCTGCAAGGGACAAATATGACAATGCAAAAGAACTGCTGAAGCAAGCAAGAGAAATAAAGGCCAATGGAGATTCAAGCGATGAAGAAGATGCAAAGGTAAAAGATCTTGTTGAGAAGGCTAAACAGCAATTCAGCGAGGCACACAACGACTTAAAGGAAGCGCACGAACTGCTTAAGAAAATACTCGCAATAATGAAGGAAAGCAATGTCAATGTCGGCGAGTGCAAATCAAGCGGCTTGAATGAGGGAGAGGTATATGCAGTTGAAGAGGTATCAGAGGAAAGCATAGGAGAGGTAACAGAATAAGGTTCCTCAAAGGAAGCAAATAGATTACATTAGCTGGGGGCCATGCAGGTCCCTGGCTTAATTATAAAAAAATATATAAAGAATCAATTTAATGGAGGTATTGGACATGAAAGCTATTGGATATGGATTTGTATTAGGGGTGATATTCTTAGCGTTTATTCAGATTGCTGTTGCTGAAACTCATGATGGGAATTTGCTAAGCGAGAAATATGAGAGGGTAAAATGCGGTGTTGAGCTTACAGTAGGGCACATAAATGCAATATACAGCATTGTACCAACAAGCGACCTCACAGACAAGAGAAGCAAGCTTGAGGCCGACTTAACCAAGCTGGAAGAGTATGCAACAAATGATGACAAGGAGGGATTTAAGAATTACCTAAAAGAAACATTAAAGCAGGATTTCAAGGATGCAAACAAGGCTGTAAGGGATTGGAGAAAGGAGAACAAGAATAACTTGACAAAAGACCAGAAGGAAGAGCTAAAGAATAATTATGGTGAACTTAAAAACAAATACGTTGAATGCAATTACAATGCCTTGAAGAAATTTGCAGAGGCGAAGGCAAATGCATTTGATGCAATACTTGAGGGCTATAAGAACAAGGCAGATAAACTTAGCGAAAAGGGTGTTGATGTAACAGGTATGAACAAGCTTCTGGATGATGCAAAACTGGAAATTGTTGACCCTCTAAAGCAAGCCATAAGCTCTGCGAATGACGGGAAATCATTGAAGGATGCTTTGCAGAAGTACTGCTTGTTTGACAGCTGCAAGGAAGGGATAAATTTCCATCTGGCAGCCAAGTTTAACATTGAAAAGCTTGAGCAGGCCATAGCAAAGATAAAGAGCAGGGATGATTATTCAGAAGTCAGCGGTAAAGTTGGAGAGATGCAGGGCTATGTTGACAAGGCGAATAATGCAATAAACAGTGTAGGAACTGCAAGGTACAGTGAAGAGCAGAAGAAAGAGGTGTGGGATAACATAAGGGCTGCATATAAATCGCTGAAGGAAATAAGGGATGTATTAAAGGAGGGAAGTGATGAGAATGCATAAGGTGTTTGCTTTTTTGGGGATATTTTTTGCTGCAGCCTTGCTTGTGTCTGGCTGTACGAAGAATGTTGATAAGGTCGTTGTTGAAGAAGATGACAGTGGTGCTGGTGAAACAGACAGCCTTGATGAGCTGGCAATTGAAGAAGGCTCTTTAGATGACTTCAGCGATGAGGAAATAAGCGAAGATGAGCTGCTGGAGGGGCCTTAACCTAAAAGATGAAAGGCTTAATTGCAATTTTTTTGGTGTTGGCCTTGTTGCTTGCTGCTGGGTGCTCAAAACAAGTACAGCAGCCTGAACAGAAGGAAACATCTGGCGATGAAAGCAGCATAAGCAGCGATGTAAATGATGCTTTGCAGGAATCTGATGAGCTTGACTTTGATAGCGTTGATGGAATAGACAAGGACCTGGAAGATTTCAGCTGGTAACATGCTTTACGAACCTGCAGAGGATTCTTTTCTTTTGCTTTCTTTTGTAAAAGATTATGCTAAAGGCAGAATGCTGGACATGGGCTGCGGCTCAGGGATATTGGCAAAGGAAGCAATGAAATATTCCAATGATGTTTTCGCCGTGGACATTGATGAAGAAGCAATTGAATTTTGCAGGAAGCAAGGTATAAGTGCTGTCAGGTCAAACTTATTTTCCAATGTCAATGGAAAGTTTGACATTGTAATTTTTAACCCACCATATTTGCCAAGGGATAAGAGGGAAAGCAAGAAGGATTCTTTGGCTTTAAGCGGCGGAAAAAATGGGCATAAAATAATTGAAAAGTTTTTGAAACAGACAAAAAAACACCTGAATAAAAACGGGAAGATTTTGGTTGTTGTCTCTTCATTGACAGGGGATGTTGAGAAATTGTTTAAGGGGAATGGATATGAGTTTAAGATGCTGAAGCAAGAGAGTTATTTCTTTGAAAAATTAATGGTTTATTTAGTTTGGATGAATAATCCATAGCTTGTTGTGATGGGTAGCTTCACTTAGCATGGCTTTAAATTGCAGGAAGCTGCTGCATTCATGGCCAAGAACTTTGTTATTTCATACGTTGCTTCTGGCAAGCCTATGTTCGTAAATTCTAGCAAGTTGGTAATTCTTGATATCTTAGGTTGGTCCTGATTGCTCATTTCGCCTGCAATTTCTTCAAGCAATCCCTTCTTAAGTGGAGTGGGCCATAGTTTGCATATAAATCATAAACATATTTTTTTTTAACATCCACATTAATTCTTGCACTATACACTTAACATTTATATTTCATCAAACTTTTTTCTTAAATTATTTATTTCATGATTAGTTAGCCTTCCAGCATAAGCCTTTAATTCCATATTAAACCTTTGGGCTATTTTTATTCTTTTATTGCATTTATCTTTATTTATCGGCTCTGTGCCAAGCATTGGAATATAATACTGATTGTCTATTCTGTCTTTCTTAAACTCAGAAAATATTAGGTAAATTCTTTCCAGTTTGAAGAGAGCTTTCATTAGAATTACCGCTCCAGAATGGTTCTCACACTTTATACCACATTTGAAGAATAAAGACATTACTGTATTATATATTGAATAGTATGCTTCTGACACCGCGTTTTCGTAAATTTCTGCTTCGTATGCCAATTTTGCAACCAGAATACATTTTTCACTTTTTATTAGGTAAGATTTTGATATCTATTCAGAGGGTTCTACAAGCATTAATGAACCTTCAGCTTTTAGTTTATCCAAAAAATTTGATTTTTTCATAATATTCTTCCCCCCCTTTGATTATCACATGATTTTTGATAATCTCTTTTATTAATAAATCGTCTTGATTGAATTTTCCAATCTTTACACTTATTAGATCGTAGATTTTCTGGACATCTTCTTTTATTTTTTGGCTCGTTGTGTCAAGGTATATGTCAATATCACTGTCTATTTTAGGCGTTCCCTTTGCATAACTCCCAAATAATAGTATCAAGCTGCATTTGCTTTTTTTCATTACATCATGAAATATTGGCTCAAACTCCGGGTGGATGATTAGCACCCTTGTTAATTTATAATTTTCAGCATTTAGAACGAAGGACCTTGATATAAGGTTTTTTTTGATAAAGTAAATGTGATTTTTCCCTTCGACTTTATAATCAAGCACGTTCATGTTTCTAAGCTCTGTTAAGATGGATTGCACTCTTGTAAGCGATGTTTTTAGCTCTTTTGCAAGTTCCCTTCCATGCAGCCCTTTTTTTAGCAGAAGAATAAGTATTTCATATTGGTAATTGACTTTTATTTGGTTCATATGATTTTTAATAAATTCAATATTATTTAAATGTTTCGCTTTACATTATCAGAATGCCATAGTTTGTATGTAAGTCATAAACAGATTTTTTTAGAGTTGACCTGATTTTGAGGTATGTCGCTTCTGGCAGTCCTATGTTCGGAAGTTCTAGCAAGTTGGTAATTCTTGATATCTTAGGTTGGTCCTGATTGCTCATTTCTATAGCGATTTCTTCAAGCAAACCTTTCTTAAGTGGAGTAATGCCCTCTAACACATTTCCATCAAGCATGTCCTGTATTTCTGCATAAGAATGGCTGCCACCATTATATGACCTGTCTTCTAGCAATGCGCATATCGTGTCTGCTGCACAGAACATCAAGTCATCTAACTTTACAATGCCATTTAAATTATTCCAAATTCTATGGTGGCCTTGCTGCCTGTGAAGTTCCCTTGAGCTATGTATCAAAGGCAATAGTTCAACTTCACCGCCATATTCGAAAGATGTTAATCCTTTTTCAATATCGTATTTTTTTACTAACCTGTATTGCAATGCCTCCCCTGATATTACAGGCCATTCTAATTTGTTATTTTTACCTGCTAGATCATGTGGCCTATCTGGATCTTCTGGATAAAGGCCAAGAACAAGAGCAAAATATTCAACGTGACAGCTATGCTGCACTGAAGATAAAAGCCATTTGTGAACTTCTTTAGCATCTGGTAAGATAATGTTTACCATAAAGATAATATGCTAAGGATAAGATTATAAGGCTTTCTCGGTGAAGTATCCGTTTAGCTAACCGCAAAAAATAAACACTAATTCTTATTTACCTTAAAAATCAAGGTATCCTGAACCTGCTTATGTTGGTTTTTCTTAAGAAAGTTAATACATTTTAAGGGAAACAGATGGCAGGTAAGGAATCTCGATTTTGGTTTTGAACTATGCTGCTTGTTTAGCACTTTCTATTACTTTTTTTACATCACCAGAAAACACTTTGCTGGCTTTTAGTATCTCAACCGCTATTATTGAACCAGCTCGGGATATATCAAATACTATACCATTAGGTAACTCGATACTTTTCCAGTACTTTTCGTTCTTTAATTGTACAGATAATATGTCTTCTTCTTTATCATACCAACTTTCCATTTTTTGCCACTTAGTCTAACCAGTAAGCAGTTAGTATTTTTATACCTTTGCCTTTCCTTTTATAAACAACCTTTAGTATCCTACCGGATGGAGGAATTCTACATATTGAGTTCCAAGCATCATCCCAATGCCTGTCTTTTAATCTACCTGAATTTTGTATACAGTATTCAATTAAGTCATCTGTAATATCCAGCCTATATTCTTTCTTTTTAACCAATGTTTGGAGTATTCAAATAACATTTATAGGTAATAAGAAATTAAACTTAATATAACTTTCGTCGAATACGTTTAGCTAACCATAAAAAATAAACACTAATTCTTATTTACCTTAAAAATCAAGGTATCCTGAACCTGCTTATGTTGGTTTTTCTTATTATCTTGCCGTTCTTCAATGAAAACTCGTAAGTATATTCAGTATATTCAAGTTCCTTTATTGGCATTCCTGCTGAAATGAATGTAAACAAAGGATCATCTGATAAGACCTCTATCTCGCCATTCTGTATCTTTAGCTTTGCGTTGTTGACTATGCCATTGAACCTTACTGTAGGCTCTGCACCAACCCATTCATTGTTTATCCTTATGCCACGCTTTGTCTTTTGGTATCTTATCTTTGCATCTCCTGTCATCTCTGTCTTGTTAGGATTAAAAGATATTATGCTTTTTGGCTCGAATGAAACCTGCAAGATTATGTGGGTTGAGTCATTCTTGTAGGAATCTATGTTCAACGTTCCGTAGCCGCCAAGGTCTGGAGATGTGTCTATGTCTCTATGCCTTAAGTCTGTGTTGAATGTTGCCCTGCTTATTTTGCTGAATTCATCAGTTCCATTTATCAATATCAAGCTTGAACCTTCTGCATATGCTGTTTCCTTTATGTTGTTCAATTTGAGCTCGTTTATTGTAAATTCAGATGAATCTTCTGTCAGGTACTCGAAAGAGTTGTCATTGGTTGCAAATATTGAGAACTTTGCTTCATAATCTCCTATTGCTGCATTTGAGCTGTCCCAGGTTATCTTGTAGCTTAGCTCGCCTGGAACCATGTCTGCATAGCCGTAACCATAGCCATAGCCAAAAAATGTTGTCTTGTTGGACAATACACTGTTGTTGTCAAGTCCGAAGCCAGAGCCAGAATTGTAGCCATAGCCAAAATTGGCATTGTTTGAAATGACTTGTATTGACATGTCATTGCAGCCAGATATTATGTTTCCGTTTAATGAGAAAGTACAAGTTACATTGTTGTTGATAATTAGTCTTAATTCGGTTGCAGGTATCCTTTCTGGGTCTTGTATGTCAACCAATGCATCAAAAATTATGCTGTCGCCCTTGTTGTATATTGTCTTGTCTGTTGTTAAGTCTACGTTAATGCCTTTTGCAGGGCCTGCCATTATAAGTAGAGAAATTATAGATACAGTTAAAAAAATGCTTATTAGCTTATTCTTCATTGTAGCCTCTTTTTTTTGCCCTTACACTGCTCTAATCTTTTGTCATAAGCTTAATTTGAATATAAGCATTGCTATACTGCTATGAATAGGATAGATATAAACATTGTTGTACTTGAGCATAGTGAAAAAAGCAGGTGATACTGCAGAATATATTTTTGAATATGCACATTAAATTTATTATGGTTCGGCCATATTCGCATTTGAAATCAAGGTGAAAGCGTATAAGAATTTAATAATTTTTAAGTTTTTGTTCAATTGCTTTTTTTAAAACAGTGATATGCAACTGAAACTTTACCTTAAACAAATTCCAATCATCATATTTTAACAACTGCCCCCTATAATTTACTGCATTTCTTCTAAGCCTTATTGTTTCCAAGAATTCCCAATCTATCTCTAATTCTGGATGTTTAAAACAAATGTATGCATTTTTACATTGATGGTTATCGGCTTCAATGCCTTCAAACAGCAAATATGCTTCAATTAAACCCCCCAAAGACTCATAGTAATCACGAAAAACGAATGTCCAATCAATACTTTCCCTTGGAATGCCTTTAGATTTATCATCTATAAAGTTGAGGCCTTTTTCAGCAACATCTTTCAATGATTTTATGAGTTCAACATCAACCACTTTCTCTTTTAATTTGCCTGTGCTAATACAAACCTTGTAAGTCTCGTCCAACTTGTCGATTTTGAACTCCATCTAAGCGACCTCAGCTATATCTTGTATCTGTCCTTTAATAAGGTAACCATTGACAACATTTTTTATTAATCCAGTTTTTACCTCTTTTATTTCATGTTTATTATTAAAAGAATGCAGCTCTATAATTCTGTCCAGCTTAATTTCATAAAAATGTTTATTAAAACCTTCTGCGCTGCCATATATAAAAATATCTATATCCGAGTTTTTATACCAATCCCCCTTTATCCAACTGCCAAAAATAATAATTGTATTTGCAGTTTTAAGGGATGATAACTGTTGAATAAGCCCACTACTATAAAGCAGGTCCAATGCATAAATTTTTTTTAGGGACTTATAAGCCATATTGTTGGCTCCACTAACAAAATACGGAAACTTTCCTTTCTTTTTAACACGGCTCAATAGGCCATTATCTACATATTTTTTTAACCATTTATTGGCAACCACCTTCGTAACTTTAGCTTCTCTAACTATTTCTTCAAAATGCCATTCTCTTAGTGGGCTATTTTCCAAAATGATATTCAGGATATTTTCTTCCTTACTGGGGCTTGCCATATATTAGTATGTCTCAGTTATACTATTTAAACATTTTGGTTGATTCCAGTTGTGGCTTGCTGCGGCTGGAGTATCATTTAACCTGAACATGAATTATAACTTGTTGCCAATCGTGAAAGAATATTAGAAAGGTTTAAATAGTAATTATATTTAATATTAGTAATAAATATACTAAAATATAATAAAAATGCAACTAAGCAAATTGGAGAGCGATGCATACGAGGAACTTAAGAAAAACAAGATTAAGCTATTCAGGATTGCAGACTTATGCCTTCTTTTAAAAATAGACAAGACAGCTGCATACAACCTTGTCAAGGCTTTAAAGAAAAAATCTGCAATAAAAATGGCAGGAAAGGGCTTTTTTTCTGTTGGCGATGCAGATGAATTTGAGATAGGGACAAGAATAAGCAGCCCTTCTTATATTTCATTTTGGTCTGCTTTAAGCTACTATGGGTTTTCAGACCAAATGCCAAAGAAAGTGTTTATCGCAACAACGAAATATTGCAGAGATATTAATAATTTCAAGTACATAACCTTATCAAAAAAAAGATTTTTTGGGTATGTTAGCATAGGGGAGATCGTCATTGCAGAAAGGGAAAAGGCGATAATAGATTCGCTGTTATTCCCAAAATATTCAGGGGGCATCAAAGAGGTAATAAAATGCATGAAAGCCGCACTGGGGCAAATAGACATAGAAAAATTAATTGATTATGCATTGAAGACTGAAAGCAATGCTGTATTAAGAAGGCTTGGATTTTCATTGGAATACCTAGGCTGCAAAAATAACACTGAAAATATAAAAAAGAAAATTGGAAAGGGATACGAGCTTCTTGATCCGAGCATGAAGAAGCAAAACAACCCAAACAAACAATGGGGGCTCTACATAAATTGGTAAACCATAGAAAATGATAACTTTGGACGAACTTAAAGAAGCAAGGAGAAAAAGAAAGATGACTCTTTATTATGAAGAGAAGGAATATCTGCAATATATTTTCCTCAATGCAATATCAAGGCATTACAAAAATTTTACTTTTAAAGGAGGCACTTGCCTAAGGATTTGTTATGGGCTGGAAAGGGCATCGGAAGACTTGGATTTTAGCACCAACCTGGGTGTTAGCAAAATAAAAGAAATAGTTTACAATTACCTAAAAGAGTTTGATTTATTGAACATACACCACAAAGTTTATTCTGAAAAGGAGTTTGAAGGCAATTTTAGGATAGAGATAAGATTTGAAGGGCCCCTATTTTCAGGGGATTTAAGGTCCACAAACACAGTTAAAATAGACTTTAACAAGAGAAAAGCAAAGAGCAGTGTGGCAAGAGTTGTGCAAAAACTATTTTCAGATGTGCCATTGTTTACGATTGCTGTTCTCAGCGAAGAAGAAATCTTTTCAGAGAAGGTAAGGGCATTGGTTAACAGGGGCGAGCCGAGAGACCTATATGATGTATGGGCCTTAATGAGCAAAGGAGTTAAAGCCGACAAAAGACTTATTCTCGAAAAACTAAGGGAAGAGCATTCCAAAATCAACAATTTGAAATTTCCAACGAGGCAAGAGTATGAAATTGGGCTAAAAAACCTTGTCGAGTTCCTTCCAAGATACGAACAGGTTAAGGCTGAAGTTTATAAAATTATAAAAGGACTGCAATAGAGCATTCAGGGGCATTGCCAATCATGAGCATATTGGAAAGGCGTTAGCAATTATAGTCCATCATGGGTTGATGAACACTATAACATGGTAAACTCACAGATAATTAAATATACTAAATCAGATAGTATATAATAGCGAAGTAATAAATATAAAAATGACTAATGTAGAGTGGTTAAAGGAAGAGGGGGTGAAATATAAAGAGGATTAAAAATGGTGATAGAAGAGCATTCAAATGATTCTGGGTTGCTAAAGTCAGGTAGTATATTTCTTGTTGGTTCAGCAGTTGTGGCAATTTCCAATTACCTTTACCATCTTTCAATGGGAAGAATGCTTGGACCAGGAGAATATGGTGTCTTGGCAAGCCTGTTCGCATTGATATACCTGGCATTGTTCTCAAACAATGTGTTTGTGCTTGTTGTTTCAAAATATGCTGCCGAGTTTCACAGCGACAACAAGCATTGCTTTTTGAAGAGGCTGATACAAAAGGCATTAAAAAAAGTGCTTGCTTATGGTGCTGTTTTTTTGATTATTTACATATTGTTTACACCATATATAGCAAGGTTCATGAACATAGAAGGCACAAAGGGGCTTGTGATTGTTGGAATAACAGTTTACCTTTCATTGATAAGCACAGTTGTCTTAGGCTCTCTTAATGGCATGCAAAAATTCTGGTGGCAGAACATTGTAAATTCTGGATCTGCCTTGCTGAAGCTTTTGCTTGCTGTGCTGTTTGTATACCTTGGCTTCGGGGTTAATGGTGCATTGATAGCAATTGCCTTGGGCGTTGTTGTAGGCATAATAATAGGCATATATCCACTGAGCGAGAGCCTTGGAAACATTGAAGGCAAGGATTTTGATGCACACAGAATATAC
>Ga0209541_10008692_pt1 | contig 16670 bp, 18 predicted proteins | sample RifCSPlowO2_01_FD_184027 | JGI IMG/M metagenome (GOLD analysis project Ga0209541, IMG submission 184027) | Groundwater microbial communities from Rifle, Colorado - Rifle CSP2_plank lowO2_0.1 (SPAdes) (version 2) | ecosystem: Environmental > Aquatic > Deep subsurface > Groundwater | place...
TAGAGAGCGCCAAACTGTATAGTCCGAAACCTTCTGGCATGAGAAATCGCGCGAGTATGATTGTAAAAATTAGCCCGCCCACTCTAGATATAGACGTAGTAAGAAACGTCCAGAAACTTTCCTTGATTACGGTTCTTCTTAATATGTTCTCTTCTCGAGGCATTTTTTATAGAAATCTCGAGTCTATTTAAGCATGCCCCAGGGTTCTTTTTTTAGCACCTGCAGTCTCGTATAACGTTTAAGGGGCGAGAATCCTGGGTGATTGGAAGATAGATTAAGGGCGATCGCGTATCTGATATTTTCGTAATTAGTATCGTCGTTTGGATTTTTCATAATGCCTCCTCCAATCCAAATGCTCCTTCGGTCATTGATTTGCGGGTTAAATTGGAGCCTTTTCTCAAAAATCACGGTTTCGTTTTTTTTCCAGAGATTGTAATCTTGTATACTGACTAATTCATTAATCGACTTTCCCCAATAAAGGTGTGCGAGTTTCTGATAGTAATCGGGATGACCGAGAACTAAAAAAGTTTCACTGGGGTAATCTCGTTCTATTTGGGCCAGGTCAGAGGCAATTAATTGAGACTCTGAATAAGAAGTTATAGTTAGCGAGGGAAGATTTATTAGAACTTCTGTAATGTCATAATACTCCGATTCGTTAATAGAGTAAGGTACTTGAATAATATAAGGTATGATGAATATAAGGGTGATGCAGCTCGAGACTATGATTTGAGTGCGCCATTGCTGTTGAGATAGTTCGGGGAGGATAAGAAGCACGGCGATAGGCAACAGTGCTAGCGTGTATCTGATTTGAGGATTTATCAGAATAAGCAAAAAAGATAGTATGAGAAATACCATCGCTTTTGTGTGTTGTTTTAAGAAATATCTTTTTACGCACCGGCTCCAGAAATAATACGGGATAGAAAGAATAACAAGCAGAAAGAAAATGCTGTTTTTTAAATAACTTGGCGTGTATGCTGTTCCTCGGCCCATAAAGAAAGCATTTGTTAGGGTTCCGAAAAAGCTTTTTATGAGCGAAAAGAATGGAAAACCAAATGAGGCATAGTCGAGCAAAAGACGCGGAAGTAATCCGACAAAGATGGCTGCAATTATTAACATAAGATGGGATAATTTTTTATTAAAGACGTATGCTAAGACGAGGAAAGAACCAAAAAATAAAATGGTGTCCCAAAATGCAAGGCCGAGTCCTATGAATATTCCAGCATACACTGCGTTAGGCAAGTAATTTGTCTTGTCGTAACGCTCCATAAAATAGTAAGCCCAAAGAAGGCATAAGCTTGCTAGCTGAATCGGATTAATCCAGGGAGCCATGTACCACACGACAGGCGAGACAAGCATTAACACTAGTGCACGCCGATCTCTGTTGGAAATTATATAAACTGAATACACTATTGCAAATAGAAAAATGAGGCTTGTTATTTTAAATGCAAAATAATTGCTGAACCCCATAAGTGGGGAATGGATAAATCCATAAAGATACGAGTGCGAGCTTCGAATATCTGCTGCGTAATTTCCTGCGAAATATCTTGCGGTATCGGAATAATCTCCGAGATCGGTTGAACCATAATAATTTGTTAGAAACGCAAGCATTACCAGGGCGAGCGCTACTATTGCGATTATTTTGCCTTTGGTCAGTTTATCTATTTTTTCGAGCATATTTCTGTGCGACGCCTACAATGCTCACCCCATTGGGATTATTAAATCTAATGAACCATTTATTTTCCAGCCAGAGTATTGTGTAAAGCAGATTATTCAGTGCGGAAGGAATAAATTCTAGAGCGTTTTTCTCCTGATGATGCTTGTTGACGAACTTGAGCAGTTTTATAAATACTAAATCTGGAATTAGCATAAACATATTCCAATAGGATAATTTCCTGATTTTGTAATCTTCACCAAGCAATATGTCGAGGTCTTTCTTTTCGTAGCGCTTCACATGTTTGCTTATAATATCGGTCGGTCCCCAAAGATAGCTGTGGGCAGGGACCGAGAATATGAATATCCCTCCGGGTTTTAGAACGCGAGTTATTTCATGAATTGCTTTAGAATCGTCTATGTGTTCAAGTACGTCCGAACATAAAATAAGATCGAACGAGTTAGTTTCAAAAGTCAGGCGAGTGGCATCCATCTTGTGCAGAGAAGTATAGTGTTTTTCTCGACATCGGGAAAGAGCGCTTTCAGTATAATCGATTCCAACTATCTTATCCGCGAAAGCTGAAAGAACCTCAAAATTTGACCCGACTCCACACCCAAGATCGAGCGCTTTATCGAATTTTTTGCCTATCTTAGTCAGCAATGATTTGAAAAGATTGCGCTTTGCGCGATACCACCAATTGTTTCTTTCAAAAGAAGATATGACTTGATAGTTTTCTTCGTGCATTAAATGCTCACCTTTTCTCTTTCTATGTATTGTTTATACCAGATTTGAAATGTAATGAGCACCCATAGTTGCCTGGCATAGAATAGTCTCGACTTGGGTAAATTTCTATTTATCTCCTTTATATAATTCCAGTTAAATATACCTTGTTTCTTTACATATTCCTCTGAGAGCAATGTATCGCGCAATTTCTTTAGATGGTTGTCCAGCCATGAGTCAATCGGAACGAAGAAGTGCTTTTTCTTTCTATTTGCTATCTCGCTAGGAAGAAAATCTCCTGCTATTTTGCGCAAAATAATCTTATCTTTGAACGGACCCCTTATCTTGTATTTGTCAGGAATTTGGGATGCAAATTCGACAACTCTATAATCTAAGAATGGCGCCCTGGCTTCAATACTGAAAGCCATTGTGTTTTTATCTATTTTCATCAACAAATCCTCTACCATCGATCCTTTTAAATCTAATTCCTGACATTTCCCTATTATGTTTTTTTCATTTGTGTTATTAAAATGAGAAGCGTATTTTTCATAAAGGATGGCTTCTCCGAGCAATCCAACCTGCTCGGCTTGATTAAATATTGCAACTTGGTTCAGATATTGCTCTTCGAATTTTTTCGACATTAGATAATTGGCAAAACGCTTTATTCCTTTTTCGCCTAAAGCCGAGGCGAATGGAAAGTACTTGTCCAATAATTTGGGTGGCAGGAGTTTGACCCCATTTAGAATGGACTTTCTCAACAGCTTTGGCAGTTTTCTGAGAATTGTTGCGTGCATTTTCATAAATTTATACTGGGGATATCCGGCAAACAATTCATCTGCGCCTTCTCCGGTGAGGATTACTGTGCAATATTTTTTTGCATATTTCGATAGAAAGTAAATCGGAATCGCTGTTGGGTCTGCAATCGGCTCGTCCGCCTGGTATATGATATTTGGAAGGGCCTTAATCGAATCTTCCTTAATCAAAAGCTCATGGTGGTCTGTTCGCAGTATTTTGCTTGCTAGGCGCGCTTCGTTTAACTCGGAATGCTGTTCTTCCTCGAAACCTACAGAAAAGGTTTTAACCGGCTGAGAAGCGTACTTGCTCATCAGAGCAACGATGGTTGCAGAGTCTACTCCTCCGGAAAGATAAGCCCCGTATGGAACATCGCTCATTAATCTTCCCTTTACAGAATCTTCAAGCAAAGCCTTTAATCTTGTTGCGTAATATTTGAAAGGTTTATTGCCTGGAGAAAACTTGACGTTCCAATACCTCTGAATTTTTATATTGTTAGACTTTAAGTCGTAAACCATAAAGTGGGCTGGGGGCAACTTGTAGATGCCGTCGAAGAAAGTATCGTTGCCTGTATTTGCACGAAAAGCCAGATAAGAACTTAGAGCATTTAGATTTGGAGTGCGTTTTATAGACGGGTTTTCAAGTATTGCTTTTATTTCCGAAGAAAACATGAACTTATCTTTATCTTTATAGTAATATATTGGTTTAAGGCCAAGTCTGTCGCGAGCAATGAAAAGCAATTGCTTTTTGGAATCATATATGCAAAATGAGAACATGCCTTGCAATTTTTTAACAACTTCAAAACCATCATCTTCGTATAAATGCAAGATTACCTCTGTATCTGTATTGGAAGAAAATTTGTGTTTTCCCAGAGTTTTTTTCAGAGCAAGGTAATTATAGATTTCGCCATTGAAAATAATCCAGCTAGACTTGGTTTCATTTGACATTGGTTGTTTGCCTGCATCCGATAAGTCTATAATCGAGAGCCGATTGTGGCCAAGGGAAACTTTTTCATTAGTAAGTATGCCTCTGGCATCTGGACCCCTGTGGCTTATCGCATTCAGACCGCGCTGAAGAAGCTTCTTATCTGTCCAATTAAACCCAAATATTCCGCACATGTTAAAGAATTTTCCTGATTGAATAAATTTCTTCTTCCTTGAAATATAATCTGGACATTATCTCGAATACAAATCCGAATATGATAAACAGCAGGCCTGTCACAACCAACATTGAGGCTAACGCGAGAAGCGGACCAAACCGCAGTTCATTTATTATTATGGCCTTTATTATTTGCTCCATGACTATGATAAGGGATAATATCCATTGATAAAGGCCCAGCCTGCCAAAAAAGTGAAGAGGGCGTGTAGAGTAACTTGCCCAAAATTTTAAATAGAAAAGGTCGAAGATTCCGTTTAACCCTCTTTTTAAATTGTACTTTGTTTTTCCCTTGAAACGAGGGCGATGATTTACCTTAAGTTCTGCAATTCTATAACCTCTTATGTAAAGATAGGCCGTGATGTAGCGATGCAATTCTCCGAAGAGCTGCAAGTCCTTTATACATTCTCTCCTATAAATCTTCAAAGAACAGCCGTAGTCATGAAGAGAATCCCCAACTAGTTTCTTTCTTAGTATGTTCATTGTTTTAGATGAAAGCCGTTTTCCCATTGTATCTCTCCTGTTGAACCTCCATCCCGAGACCACATCGTAACCCTCGTTTAATCGCGCGATTAATCTTGGAATATCCCTTGGGTCGTTTTGCATATCGCCATCCATGGTAACAATGAGGTCGCCTGTTGTGTGTGTAAAACCTGCCTTGAGTGCGGCTGTCTGCCCGAAATTCTTTCTGAATTCGATTATCTTCAAATGTTTTTCATTATTCCTAAGAGATTCTAAAAGGCTCTGCGTTCTGTCTCGAGAACCATCATTTACAAAAACAATTTGATAGCTGGAAATAGTCTTCCTTTTCAATAAATCCAGTAATACGCCCTTCAACTCGTGATAGAGGGGAACGACGTTCTCTTCTTCATTGAATACAGGGACTATGACGCTTAGGGTCTGATTTTTCATTTAAAACCCAATAACGTAGGGTTTTTAACTCTTCTGTAAATTGAATCTTTTGAAGAAATATGATGAAAGAAGAAACTCTCCTCCGTAGAGTTGGTCGCGATAAAGCATCTCGCCTGCATCCAACAATGAATGAAAGACCATACCTATGAAAACATATAGAAAGGGTGTGAAAAAAAGGGAAATTATCGCAATCAAAATATGAAATTCAATAGTGTGAAACAACCGAAAATCTCCTTTTTTCCCTCGTATTTTCTTTGTTTTAATAATTGCGTTTGTATAAGAATCTAGGTCGATAATGACTGAGGAAAGAAAAATTATAATTAAGTAGAGCGGATTGATATTCGGGACGAACAGCCAGATAACAATGACAAATAAGGCACCATATAAAATGTGCCATCTGGGAAGCATTATTGCCCCTCTATTTTTTTGATAATATCTGCAAATGCAGGCCTGCTGATTAGAACTCCTGCAGTTATGCCTATAATTGTTGTAATCGCGAAACCCTTGAATAATCCGGCACCTGCCCAGTATAGGGGAAGAAGAGACACAATAGATGTAGCGTATGCTGAAACAACAATGAAGATGGCGCGCTTCATCTTTTCCTTGAGTGAAACATCGCGACCTCTGCGCGCTTCATCTAAGATGACAATCTGCTGATCTACGCCTGTTCCGATAGTTGCAAGAATGCCTGCAATCGAGGGCAAGTCGAGATTCCAGCCAATTAATGCGGCTACGCCGAGAATGATGACTATTTCCGAGAAAGATGTAAACAGAACCGCGAAGGATTCTTTTATTTTTCTGTATCTGACTAAAATGATTATTCCGACAGCCAAAATAGCTAATCCTCCTGCCAAGAAAAGGATGTAAACGAATTGTGCGCCTAAAAGCGGAGAAATCGTATCTAGCTTCACAATTTCTAATTTGTATGGCAGGCTTCCGGTGATGAGAACTGTCTGCAGCTTATGCATTGATGCTTTGGCGTCATTAAACGCATCTTGTTGTGTTGCTCCTGTACCTGAGCCTTGAATCGATATCTGGGTCGTTACTTTGCCTTTCAGGTCTTTACTAATGAGCAAAGTGTCTACATTAATCTCGTCCAATACAAGCGTCAAGTTCTCTTTGAGATACTGACCGCCGGTTGTAAAATCAATGTCAACATTTTTAGTTATGTCTGCATGCCTCTGTGCTGCTTCTTCACTCAAATATAGTGTGAATGCAAAATTACATAGATACCCTCCTTGAGTCGGGAAACAACCAGTAACTCCTGCACATGTTGCATCATTTCTACAGACAGATGTAATGTCTTGGTTACCTCCAACAAAAACTGTTGCATTACCCACGCGTGCCTCGAATTTCCCCTGCTTTGCAATCAAATCCTTGAGATCTGTTGGTGTAGCTCCGGCAACTTCGACAAGCATAAACTTGTTGCCTGATAGATCAGATACGCCCCTAATCTTTACATCTGAAATGCCAAAAACGTTAAAACGGTTGTTGCTCACTTCGATTAGGTCTTGGAGTTGTGCATCCGTTATATTTTGCTCTGGTTTCACAAGAGCACGGGCGCCCCCTTGGATATCGAGCCCTGTTTTAAGACGTGTTTTCGGCACGTTTTGTATTACCATGTCTGGCGTGGTGTTGAGAAGTGCGATATATTGGTTTTTCTTTGTTGCGACTTCGAATCGCACTTCGTCTTCGGTTGTAAATGTGCTATTTATGACTCGCGCATAGTCTTCTAAGTTATTTATTTTTTCTCCGTTTATTTCCTTTATAATCTCGCCTGCGCGAAGACCTTGTTCGAAAAGAGGAGACGTTCTCTCCACTGATTTTATTACGACTCCGGACTCAAAGCTGGGGCGTATTGCAAGCAAAGAGAGAATCAGTACTAAAATTAGAAGCCAGATACGCCAAGATATTTTCATAGTTTCTTTGCCTCCGCATACCATTTAATCAACGAAGCGTTTGTAATCCAAGTATTGAAAATATCAAAACCTAGACCTATGAGAAGAATTGTGAACATTTGTCTTAGCGTCTCTGAATATGAGCTGGTTAAAATATAACTAACGGCTACTGCTGCAATCGCGGTTAGAGTCATCATGATTCCTGTTTTGAATGCTCCAAATATTCGTTGATTCACAGTTCCCTCTCTTCCTCGCAAAACCCGCGATGTTAGTAGAATGTCTGTGTCGACTGAATACCCTATAAGCATGAGAAGCGCAACGATTCCCGCTGTCGATAGTTGGATATTATAAATGTCTACAACCACTATAGTCATCACGATATCTGCGAACGCCGCCAAGATAACTGCGAGACTTGGAACAAGTGTTCTAAAAATGATAAATACGACTACAGCCATCAAGACAAATGCGATAATTACTGCAAGACGTAATTGCTGGTAGAAGCTTGAGGAAAGCGCTGAGCCAGTAAACTCGATAGATGAATTATCTTGTGTTAAAACTAGACCGAGTTGTTTTTCTAATGCTGCTTTGACAAGGTCTACATTTGCAGAAGTCTCAACAAAAAATCCGCGTTGCTCGCCCGTTCGGAAGTCAGATAGGGCGCGGACCTCTATGTCTGGAAATTCTGGAGATAGTGATTGACGAAGTGCGGCGATGTCTACTGTTTTGAATACTGTAATGGTTGTTCCCCCCGTAATCGAAACGTCTTTGTAAATTATGTCGCCGTTGTTCACGTAGAACTGACCGAGATAAATGACGCAGAACACAAGTACGGCTAGTGGAAGGAGTATCTGCAGCTTGTACGTCCGGTCGTACCAGTTCTTTTTATGCTCGTGTTGTATTGCTTGAGATGCGTCCATTAGAGTATTGAAGATTAGCCGCTTTTAAAGTTATTCTTGATGGTGTGTGTTATGTACGGGGAGGGGATTAGATATGTTATCTAACTTAAACGAGCCTTATATTTTGAAGGCTTTCTTTAATTTTGGGCAGTTTTTCTTTTACTGTTTTCCATATAGTTAAAAGACCTATATTAAAGTATGAGTGAGTGATAAAATCCCTGAATTGTGACATGTCGAACCACGGGACTTGTTTATTCTTTTCCTTTAAGGCTCGGGGAATATTCCTACTTGCCTCGCCTATTATTTCTAACCGCCTTATTACCGCATCTTGCGATTTTTTATCTTTCTTGAAAGTCTCCTCACTTACGCCTTGCATATATTCTTCTATTTGTTGTATACTTTCTCCAATATCATTAAGATAGAGCTTGTAATCTCTTTTCATAGTATTTGAATTTGATCGTTTAGAATAGAGGTCTTTATTTCCCTTCTTATGCCTGCGTATTCAACCAAATCCACCTTTCGTTTGATTATCTTTTGAAGTTTGGTCTTTAATCTAATTAATTCTATCAAATCCGTTCCGCGATCTATCTCTATTAAGATATCCACATCACTTCCCTTTTTTTGCTCTCCTCTTGCATAACTGCCAAAGATACTTGCTTTTGTAACATGATATTCTTTTAATGTCGGAGTGATTTTTTCCCTTATCTTTTCTACTTGGTTGTTCTTTCTCATACTTATTCAATAGAACTTAAGTTTTTAAGACTTGTGAAAATGTTCGTTTCTTTGTAAATGTGTGGCATTTATTTAAAATAATCAGATTACAACAAAGAATATAAAGGCACGATGAACTGTTTTTTTATGAGTTACCTTGAAGACTTTACCGCACGAAGAGATTACACACAAGCTTCAGCATTTTATATAGCAAGACGATTTATGCATCATACGCAATTAGACCCTCTTGCTTTTGACTTTCCTCTTCCAAGCTATCAGCCAGGAGAATCTCAGCCAGATAAATTACCAAAAAATGCATCTGATGAAGCATTTAGAGCAACTTCTGAAAAAATAGAAACTGAGAAAACGGAAAGAGAAAGGGTACATTGGACAGTTCCTGTGCTGCATGGATTTACAGGAGCTGATTTGACAGTTGTACAATACGGCAGAATGACTGCTATTCTAGAAAGAGGTCTGAATACGATACAACAACGAAGATGGCAAGCATTAGAAGCAGAGCTAGTGGCTCCCCATATAGCAGTAGAATATATGAGTGCGCTTATGGGACACGGCAACTATTCTGCTGATGAAATAAAAGAAGTAGCACGACAATTAAACAATCCGTTGATAATGGCTAGTTTTGATGATGTAGAGGCTATTGAAAGAATTGCAAGACCTATTAGAGAAGAAGGCGAATTAGCTCCTAAGAGACCAATAAGGTTAGAAAGGGTTTCCAATCCGTTAAAATCTCTATACGATGCTTTACCTGAAGCAACTGAAACAGGAGAAGAAATACCAGAGATAGCTAGAAGAATAGAAGATTACATTATAGCTAAATTATTACCTTCTGAAGACGGAGTTTAACCTTTAAGATCTTTCTTAAGTCCTTTATATTCCTTTAAAATCAATTCGATGGTCGGGCGCAAATTATGCTCTTTATCGTATGCCTGCAGAGTTAAATAATATTCTCTCCTGTTTTTGAGAGTTATATTGACAGGCGGCAAGCCGTGCTTTAGCAAAATATAATTCAAAAGCAATCTGCCAACACGCCCATTTCCATCCCTAAAGGGATGAATATTTTCAAACTGATTATGCACCACTGCTGCTAGAACAAGCGCAGGATATTTATCTTTATGCTCCACATACCATTCAACCAATTCTTTTAATAATGATACGACTCTTGTTTGCGGGGCTCCTTCATGAAGAGTCTGCCCCAAACTATTTCTTATCACCACTTCCTCACCAGACTTTCTTAACTGCCCTGCAAAAGGTTTTGAATTTTTAAAAATAATCTTATGAATTTCTTTTACAATCTCAATAGAAAAAGTTTCTTTTGTTTCTCTTATAAAAACAAGTGCTTCATTCACACCATATGCTTCGGCGATGTCTGCCTTTGACTTATCGGGCCATTTGTTTTCATCTAATATCTCCTTGACTTCTTTGCTATTAAGTTCGCTTCCTTCTATAGCATTTGTATTATAAGTGAATAATTCAGAGAAAACTGTCCATTGATTCTCGGATAGGTGACTTACTTTAAAGTCTACCTTCGATTGGAGATTTTGAATGAATGCAATCTCCTCATCAGAAAGCTGGGTGCGAAGAGGGTCTTTAATAACCCTGTATTTGCTTATTTCTTCCAGGATTAGTCTTTCTGCTTTTTCTTGCCTGTCTTTCAGGACTCCTTGGGCAAGCTCTTCACCTAAATATTTGCGTATTTTATGGACTTTTCCGCCTTCTCTAAATGAATGGGAAAGATAGTATCTCATTTTGCCTTTTGCCTTTCTTTTTTCCAGATACATATAGTATTACCCTTGTCTACATATTTAAACCTTTCTACAAAACTTGTCTACAAATCTTATTTGTCTACAATATTGCTATATTAGATTCCTAATCAAGCAGTAAATGTATCCCATACCACATTAAGACGGGAGTTCCTAAAATCATCGACAGCATGCTAAAGAGATAGTGCTTGCGCTTAATTCCAATAATTCCCATAATGATGGCTAGCGAAGGAATGAGGAAGAACACGGTATTGTAAAAGATGAGCTTATAGAGAAATTTGCAGCATTTTATTGTTTTCATAGAATATTGCAAACTTCTCTAAGAAGAAGTTTGAAACTGCCTCAAAAGGGTATTAATTCAAACTTCTCTATACAAAATGGGCAAGTTGGAGAGGTATGCAATGAAGCCATTGAGCTCTATGCCGAATGGGTCGGCGATATTCGCAAATAGGAGGCCTGCGGGAATTAGTGCTAGGATGAAGGCTATGGGGGAAATATAGACAGGGGTTTTCATTTTAATTTGAGAGGGGAGGAATTAATAAATGCGCGGAGGGGATTCTGACAATTGCAATAGTAAATATAAACCCTATTATTTTTAGCAACATATGACTTATGGAGTAGTAGAACACCCTGTTGCTGACTGGAAATATCATACTGTTCAAGAAAATCTAAGACCTGAAGAGATAGCCAGACTTATTTGTAAAATCCAGGGGTCTAAGGACTATGATTTAGGAGAATTGGGGCACATTTTTATTGCAGACAGTAAAGTTGTTGTTGGGTATATTGGCGACGATAGAGTTGATTTGGTTGAACCTCGCAATAGAGAGTCCCATCAGCACCATAATTCTTTGATAGAGCTTATTGGCGATTCCTTAATCTAACTAAGGCCTTGCGAATCTATTTTATGCGCGGTACGGGAATCGAACCCGTGACCGCTGGTCTTTTCGACACACTGAAAGCGTATCCTGGAAACCAGCTATTTTAACCACTAAACTAACCGCGCTTGAATAAGCTATTTAATAGAGCATTTTAAAGCTTTTGATGTTTAATAGTGGCATGGGACAACGAGAGATTTGGAATGAACTATATGCTGGAAATTTGACATGGAAGAAAGAGACCATAGACTTGCCGAACATATTGAGGGGTAAGAGGGTTCTTGAGCTGGGAGTTGGGAACGGCAAGACGCTTATTTCAATACTGAAACAGAAACCCTCAAACGTGCAAGCAATAGATTTTTCAATTAAAGCTATAGAGAAAGCTAGAAAAATCTTTGGAGATAATGTGACTTTGCTTAAAGCAGATGCAAAAAATATTCCATTTCCAGACAATTTATTTGACGTTGTGGTAGTTTATTACGTGCTTAATAACTCGATAAAGAAAGATAGAGCTAGGATAATGAAAGAGATATATCGCGTTCTCAAAAAAAGTGGAACTTGTGTTTTTGAGGATTTTTCTATTAATGACTTTAGAAACAACGGCAAGAGTCATAGAACGGATAAAAACACTATAATCAAGAAAAATAAATTAATTTGTCATTTTTTCGAAGAAAAAGAAGTAAAAGAGTTGTTTAAGGATTTTTCAAAAGTGAAAATAAAAACTCTTGGGTTTCATCCTATCAAACATAAAAATCTAAAGAGAGAAATTATTAGTTGCATGGGAAAGAAATAGTCTTATTTAACGCTCCCGGTAGGATTTGAACCTACGACCTGCGCCTTAGGAGGGAGCCGCTCTAATCCGGGCTGAGCTACGGGAGCATGTGGGCGATAGGATTCGAACCTATGAAAGCACTAAGCTAATGGCTCTTGAGACCATCCCGTTTGACCGCTCCGGCACGCCCACTTGACAAAAGCAGATACAAATGAGTTTTAAACATTCCGATTGGCATGTCAAGAACGATTTACTAAGATGCATCGCGTGTCGTTCTTGAGCATGTTCAAGAATTAGATGTTTTGTACCTCACTGCAGAGGTAACGAGTTTTATTACAGATAATTCTTGACACATAAAACATTATAAATGCTAAAGATGGGAGAGTTGCATGATTAAATTTTTTACCTCGATTCAGGATTTCAAGAAAGAAGCTTCTTCGATTGGAGAGATAGAAAACATAGATAAGGTTCTTGAATTGGACTTTCCTTTCCTTGATAAACAGCAGAAATATGCTTTGCTTAACATTCCGATTTATCAGGATGGGCGGCAGCAGAACTTAGTTTTGCTTTCTAAAAAATTAGTGCTTGTTTACTCTGATTTTACTCTCAAGGTCTATGAAAAACACTTCAAAGACGTGCTTAAAAAACCATATGGTGAGAGCACAGTTATTTCTTTTTTAATCTTGAAGCAGGTTTTGAAGAATTACTCGCGAGAGTTTGAAAGGATACGTGCTAAGATGAATTTGCTGGACTTAGATCCTGTTCTTGGCGAGATAGAGAACTCTGGGCGAGAATTAAGACGATTGACTGATAGATGCGAAGAGCTTGTGCAGATGATTATAATCCTAAAGGAAAGAGATATTGAAGAGTTTAACACCTCATTGATTTCTTTTGATTATGAAATATTGTCTGCCGAAGCACGCTATTGGCTTGAACGCTGCAGAAGTCACATGTACCGCATTTCATCGCTTCGCACGAAATCAGAAATGCGCTCTAATAGGGAATTAAATTCTACAATGCACAGGTTAACAATTATAATAACATTTCTTACTATTACGAGCATTGTAGTTTCTGTGCCTGGAACAATTGGAGCGATATTCGGCATACCGGCTTTGTCAGATGCGTACTTCGAGCCACATACCAATCTTTTAGTATTGATATTGATTGCTTCGACATTGCTCTCAATTGCGTTAGGTTATGTGTATTGGAAATCTCTGAGTCTTGTTAAGTGACTTTGTTTGTTTAGCAACTATCCCGTTATATCTTTAATCATTCTAACCGTAGTTTTTATATCTCTGTTCTCAACCTTATAATCAAAATTATCTGCTTTTTTCATTTCCTCTTTTGCTATTTTAATTCTTTTCTCCATGTCTTTTTCATCATTGTCGCCACGCTTAATTATTCTTTTACGTAATTCTTTCATATTGGGCGGGATGATAAAAATTATTATACTTTCGGGAAATATTTTCCTGACTGTCTCTGCTCCTTGAACGTCCAAGGCTAACAATATGCTTGTTCCTGAATCGAGCATTGCTTGAACGTCTTTCTTTGAGCTTCCATAATAATTGCCGTACACTTCTGCATACTCAAACATCTCTCTAGAACCTATCTTTTTCTCAAATTCCGATTTAGTGATGAAGTTATAATGCTTTCCATTTGCCTCTTCTTCTCTGGGCTTTCTTGTCGTATAAGTCAAGATTCTTCTTAGTTTTGGACTTGAAGATAATATTTTTTCAATTATGGTTGTCTTTCCTACGCCAGATGGGCCTGTTATAACAAATATTTTATTTTTTGCATTGCAAGCGTTAAGTATTAACTCTGCTTCTTGGCTTATGGTTAGTTTTGAGCTGTCTATAACTAAATTATATTGCTTATAGCCCCTGTAATCATAATTGTAAATGGACAAGCCCTTCTCCAGCTCCCACTGCTCTCGTTGCTCCAGGTCTTTTTTTATTTCGTCATGTGATTTTTCAGGGTGTGCTTTCTTTTGCCGTTCAATGCGTGTTTCTAGCGGAGCAGTAAGAAACACAAGAAATGCGCTTGGGAGATTGCGACAGTTTTCCACGGCGTAGCGTGAATCAAGAACAAGATTGCCTTTTATTGCAAGACTTCTGGCTTCTTTATTTAAAATTCGGATTTCTTCATCTGAGAGGTTATTGAGGTAGGAAATAAAATCTCCCTTGAACTTTTTTTTATCTATCAGAAAAGCGTGGCGCTTCCTCAAAAGACCCCCTGTAGAAATCATATCCCAATTAGAAAAGGCAGATAATTTATATAATTCTTCAAGAAGCGTCGACTTTCCGCTTCCGGGGAGGCCTGCAATAGCTATTACATTATAAAACACTGGATTCACAATGTAGAAAGGTTTTTAAATATCGCATATGGAGTAAATATGAAGACGGCCATAGTAACTTGGAAACTCCTGTTACCTTTCCGAACACAGAAGATAAGCTTGTTACGTCTTGCACAGTAGTCTCCGAACAGAGGCAAAATGCGGATGCTGTCTTCGTCATACTCCAATACGTCATTTTTTATATTATAATTTACCTTTATAATTATGAAAGACAGGATTTCTAAGCACGAGGCCAGTGAAGCAATTGATAATTTCTTTTCCGGAAGCACACTTGATTCTGAGAGGGTAAGAAAAATAAATAGGCTGGCTATGAAATTCAATATCAAACTTGGAAAATATAGGACAAGATTTTGCAAGAAGTGCTATGGCGACTTGAATAATGGAAAAACTAGAATAACAAAAACACATAAGAAAATTACATGCGGTAATTGCGGGTTTGTGAATAAATCTACGATTTCTTGAACTGAGATACCTTGGGTAATAATTCGGCGTTGCCTAACAAGGCCGTGCGGCAACAATAGCGTTCGAGACCAAGATCATCGAGAACCTTTCCAGGCTCTTCTCCTGCTTGTGTTCGGCGCTTGTAGTCTTCCCACAAGTGACCTATTGGCTTCCCGCATGACATGCACCTGACTGGTATGATAATTTTACGCTCCTAGTGAACTTAGCCCTTTTTCTGTTATCTCAAACAAATTCGGATAACCTTTCCGTGAAATGAAGCTAAAATCACTTAATAGTTTCAATTCTGGGTAAACTTTGTTCTTTTTTAAACCTTTCGATATGTCATTGTTGGTGCGATTTGGATTTTTTCTTATATAATTTAATACAGATAAATAATCTTGAGGTAATTTCCCTTTACCCTTTACCATAATATTTAACAAATTAATTTTTTCTTTATGTTTCATTAATGGCATGATATTATCGTAAAATATGCTGCAGTTATAAGTAATCAAACAACCCCCATCATACCGCTCGTATAAATCGATTTTCTTTAGATATTTGGAGTATGTGTTTATTAATTTTTTATTTTGGCAGGCAAATCTTAAAGATTTATTATGCAAAGAAACATTCCCTTCCGCATCAAAGAGTCCTGCAAAAAAAGCATGGGGATTGTATTTTTGAAGAAAGAATTCCAGGTATGATTGCAAATAATAAAAGAATGAGCTTAAAACTCCATTAATTGAATATATTGATAGCGCCCATCCTTTCGCGTCGTGATTGAGGAAGAATATCTTATCGTAGCTTACGTTTGGAATATCCAACCCTTTAGTTATATATAACGCTTTCTCAACTTTCTGATAATGCTTTATTAAAAATTTTTCGGTGAATTTTATTAAATCTTGATTCTGGTTAGCAATACCGAATCTTTTTCCGCCTGATCGATCACCACACCATAGACCAAAGTAATACATGAATTCGTCATCCAGCTTTATTATTTTGGGAAGCTTTTTTTCAAAGACCTTAAAACCTTCTTTTGTGAAGTTTTTATATTTCAAAGAGAAGAAAGTTCCCTCATCTTCAACAATAATATTTCTTATATTTAAATTAGCAAGAGGAAGATATTTGTCAAGCCATGGCTCTAAATTTAAGCAATTATTTGATATAATCTCTTTTGGATGAGGAATAGATTTTTTTAGACTTGTTATTTTATCATGTCTAATTTTTCTTCCAATAAACATCGACTCTCTTACTTGCTCTCTCCTATCTAGCCTAGCAAGGGTATTCTTTTTCACTTCGGCAGAAGTTGTCAAATTCATTTCAATTAGCTTCTTTATTAAATTAAAAGAGAGACTCTTGAAATAAAGGGATTTACATGCTCTTATTGAAGATGCTGGGATTATCAATATTTTTGATGCTTTTAGAGAGCTGCCGTATATTTTTATTATATTTTCAAAGAGCCTTTTTTGAAAGACAGGGTTTAATTTGATAAGCAAATAAGCTTCTTTCATTAAGCAATATAACTGGCTAAGTTTATATAGTTTTCTTAACTCTAAAGTCTTACTGGAATTATCATACTAAGATTGGAATTTAAGGCTTGTGAAAATGTTCCGTAATTGTTATTTACAAATTATTTGATAAAGTCTGCGTGTGTTGCAGATGTGACTGGAAGGGTTGTTTCTTGGATATTTTGAGAGTCTAGTGAGTTAGTATGTG
>Ga0209541_10008693_pt1 | contig 16667 bp, 16 predicted proteins | sample RifCSPlowO2_01_FD_184027 | JGI IMG/M metagenome (GOLD analysis project Ga0209541, IMG submission 184027) | Groundwater microbial communities from Rifle, Colorado - Rifle CSP2_plank lowO2_0.1 (SPAdes) (version 2) | ecosystem: Environmental > Aquatic > Deep subsurface > Groundwater | place...
TCCTGAATTTGAACTTTCTATCGGCGGACCGATAATAGCCACAATAATCGGCGGCGGATTTACAAACTCCACAAAAACTACGGTTAAAGTAAATGCCGATGCTGGTTTTTCAGACACAGTTAATCTTTCTTTTTCTTTATCAAACCCAAATCTTCCGGGACCCACCCAGCATGTGTTTACTGACATCGGATCTTCAGACGGGAATACTTTAGGTACGGAGGTTATTCAGGCGGAATATTTAACAGGTTCATTTTATAATGTTCGGGTTCCGCAAAATACAGATGCGGGAACGTATGATATAACTTTGCGCGGAAGATCTGGGTCAATCAATAAATTCGCCGATGTTATTTTAACTGTTGAGGTAAGAGACCCGGGCATTATAGAAGTTCTTGAAAAGCCGTTTAAAATTTTCTCTTCGCTTGAGCCTTTTGATTTTTTGGGATATTTAATGTCGGTAATTTGAGAACAAAGTAAAATAGCGGTTTTATTTTTTAGGCTTTGATAATTATATTGTGAACAATTTAAGTCGGTATTATACGAGAATGGTAAGGGGAAATTCGCTAAGCTGGTTTTTTCTGCTCGCTGTATTTATTATATTGATATTTGCATATATATTTTTTAACGGCTCAACTTTAGAAAAGCCGCAAAGCAAGCTTGACAATATTGTTACTCCGAATATAACCGAAGCTCCTCCCCAAGAAATTGCTGAAGGATTCCCCAAAGATTTACCTCTTAATTCAAAAATAAGCATTACCCAATCTTACGAGGCGACTTACCCAAATTCTTCCGCGGAGCATGCTACAGTTGAATTTATTTCATCAAAAAGCGCGGAAGTGAATTATAATTTTTATTTAAAATGGGCCAAAGATAACGGCTGGGACGTCATTAATTCTTCTGATAATGGTGGCTTTGTATCGTTTTTATATTTTAGAAAGGTGTCCGAACAAATAAATATAACTATCCGCGCCTCTGCAAAAACCGCAACATCGTCAGATATTACAATAAGTTATGTAGATTTAAATAAATGAACCCCGTAGGAAAATCAACAATAAATGTATTATCAGATAAAAATTCCAGCATATTTAATGATCAATTTTGCTCAGACAATTATTGGGTTAATTTTCTAACGGGGTGAAAAAATATTTAATATTTGCAATTGTTTTAATCTTCCTAATAGTGGGATTTGTTCGTCCGGCGCACGCGGATATAACTAATGGCCTTGTCGGCTGGTGGAAACTTGATGAGGTATCTGGAACTTCCGCAGCGGACTCTTCCGGCAACGGAAGTGTCGGAATACTCCAAAATGGCCCGTCGTGGGCTACAGGTAAAATCGGCCAAGCTCTGAATTTTGACGGCATTGACGACTTTGTCGAGATTCCTTTTGGGGATTGGCTGAATGTAAACAATATTACTGTTTCTCTATGGGTAAAAAAACTTTCTAATTCGCAACCTGGATGGAATACACTTATTAGCAGACAATACGACACTAGCTGGGACGATGTATTTTTCATGGCATACAACACATCTGGTGGTGACAATTATATTTTCGGCCTCAATGGTGACGAAAGATCCATAACCGGGCCTGCAAGTTCGCCTGATTTAAACCAATGGGCGCAATTAGTAGGGGTTTATGACGGTTCTTATCTGACTTTTTACAGAAACGGCGTTTTGATTGGTTCAATTTCTGTTTTTCCAGGTATGAAAAGCGACACGACTAAATTAACGATTGGAGCGCAATACAATGGTTATTACAGCGGAGCTGGCCGCGATGTCGGCATTGATGAATTTGCCAATGTGATAATCGACGACGTTCGCATCTATAATCGTGCGCTTTCGGCGGCAGAAATTCAGGCAATATATTCGAATTCATTCGGAAATATAATAGTGAATGCCACATTAGACGGACAGCCGTGGCCGTCGTCCGGCACGAGCGTGATAAATTATACTTTGTCCGGCCCGTCCGGAAATATCAGCAATTCTTCCGCGCCGTTTACTTATTCAGGCGTTATTGCGGATTCGATTTATACTCTTTCTTATGTTTCAGGCGGTCCGGCTGGCGCGATTTTAGATTCTGCCCAACCGATATCGCCAATATCTTCACAATTTTTGCCAAGCGGCGCGTCTGTTGCTTTTAATATTAATTTTGTAAGCCCCTCTTCTTGCGGAAATGGAGTAATTGATACGGGCGAAGACTGCGATGTCGGGCCCTCGTCAAATCTCGTTGCATGGTATAAATTTGATGACGGTTCAGGCGCTATCGCTACAGACTCTTCTGGCAACGGAAATATCGGAATACTCCAAAATGGCCCGTCGTGGGCTACAGGTAAAATCGGAGGGGCACTATTTTTTGATGGGGCAAATGATTATGTCGGAACCTTATTTTCTGTAAGCGAATCTCTTTCTGGTCCTGGAGCCACGTTTTCCGCATGGGTTTACCCGACTACCTGTACTGGTTCAGGTCATAAAATGATAGTCGGACAAGATAACGGGGATATGGGATATGACTGGGCGATAGCGCTAGATACATGTTGGTGGGACATTGCTGCTGGGAAGCCTTACCCTAATTGGGTCGTAGCGCCTTTAAATAAATGGTCGCACATAGCAGGAGTATTTGATACTGCTACGCAGAAGGCAATTTTATATATTGACGGAGTGCAAGCAAATAATCGCGAGGATGCAGTTCTTTATGACACTGGATCCCACGATCTCATCAATATCGGTAGAAATCCGCTCGGTACCCAGTATTTTAACGGGAAAATCGACGATGTCCGCATTTATGACCGCGCGCTTTCGGCGGCTGAAATAGGCAACCTTTCCAGTCAAGGTTTGGGGGGTGAGACATGTCAGTCGCGCGGATTTGGAGAGGGAACTTTGAGTTGCGAACCTGCGACATGCAGTTTCAACGAATCGCAGTGCCTATCGAGCGGAGCTGATCTTGTTGGCAGAACCCTTGGCATAAACGGCGATCTCGTGCCAGGGCAATCTATAACTTTTTCGATCAATGCGTTAAATCAGTCAAATAATAATGCGTCCGGCCCGTCAACTTTAAGAATCTGCATTGATAATGCAAACTGCGCAACAAGCGCGGCGGGCTCTTTGGGCGAATTTTTAATTCCAGCTTTGGGCGAGAATGAAAATTCCACTTTGTTTACTTCAAACACATGGTCTATGGACACCAGCGCTCATACCTACTATGCTTGTGCCGATGTTTATGGAACAAATGCAGAAACTAATGAAGCGAATAATTGCGGCTCTCAAGCATTCACCGCTACTGAATGTTCGGACGAGAACGACAATTCTGATCCGGAAGACACTCTGGCGGATTTTGGATCCGATCCGGGATGCGCCGATATTTATGACGACAATGAAACAGACAGCAATGAATTCAGCTTGAATGCGAGCGGACCAATAATAGCGACCATAGTGGGCGGAGGATTAAGCAATTCAACTAAAACAACTATTACGGTTACTCCTGATGTGGGGTTTAGCGGCGACGTAAAATTAACTTTGGATTCAGGCCAGCCTTCGGGTACGATGCCGATATTTACGGACAAAGATGCTGGTCCTCTGGATTTGGATTTAAGAGAGGACTACATAACTCCCGCAGAATATTCCGTAGGCTCATTTTTTAAAGTTAGGGTTCCGCAAAATACAAGCTACGGAACTTATAATTTATCTATAAAGGGAAAGTCTGGGTCCAAAGAAAGATATGTGACAGTTCCTTTCAGAGTAGAAGTAAGGGGTCCGGGTTACTTCGAAGTTCTTCGCGAGCCTTTTAAGTTTTTTTCCTTGTTTGAGCCTATTGATTTGCTAGGGTTCATGTCTTCTATTTAAGTCTCGGCTTTGTATTTTTTGTTTTCTTTGCTAGTATATTTAAAGTTTTTAGCAGTGATTAATTTTTGGGATAAAAAGCATGGATCAAGAACAAGAGATTGAGGAAGGGCAAAAGGATCAAAAAAATCAATATTTAATTCCAGCGAGCATAATTGTCGCGGGTTTTCTTGTCGCGTTTTCAATAATTTATGTTCGCGGCGCTCCTCAAGTTGATAACAAAGATCAGGCGGCGGCAACTTCTTTGGAGGATTTGGCAAAAAATGTAAAACCGGTTAGCGCCGAAGATCATATTTTTGGAAATCCCGATGCTCCGATAAAAATTGTTGAATTTTCAGATTTAGAATGTCCGTTTTGCAAGCGTTATCATCCGACTTTGAAAAAAATTATGGAGGATTACGGCAAAGATGGAAAAATCGCATGGGTATACCGTCATTTTCCTTTGGAGTCCATTCATTCAAAGGCGCCTAAGGAGGCAGAAGCTTCCGAATGCGCGGCCGAGCTCGGAGGAAATGCTAAATTTTGGTCCTACGTAGATAGACTTTATCAGGTAACTCCGTCGAATAACGGACTTGATTTAAAGATGCTTCCAAAAATCGCCGAAGACATTGGCATAGACCGTGGAAATTTTGAAAATTGCCTCGCGTCAGGAAAACACGCGCAAAAAGTATCAGACCAATCCGATGATGCGATTAATTCCGGAGGAAACGGCACGCCTTATACGATAATTATAACCGAAAAAGGAAACGTCTTTCCTTTTTCTGGCGCGCTTCCGTATAATGATGTAAAAAAGATTGTTGAAGAAGCGATTTCATCAATTTGATATTCTAAAATGCCTCAAGTAACGGTCTATACAACTCCATCATGCCCCTGGTGCAGGGCGGTTAAAGAATTTTTGGGAAAGCATAAAATTGTATATGTGGAAAAAGACGTATCCCATGATTTTGCCGCAAGAGAAGAAATGGTTTCAAAATCAGGCGAGCTTGCGGTGCCAGTTGTGGATATAGGCGGGGAGATAGTCTTTGGCTATAACGAGCAAATAATGCGCACACTTTTGAAGATCAAGTTTTAAATAATTTTAAATTTTTTTAAAAAATGATTTATGACGTGATAATTATCGGGGGAGGGCCGGCGGGGTCCGCGGCTGCGGTTTATTCCGCCAGAAAACGCTTGAAAACTTTGTTAATTACGGAATCTTTCGGCGGGCAATCAATCGTGTCGGATGACATTCAAAATTGGATCGGCGAGCGGCATATTTCCGGATTTGATCTTGCAAAAAAATTTGAGGAACATGTTAGGGCTTTTTCGGATATCGTTGATATAAAAATGCCGGAGCGCGTCACGGAAATAAAAAGCATTGAATGTTTAATTGGAGAAGAACGCGTTTGCGATTTCGAAGCCAGTACGGACAAAGGAAATAAGTATGAAGGCAAGAGCATTATTTTGGCCGCGGGCGCGAGACGCAGAAAATTAAATATTCCAGGAGAGGAAAAATTCGAAGGCAAGGGAGTCGCGTACTGTTCGACTTGCGACGCCCCATTATTTTCCGGAAAAAAAGTCGCGGTAATCGGAGGAGGAAATTCAGGACTCGAAGCCGTTATTGATCTTTTCCCGTACGCTGAGGAAATATATTTAATTGAAAGCAACGGAAAATTGAGAGGGGATCAGATGACGCAGGATGAAATCAGAAAAAATCCAAAACTTAAGGAAATAATTTTTCACGCTCAAGCGCTTGAAGTCCTCGGGGATAAATTTGTAAATGGTTTAAAATATCGAAATAAAGAATCAGGAGATGAAAAAGTTTTGTCAGCGGAAGGCATTTTTGTTGAAATCGGCTCGGTGCCCAATTCCGAGATCGCAAAGGATCTTGTCGGGCTTGATCAATATGGACAGGTCATTATTGATTCAAAAAATGCCACTACGACTCACCCGGGGGTTTTTGCCGCCGGTGACATAACCGACGATCCTTATAAGCAGAATAATATTTCAGCAGGGGACGCCGTTAAAGCCGCTCTCGCCGCGTATAATTATTTGCTTAAGCGCGAGAAACACACTCCGGCCGCCGCGTAGCTGTAATAATTGACGATCAGGGATCGTCAATAAAATAATGCGGCCCCTTTTTTCTTTTTTCCGCGCTTTCGAGTTTTCTTGATTTAGTCGCGTATTTTGGCAAAGAAGTGGAATATTCAAGCGTAATTCCGTCGCCGATTTTGGTTGCGTCGCTGATTTTTCCTGCATGGGGCTTCTTTCTTTCCGAGGAGTGCGACTGGAGCGCGTGTCTTTTGACCGGGCATGTCTTTTCAGCCCTCGCGTTTGGACTGTTGTTTTTACTTTGCTTGCATATAATTTATTGATTTAACCACTTGGTTGTCCGACAACCAAGTGGTAGGATGATTTGGTGGGGAGGATTTCACGATTTGCAACTGGAGAATTTTATCATATTTTTAACAGGGGCTTGGATAAGCGCATGGTATTTTTGGATTCCGAGGACGCCGAGAGGTTTTTGCAAAGCATGCAAGAATTTAATTCCTCTGAGCCTATCGGGAGTTTGTTTGAGAATTTTTTTCGTAAGTCGCAGTCCCGCGGTCGAGCGGCCAAGCCGTCTAAGAAGTTGGTGAATATTATTTGTTATTGCTTAAATCCGAACCATTATCATTTACTTTTGGAGCAAAATGTTGAAAAAGGAATTAGTGAATTTATGAAACGGCTAAATGGCGGATATACCCATTATTTTAATATAAAAAACAAAAGAAACGGGGCACTTTTTCAGGGGAAGTTTAAGGCTGTGCATGTTGATTCTAATTCATATCTTCTGCATTTAAGCGCGTATATTAATCTTAACAATCGCGTTCATCGGCTGAAGAGAACTATAAAATCGAGCTGGAAAGAATACGTGAATGATTTTGACGGCGTTTGCTCGAAAGAAATTATTTTAGATCAGTTCAACAATGTATCAGAATATGTGAGTTTTGCAGAGTCTTCCTTAAGGGATATTGTTGAGAGAAAGAAGTTAAAGAAAGAACTTGAAAATTTGTTGCTGGAATGATCACTTGGTTGTCCAACAACCAAGTGTAAGTAAGTGGCGGATGGATATTTGTGATAGAATAATTGCATGTGATGGGGAAGATAGAGTCTCTCCACTTTAAATTAGACATATGACAAAAATCGCAATTAATGGGTTTGGGAGGATCGGGAGGTCGTTTTTTCGAGCCGCTTTTGGTTCGGAAGATTTTGAAATAGTTGCAATAAACGACCTCACCGATCCAAAGAATCTCGCTTATCTTTTAAAATACGACACGGTTTACGGCAGATATTTAAAAGACGCAAAAGCCGGAAGGGATTTTTTGGAAGTAGATGGAAAAAAGGTAAAAGTTTTTGCAGAAAAGGATCCCTTAAAGCTCCCTTGGAAAGATTTAGGAGTTGATGTGGTGGTTGAATCAACCGGATTTTTTACGGACGCGGAGAAGGCGAGGGCGCATTTGGATGCAGGAGCGAAACGAGTGGTGATTTCGGCCCCAGCAACTGGAGATGTAACGACGGCGCTTATCGGCGTTAATGACGATCGTTTTAAAAACCCCGGACCGATTACGTGCAACGCTTCTTGTACCACGAATTCAGTGGCGCCTGCCGTGCAAATAATTTTAGATAACTTCGGTATTAAAAAAGCCGCAATGACAACCGTTCATGGTTATACCGCTACGCAGAAGCTGGTTGATGGTCCTGATCCGAAAGACTGGCGTCGCGGCCGCGCGGCTGCTTTGAATATCGTTCCATCAACAACAGGAGCGGCCGAAGCAGTAATACAGTCAATTCCAGAACTCAAAGGAAAATTCCAGGCGGAGTCTTTGAGAGTGCCCGTAATTACAGGCTCAATCAGCATTATTTCGGCTCTTGTTGATAAAAAAACCACGGCTGATGAAGTGAATGAAGTTTTGCGAAAAGAGGCCAAAACCGCGCGCTGGTCAAAAAGCGTAAAAGTTGTCGAAAATCCGGTTGTTGTATCGGATATAGTAGGCGAGCCGTACGGCGCGATGTTAGATTTAACTCTGACTCAAGTTTTGGACGGCGATTTTGTAAAAGTATTTTCGTGGTACGACAACGAAGCCGGATACACGGCGACATTGATTGAGCATGTGAAGAGAATTGCAAAAAATTTATGAGTTCAAGAATCAAAATTAAAAAAGGAATGACGGCGCAGGAAATTCAGAATGAATTTTTTCGCAGTATGTCAGTTCAAGAAAGCGTTCGCTTGGCAAGTAAATTTTATGCGTTTGGCCGAAAACTTAATAAGCTAGGTGAAGGATACGATGGAACAAGAAGAGCTGCTCATAAAAATAGCGGGAATTCTCGAAAAGCTTAATATTCCTTATGCGGTAACAGGCGGCATTGCTGTTTCAGTTTGGGGACGCGCGAGATTTACCGCAGATATAGATATCGCCGTAGAATTATTTCCTGAGAAATTAAAGGATTTGGCCTCTGAATTGCTTAAAATCGACAAAGATGTATATGTTGATGAGCTTTCAATGCAACGCGCATTAGAGAAAAAAGGAGAGTTTAATTTCATTCATCCCGCAAGCGGACTCAAAGTGGATTTTTGGGTTTTAAAAGGAACTTCTTTCGACAAGAAAGAAGTGGAGAGAAAAATATCCAGAGAATTTTCTGGTACAAGCGTATCATTTATTTCTCCGGAAGATCTGATATTGCGAAAATTATTATGGTACAAAATGACAGAGTCTGATCGCCAACTGGAAGACATTAAATCAGTTTTAGAGCGCCAAAAAAAGTTAGACATAAAATACATCAAAAAATGGGCAAAAATCCACTCCACTAATAAGATTTTAGGAAAATTATTGAAAGATGTATCATAGATTTATGCAATACGACAACGAAGCCGGGTACACGGCGACCTTGGTGGAGCACGTGAGGAGGATTATTAATAACTTAAAACTATGCCAATAGTCGCAAACAATTTTTTTGAACCCGGATTTTTTATTCCAGTTTTTTTGACGATTGCGTTGTTGATTTTAAAAAAAATTAGCTATCGCCAATGTTTAATGATAATTTTTGCAATTTTTTTGGTCGTTCCCTCTATGATTTTTGGAATAGGCGAATGGACTTATTTTTATTATTTTTTCCCACCCATAGGTTTTTTAGGAATTATTGTATTGGCAATTTTAGGCATTGATAAAAGTAAATCTAAGAGAATGGCTTTCGTTATATTCGGAGTTCTTCTTTTGATTCTTCTGGCCGCTTTTATAATGTATTTATTAGATAAAATTATATGAAAATATATATTGGCGCAGATCACGCCGGATACCGTTTAAAAGAAAAACTTAAGGAATTTTTAAAAGAGAAAAATTATACCATTGAAGACAAGGGTGCTTTTGAGTTAAATCCCGACGACGATTATCCGGATTTCGTTCGCCCAGTTACAAAAGCTGTAGCGAGCGACCCCGAGGCTTCTCGAGGGGTGGTGATTGGCGGTTCTGGGCAGGGCGAAGCTGTGGTTGCAAATCGCCAGAAAGGAGTTCGCGCGGTTGTTTTCTACGGGCCACACTCACCGATTACTAACGCTGATATTAACGGCAGAAAATCAGACGATCTTTTTGAAATTGTGAAATTAGCTCGCATGCATAATAATGCCAATATCCTTTCAATTGGAGCTCGGTTTGTGACCGAAGAAGAAGCCGGAAAAGCCGTAGAGATTTTCCTAGCGACGGAATTTGAAGGCGCAAGGCACGCGGCAAGACTCGAAAAAATAGATAATTAGAATTAATATAATTATGCACAGCAGAAGATTTTATCCGCTGTGTTATTTTAATAAAGAGCCTTTGGCGAGCTCTCGAATATGCAAAGCCCAAGGTTTATTTTTATTATTGGCGGCGTAATGTCCGGCATCGGCAAAGGCATTGCGACCGCTTCTATAGCGCGCATTTTAAAGTCCAAAGGTTTTAAGGCTACGTGCGTTAAAATTGATCCTTATTTGAATGTTGACGCAGGCACTATGAATCCGATTGAACACGGAGAAGTTTTTGTGACTGAAGACGGGATGGAGTGCGATCAGGATATTGGAAATTATGAGCGATTTTTGGGTGAAAACATTTTCGCGGCCAATTATATGACTTCCGGATCTGTATATTCTTCTGTTATTGAGCGCGAACGCACGCTTGGATATGACGGAAAGTGCGTGCAGATTGTTCCGCATATTCCGGAAGAAGTCATAAAGCGGATTTCAGTAGTCGCTAAAAAAACAAAAGCCGATTTTATTTTAATTGAGATTGGCGGAACTGCGGGCGAATATGAAAACATTTTATTTTTAGAAGCGGCGCGCATGATGCATCTTCGTAATCCGAAAAATGTTTTGTTTGTGTTGCTAAGTTATTTGCCGATTCCTTCAAAGATCGGCGAGATGAAAACAAAACCCACCCAGCACGCCGTGCGTTCTTTAAATTCCGTCGGCATTCAGCCCGATTTCATAATCGCGCGCGCGGAAGTGCCGCTTGATCAGCCGCGAAAAAATAAATTGTCTATTTTTTGCAATGTCCGTCCGGAGGATATTATTTCAGCACCTGACATCGATAATATTTATCAGGCGCCGATAAATTTTGAAAAAGAAAAGCTTGGTTCGAAAATCTTGAAAAAATTTGAAATGCGCGAGCGTAAAAAGGATTTGGTTGAGTGGTCGGGAATGGTTCGCAGGGCCTTATTTTCAAAAAAAGAAGTTACCATCGGAATTGTCGGCAAGTATTTTCAAACCGGCAAATTTACCCTTTCTGATTCCTATATTTCCGTTATTGAAGCGGTTAAACACGCCTGCTGGAATTTTTCACGAAAGCCTAAAATTTTGTGGCTGGATGCCGAAGCTTATGAGTCGGATCCGAAAAAAATGAAGGAAGAGCTTTCAAGAGTGGATGGAATAATCGTGCCCGGAGGGTTTGGGCCAAGGGCGGTTGAAGGCAAAATTAAAGCGATTGAGTTTGCGAGAAAAAATAAAAAGCCTTTTTTTGGGTTATGTTACGGAATGCAGCTTGCGGTGGTTGAGTTCGCAAGGCATGTTGCTGGAATGTCGGGCGCGCATAGCACGGAAGTAAACTCAAGAACAAAATATCCGGTTATAGATCTAATGGGCGAGCAAAAAGAGAAAATTTTTACTAAAAATATGGGCGGGACCATGAGGCTTGGGGCTTACGCGTGCAGGCTTAAAGACAAGACAATCGCGCGAAAGGCTTACGGCGAGAGAACAATTCACGAGCGCCATCGCCATAGATATGAATTTAATAATGCTTTGCAAAATGTGCTTGAATCAAAAGGGCTAGTGGCCTCGGGCATCAATCCCGAGTCCGGGCTTGTGGAAATAATCGAGTTAAAAGATCATCCGTTTTTTGTTGGAACGCAATTTCATCCTGAACTTAAATCTCGCCCGCTTTCTCCTCATCCATTGTTTAAAGAATTTATTAAGGCCACAATTTCGCAGAGAAAGTAAGAACATAAATCTTGAGTAAGCCCCATGCCTTGAAGGAGGTGATATACTTAAAAAATGGTTGAAGTAATTCCTTCGATAGACGTTGAGTCTTTTGATGAGGTTAAAAAGCGGATTAGGGCGGTGGCGCCATATGTAAAATGGGCGCACATTGATGTCTCTGACGGTGGATTTACCGGAGGATATAAAAGCTGGCATTATTTTAAAGATTTAATCGGCTTTAAAGCGCCGGTTAAACTTGAAATTCATTTGATGATAAATGAAATGGATTTCAGGTGGCGCGATTGGGTTTTGACTTCAGCCGACAGGCTGATTTTTCATCTAGAAGCCGCGCATGATCCGGCTTTTGTTATTACAAAAATCCGCGAGAATAAAAAGCAAGTAGGTCTTGCGATTAGGCCGGAGACGGCTTGGCAGGTGATTGATCCCTTTGCGGACGACGTTAATTTGATTCAGACGCTTGCAGTTTCGCCCGGGCCTTCCGGCCAGGGTTTTAAAAATGAAATTCTTGATAAAATTACGCACTTACGGAGAATTCATCCTCGGCTTATAATTGAAGCAGACGGCGGAATGAATCCGGCGACCGCGAAAAAATGCGTGCATGCCGGAGCGAATCTTTTAGTTTCAGGAAATTATATTTTCAATCCGCCATTCGGCGAAATAGATATAAAAAGATCAATTCAAGATTTAAAAAATTGGAGCAGTTGAGGTTTTATAAATGAACAAATCGTTTTTTTTGATTTTTGCATGCTTAGTCTTTGCGGCGGTTTCGATTTTTACAGCCGCGACTGATGCAAGAATTCTTACTGCATCTCTTCTGCCGCGACTGGAAGAAAAAGAGCTTTCTTTGAGCGAAGAAGATTTGGCGGCGTTAATCAAGCCTTCGGTGGTGCGCGTAGTTGAGTATGCGTCGGGCACTTCAAGCATCCCTAATTTTAAGATTGATCTTGAAAAATCAACAGTCAAAATTCTCAAGACAAAAAAAGAAGCTCCAATAGATTTTAAATATACGGGAACAGGATTTGTCGTCAGTCCTGAAGGCTATATATTGACAAACGCGCATCTCATTTCTCCCGAAATGATTAAGTATATGGTTATCACCCCCGCGCTTTTTGCCGAGGTTTTTAATCAGGCGTTTAGCCTCGCGCTTAAAGACCCGAACAATAAAGCGCTTAATGACGAGGAAAAGCTGGCGGAATTCGGGACGAAAGCTTTCAAGCAAATTATAGCTTCAAGCACTTTTTCAATCGAGCGGAAGGTTGTTGTGGCAAATCCTTTATTTAACGATGAAAAATTTGAGGACATTGTAGATCACGGATTTCCGGCAGAGATTGCCGCGGTTAATGACAATTTTATGGAGGATGACGTTGATGTGGGGATATTGAAAATAAATGAAGCCAAGATGCCTGCGGCAAAACTCGGGGATTCAAAAGTTTTTAAAACTGGTTCCAAAGTTTATGTGTTTGGGTTTCCCAATTCAGCCCAAGTCACGTTTAAGGATTTTTTTGAATCATCTTTTACAGGGGGCGTTGTAAATGCCATAAAAGATTCTAAAAATAAAAAAATAAAATATTTACAGATTGACGTTAAAATAGCGCCCGGTTCAAGCGGTGGGCCGCTTATAAGTGAAAAAGGCTTGATAGGGGGGATTATTACTCTTCAGTCGGACAAGCAGGAGGGCGATTCTTTTGCCTTTGCCATTCCGATCGAAGATGCTCTGGATTTTATGCATAAAAATTCATCCGTTAAAGAAAGGCCCGGGGATTATTATTCGCACCTGATCGTGGGGCTGGAATTGATGCAGAACAAAAAGTGCAAGGCGGCTTTGGAAGAATTTAGGCAGGCAAAAAATATAAATTCCGCCTTTACGGTTTCTCAACTTATTGAGCCGTATGAAAAAAAATGTAATGACATGATCGTAAGCGGCGCTTCTATTGATACAAGTTTCGAGGAGTGGAAGGCGAGAGTTGGGCTTGTTCCGGCGATTACTTGGGTGAGTATGGCCGGAGGTGTAGGTACGATAATAATTGCATGGATTGTTATTGTTTATTTGAGGCGTAGAATGAAAAAAGGCGAGCGGGAAATGGAAATGATTGAAAAAAGAATCTCGTCCGACGAGGCGCGGCAAAATAACAAAGAAGGAGTGTCAGCGTCGCCTGTTTTGGAAGTCCAAAAGACGGAAGTCAGAGAACCTCGCAAAATGAATGAGGAAGAGCTCGTAGGTTCAATGCGCGAGGCAAGCGTCAATTTTAAAAATTCAGAAAAAGAAAAAGCGCTTGAGAATTTTTACACTGATTCAAAAATTAATCCGGAAGTTGCTAATTATATCAATGAAGCGAAGGCGGCGGGCATGAGTGAAGAAAAGATGCGCAGTGATTTAAGGGGGGCGGGCTGGGGAGAGGATATTATTTCAAAAGCGTTTCAATAAAATTTATGGCATATCTACATGACGACAAAATAAAGTTCTTAGAAGAGAAAGCTAACGATATCCGCAAGTCCATTATTGAGATGCTTGTTGAGGCTGGATCCGGGCATACGGCAGGCCCTTTGGGAATGGCGGATATTTTTACCGCTTTTTATTTTCATATTTTAAATCATGATCCTAAAAAACCGGATTTGCCGGAGCGAGATCGCTTGGTGCTTTCAAACGGACATATTTGTCCTGTGCAGTACGCAACGCTTGCGCATGCGGGATATTTTCCGATTGAAGAGTTAAAAACCTTGCGAAAATTCGGGTCCAGGCTGCAGGGCCATCCTCACCGCGGAACTTTGCCCGGGATAGAAATTTCATCCGGGCCTTTGGGTTCAGGATTGGGCCAAGCCGCCGGAATAGCGTACGCGGCGCGCATGGACAAAAATAAATTCAGAACTTATTGTTTAATGGGAGACGGCGAGCTTGATTGTGGAATTATCTGGGAGTCGGCAATGTTTATCGGGAAAAACCGGCTTTCAAATTTAACCGGAATAATTGACCGCAATAATATTCAGATTGACGGGATGACTGAAGATATAATGCCTCTTGAATCGCTTCACGCTAAATTTGAAGCGTTCAACTGGCATGTTTTGGAAATCGACGGACATAATTTTGAGGAAATTGTGAACGCCGTTGAGGAGGCGCGGGCCATTTACGAAAAACCGACAATAATAATCGCCCACACGATTCCGGGCAAAGGCATTCCCGAGATTGAATTTGATTATAAGTGGCACGGAATTCCTCCGAACAAAGAGCAAGCGGAGAAGTTTTTGTCCGAACTTCGCACGCTTCGAGGTAAAATTAAAAGCGAACACCAGTAATTATTATTTATGGCTATAGATGATATAAAAAATTACATTGAGCAAAATCAAGACAAGCATCCTGTTGATGTTTTGCTTAATCAGTTGAGAGCCTCTGGATATCCGGAAAGCGAGATTCAGGCGTATTTATCTGGAAAGGATGGCGCTCCTTTGCCTGCGCAAGCGCAGACTCAAATTCAACCGCAATTAAGTTTCTTAGGAAAAATCGGAAAGTGGCTTCTCGGTCTTGTTTTGGGCGCGATTATTGTAGGAGTCGCTTTTGGAGCCGCGGTATATTTTGTTTTCGCGTCTTATAGCGGGGAAATGGCGATAAATCCAATTTTTATAATTGCTGGCGTTTTTATTGCGGCTGGCGCTATTTTATTTTTTATTTATTGGCGTTATCGAAAAAGATCGCCGTATATCGCGCGCGGGTTCTTAGCAGCTTTAATCGTCTTTATTCTTTTAGCGGCTTTTATTTTATACTTAGCTTCAATGTTTTTGGGTTTGGCAGATATTAATCCTTTAGTGGATGCAAGAACGAAATCTCGCGACGCCCGCCGCGTCGCAGATCTTAAGCAAATCCAGCTTGCTCTTGAGCTTTATTATGATGCTAACGCGAAATATCCCGACTCGCTGGATGTGTTGACTCCTAATTATATTTACGAAGTACCTTTTGATTCGATAAAGAGTTCCCCATATTTTTATGAAAAACGTGCGGATGGAAGCTATTGGCTAAAAGCCTATCTGGAAGATTCGAACAGCAGTTATCTTGCAAATGATAATAATCCCGGCGATCAATTTTTTGATGTTTCAGAGTCGCCATTAGCCGCGCCCCAACAAAATTCTAATCAAAATCAGGGGAAGCTAAATTATTAAGTGCACTGGTGTTTTTAAATAATCATTGTATAGTAGAAACATGGACGAAAATAAACGTCTTGAAGAACTGGAAAGCCGGATAGCTAATATAGAGAAGGCTTTAAATATAAGCGGAAGAATTTCGCAAGTTTCGGACGGGGCGCTTCCCCCCCCGCCACGCTATGCTCAAGTTTCGAGGGTTTTTCCCGAGGCGTATAAGTCCGCCGGAATCGCCGCTCCGACTTCGCAGCCCTCCAAAAGTTCCAAGGGAGATGTCGAAAGTTACATAGGAAGATGGATTTTGGGCGTTGTTGGAATTGTAGCGATTCTTTTTGGGGCGAGTTTTTTTCTTAAGTTCGCTTTTGATAATAATTTAATCGGACCTGCCGGAAGGGTGGCAATGGGCGTTTTTGCGGGCCTTATTTTTATTTTTCTCGGCGAGTATTTGCGGCCGCGTCTTCAAAAATATTCGTTTATTTTATCCGGAGGCGGGCTTGGGCTTTTATACCTTTCCGTTTACAGCGCTTATTGGTTTTATAATTTTTTGAGTCAGCCCGCGGCCCTAGGCTTTATGTCCGCGATTACGGCTTTTGGGATAGTGCTTTCAATTTGGGCGGACGCGATGCCGATTGCCGCGATCTCGATTGTCGGCGGCTTTATAACGCCATTTTTGCTTTCAACTGGGATAGCCAATGATGCCGGTTTTTTCGCTTATCTTGTGATTTTAAATCTCGCGGTTTTGATCGTCTCCTTTTTTAAAAAATGGCACGCGCTGACTTTGCTTGGTTTTGTTTTTACCATAATTAATTTCGGTTCATGGTTTGGCTCCTATTATGCGTCGGAAAAACTTTTCTTTACTGTATGGATTCTCTCGATTTTCTACGTAATTTACGCGTTTGTCGGAGTGATCGCCAACATAGCGACAAAAAAACAAGCGGACGCCGGAGACTTGTTTATTTTGACGATAAATCCCGCGTGGTATTTTGGCTGGCTATATTTTCTTCTTAATTTCAAATATGAGCGCTCGCTTGGATTTGTCGCCGCGGCCTTGGGTGCCTTTTATGTATTTCTGGCTTATGCCGCTTCGATTTTGAGAAAAGAGGACAACAAGCTGGTTTTATTTTTGGGGGCGATTGCCGTTGTGTTTCTTACGATCGCGATCCCGCTGGAACTCGAGCAAAATGCCATTACAATCGCTTGGGCGGTTGAGGCGGCTTTATTGTTC
>Ga0209541_10008694_pt1 | contig 16663 bp, 12 predicted proteins | sample RifCSPlowO2_01_FD_184027 | JGI IMG/M metagenome (GOLD analysis project Ga0209541, IMG submission 184027) | Groundwater microbial communities from Rifle, Colorado - Rifle CSP2_plank lowO2_0.1 (SPAdes) (version 2) | ecosystem: Environmental > Aquatic > Deep subsurface > Groundwater | place...
TGGAAAACCTCGAAGCAGGGGCCGGTATTTATCAGGAGGATTCTGAAGATTTTTTTCATGTATTGGTAATTAAGGCGTGGCTTCCAATCGCTGTTTCTTTCCCTATTCCTGAAAGCTTCCTGCGGTCCTGCCTGGTCATCTTCCAGCCGAGCGCTCCGAGGTTTTCCAGCATGTGTTCCCTGCTTGTTGCTTTTGGTATGGTGACAACCCGCTCCTGGCCGGTCAGCCAGTTCAGCGCTACTTGCGAGGGTGTTTTGCCGTATTTTTGTGCAATGCCATCCAATATGGGTATTCCCTGCTGTGAGAGTTCGCCTTTTGCAAGCGGGCGGTAAGCTATGAGCAGCATTTTCTGTTCGGTGCACATCCTGAGGAGTTCCGTGTTCTGCCTGAGGAGGTTGTGCTCGTCTTGCACTGCGCTGACGCGCTCATTTTTCAGGCATCCCTGCGCTTCAAGCAGGCTGTTTTTCGTGAAATTGCTCACTCCAATGTGCCGTACCAGGCCCTTTTCGTGCAGCTCTTCCAGTGCCTTCATTGTTTCAGCGATTGGCACTTCTTGGCTTGGCCTCTGCGGCATGTAGAGGTCGGCATAGCTTGTTCCAAGGCGTTTCAGGCTTCTCTCGCATGCCTTTACCATCTCCTCCCGGCCGAGGTGCTCCATTCCGGCTTTTGTTGTTATGAATATTTCCTCCCTGTCAAGCCCTTTTATCGCCTCGCCTATGATTTCTTCGGCGAGCCCTCCGGCGTAAATCTCCGAGGCGTCTATGTGCGTCATTCCCAGGTCAATGGCTTCCCTTATCGCCGCAGCCCATTGCTGCCTTTGCTGCCGGGTAACCTGCTCTCTCTCAATCTTCCCGCCTATCCCCCAGGTGCCTACGCCTATTGTTGCAATCTTTGATGAGCTGATTTTCTTGTATTCCATCTTTAGTCAACGTGCGGTTCCGGGCAGGGTATGATGAACTCTCCCTTGTATCCTGCCGCCCTGAGTTTTGGGATGATCTCGTCTTTTATGTTCCATGAGAGTATCAGGGCGTATTCGGGCTGGTCCCTCAGCATCCTGGCTTCCTCAACTATGGGGATGTGCGTGCCCGGAGTGAACCTGCCGATTTTAAGTGGGCTTTTCTCAACAGTGTAGTCCAGCTCGTCCCTGGTGATTGAGCAGTAGTTGAGCAGCGTGCTTCCCTTGGCCGGGGCTCCCACTCCAACAATCCTGCGCCCCTTTTTCTTTGCGTCGCGCAGCAGCTCCTGCAACTTGAATTTTGCCTCGGTGACTTTCTTCGCGAACTGGTCGTATGCCCCGCTTGTGTAAAGGCCTGCTTTTTCCTCTTTTGAGATTATCGTCGCAACGTTTCCTGAAACGGGATGGTCGCCTTTTTTGCACGCATACACCCTTATTGAGCCTCCATGGGTTGTTATGAGTTCTGCGTCAAACACTTCCATGCCGTGCTTTCCAAACAAGTGGATGAGCGGCTTTAGCGAGTAGTACCTTAAATGCTCGTGGTATATTGAGTCGTACTGCATTTGCGTTACCATGCTGAGGAGGTGGTGGGATTCTGTGACGAAAGCCCCGCCTTCGGCAAGGAGGGTTTTTACGCCTCTTACAACAGAGTGCACGTCTTTTATGTGGGCGAAGACGTTGGTTGCAGTTATAACCTTTGCATTGTCGTTTTCCCTCGCAAGCTTCAGGGCGGTTTCCTCGTTGAAGAATTCGTTGGCTGTTGGTATCCCTTTTTGCTTTGCAATTTCTGCTATTGTTGACGGCTCAACGCCGAGCACTTTGATTTTGTAGGGTAGGTAGCCTTCCAGCAGGGTGCCGTCGTTGGAGCCGATGTCAACCGCAAGGTCTTTTTGCCCGAGGTTGAACCTTTCGGCAAGGTGCTTTGTCAGGTTTGCGAAGCTGGCCTTTAAGCTGTTGTTCGCGCCCGTGGTGTATAGGTAGTCCCGGAACATTGCTTCGGGGTCTACGGCGTAGCCGAGTTGCACAAGGTGGCAGCCTGCGCAGTAATAGACGTCAAGCGGGTAGTACGTTTCCGGCTCGTTTAGCTGTTCCTTGGTTACGAAGCTGTCGCTTGGGGGCTGGTGTCCCAGTGACAGGAACCTGTGCGTCTCCTCGCTGCCGCATATCTGGCATTTCATGCGTTTCCTGTTCTGTGGTTGCGTTTAAAAATAATTTGCCCTGCGAGCAGCGCTGCCGTCAGGATAAGTGCAGCCAGAGAGAGTGCCAGTGTTGCCTTCCTGAGCTGGGTGAGTGTTGGCGTTATTTCTATCGTGTGGGTTCCCTTTGGCAGTTCCAGCACGAGCAGGTTGAATGCGCTTTTGTAGTGTTGCGCCTTTTGGCCGTCAATTCTTATTTCCATCCATGGATAGTATGCGTAGCTTAGCTGGGCGTAGCTGTCTGCGCTTGTTTCGGCGATGATGGTGACCTTGCTTGTCTTCACCGTGTGCAGGGCTATTCTCAGGTTAAGCTCCTGCTGTTGCGCCGTTTCCGGGAATCTGAAGCCATTGTTTTCCACGCTGTCCGCAATGAGGATGGTGCCTGCCGTTCCCTTATCCATGTTGATTGCCATCTCGCCGAGCGAGGCGTTCACTCTTTCCCATGGGAATTCCCTTTTCTCAAACTCGCCTTTTGTGAAGAACAGGCCTTTTTCAGTCTCGCTTATGCGAGGGGTTTTCCTGGCTGTGGGTGCTACAATCATTGGCGAGGCGTTGAGCCTGGATATCATCGGCGGCTCTTTTTCAAAGCCCAGCGTTGGTGCCTTGTCTTCAAGGTTTCTCTCGGCAGGAATGCCTTTCTGGTCAGGATGCGTTATCAGGTATCCGATGTTGTACATGTAAAGCCCTTCAAGCACGTCTCTTGACAGTGGTTGGCTGAAATCGTATGTTTCCTGCGCCGCCCTGCTCGCGACAGTGGCAGCGTAGTAGAACGCCTTCGGGTCGCCTGTTGTCAGCACGCTGAATGGCACCTGTGCATTCCGTTGGATGTATACCAACGTCGGGTAGTATGTTCTCCTGTTCGAGTGCAGGTCAAGCACTCTGGTTCCTTCGGCTCCTTGGGGTATTGCGCCGTACGCTGTCTCCTGCTGGCTAAAGTCAGGCATTGGCGGGATGAGCGCCCATGCCCCCAGGTCTGCAATGATTATGATGAGGAGTGCAGCATACGCGGCATTTGCCAGTCTGGGCTTCTTTGCTTGTGCAACGGTTGCAACCATGGCCACTCCCCCTGCTGCCGCCACGCTTATTGCCAGCGCCGCAACTATCCCTGTCCTTTGCGTTACGAAAAGCCCGAGCAGGACGGTCATGGCGCCGTAAGCGGCAATCAGTCTTATGCGCCTGTCCCTTGACTTCACGGCTGCAAATGCCGCCATCGCAATAAGCGTCAGGCCAAGATAGTCAAGCGTGAATTTAATGTTCATCCTCAGTAGTTGTGCAATGCCCGTTGCCGGGAACAGCGCCTTTGCCGCGTCATCCCGTCCTGGAATCTTTGGGGTGTACTCGTAAATTGCCTTTTGTTGGAGCGTGTTGACGTGCTCTGATTCAAGGAGGTATGGCACTGTCCAGTATGCGGTCAGGAGGAGGAAGAGTGTTCCTGCTGCTGTTGCAAGCGCGGCAGCTTTTGCAGCTTGCCGCAGCGGTTTCCCATTCAGCATGGTCCTGAGCACCAGGTAGCCGAACAGCAGCGCAATGGTGACCTGTGCGTCCTGAGGGCTGCTCAGGAACATGGCTGCCGCGATGATTGCCATGCCGGCGACGAGCGCCTTTCTGCCAGTCCTGCCGTCAGCGAAGCGCTCTATGATGAGAATTGCTACTGGCAGCAGCGCGTATATCGGCGCTGCTATTGTCCTTCCGAGGAGCAGCATTTTTATGGTGTGCTCCGGGATGAGCGCGTAGGCCAGCCCTCCCGCAAGGGCTGCCCTGTTGTCCTTGAGAAGGTATTTTACCAGGCAGAAAGCCGTGACTGCCGAGGATATGTGGAGCAGGAATGCTGTTGTCCTGAACGCCGCATCAATGTTGTTGAACAGGAAGTTGGCAGCCCCTGCCAGCGTGAAGAAAACCTGCCCGTGGTATGCCGGATGCATTGAGCCCAGTGCCCAGTTGAAGAAGAAGTGTGGCAGTTGCCCGTCGCTGAGCATCTGGTAATACGAAAATGAAGCAGCCTGGAACACTAGGCCGTCGTAGAGCAGCATTTTGCCTGGGGCAAAGTATGGCAGCAGCAGCCCTGCGCTTATCGTGGTGAGCGTGATTAGCGCGCTTGCAGTGCTTTTCGTTGCTTCAGCCAGCACTTTGGCCGGGTTCATGGCGAGTATGGCTAGGAGTGCTGCCGACATGGCAGCCACCGGCACGACATTATCCGTTGCCGTTTGTTGTGCGCATTCTGGAAGGGCGTCTTTCAGTGGCGTGCCGTTGCCGAAGTGCTCGGTGAGCATGCACTGCTTCAGTACTGGCAGCAGGAGGAGGCTGGTAATGGCGCTTATGGCAAGGAAGCATGCCAGAGCAGCGTAAAGCCGTTTTTTGCCCATTGCATCCTGGCTCTGCTGCGGCTTTTTTTAAACGTTTTGCACGGCCGTTGCCATAACTTTATATACGGCGCTCTTTCAGTTCGCGCCATGGAGCTTCTTGCTTTGCTCTTGTTTTTCGCCGTCACCTACGGGCTTGGATTTTCCCTCGCGCGCCTGGTAAAGGAGAGTGATGGCTTCCTTGAGCGACATGTCATGAGGGTTGGCTTTGGCTTGTGTGCCCTTGTTGTCCTGGGTATAGCCCTTAATGCATTCCGCATCCCGATTGACTGGCGCATCATCCTTGCCGCCGCGCTTGCCGGGCCGGCTTATTTTGCAATCTTCAGGAAAGGCCATGCGAAGCTTCGGTTCAGCGCGACAATGCGGCTTTCCGGGCTTGGTGCGATTGCAGCTCTGGTTATATTCGGGTTTTCCCTTTTCATGTATTCTTCCGGGGCCTTCAGCTATCCTTACCTTGAGGATGATGACCCGTGGGGGCACGCCTCGGCTGCCTCTTACGTTGCTTCTGAGAAGACCGTGTTTGATTCGCCTTTCCTGAATTTCCAGTACATGGACCCTTACCCGCCAGGCTACGACATGATGTTTGGCATTCTTCGCCAGGTGTCCGGCTCTGTCATGTGGGTTGTGAAGTTTTTCAATGCGCTCATAATCTCGCTTAGCGTGCTTTTCTTTTACTTCTTCGCAAGGCAGTTCACTGGCAGCAGCGGCAGGGCTCTGTTTGCTATGCTTGTCCTTGCGTCAGTTCCTGCTTACCTGAGCCATTTCATTTGGGCTCCTGCCCTTGCCATGGCGGTTTTCTTCCCTGCCGTGTATGCCTTGGTGATGGCTGGGAAGGGTGGCAGGTGGTGGGTTGTTGCCGGTGTTTGCCTTGCTGCGATTGCTTTCTCGCATCCCACTCACGCCGTTAAGCTTTTGGCAATGGTTGCGATTTACGTTTTTGTGAGTATGGTTTCTGCGCGCAGGTTGTGGCTGCGGCAGAGCATATCCTGCTTTAAGGCAATCGCTGTTGGCGCTGCTGTTTCGCTGCTCTGGTGGGGTTCAAAGATTTCGGCGTTTACCGGGCTTGCAAAAGGTGGATTGCGTTCAGGCACCGAGGCAGGACTTGAGCAGATAAGGTCCTCGCCCAATCTTGTGGTGAGGATGTGGAACATCCTGACCCAGGTGCTTAACGCGGAAGGTGGCACTGCAACAAGGGTTTATTCGTTCAGCGATTTTTTTGTTGCGCGCGGCACAAACATGATTAATAACCCCGTGGGCTTCGGCGTTGCCGCATCGCTTCTCGCATTTGCAGGGATTGTTTTTGCTGTTGCGAGGGTTGCCTCTTTTGTTCCAAGGCCCAGGATATCTATTCCTGCAGCGTTTGTTGCCGCCTTTGTTGTGACCCTGCTGCCTTTGGGCATGTCTCCTTTGCAGCTTGTCCTGGCTGCCATCCTGTCCGCTTTTTTCCTGTCCCTTGTGGCTGTCTTTTCAGCAGGTAATGCCGGAAGCGGGGTGCCTTTGTGGATTCCAACCACACTTGGCTGGCTGCTTTTTGCCTTCCTTGGGGTCAACAGCAAGACGTTTGAGCTGCCTGTAGGGCTGTTTGCGTTCAGGTTCTGGATGATTCTTGCTGTGCCTGTTGCCCTGATTGCCGCTGAGGGCCTTTTTGGCGTTTTTGGCCTTGTGAGGATGTTTAGGCTGCCTGCCGTTACAGCATCAGCAGCTAGGCTGGCCATCCTGTCTGTTGTCGTTGCCGGTGTTCTTCTCACTTCAGCAGGGCAGAAGTATGAGGTCAACACTGCCTGCTGGCCTGCCGGTGCTTTCTGGGGCGGTAATTTCATGCTTGAGCCGTCTTCAGGGTGTCCTGTTCCAGCCGAGGTTGTTGCGTACAGCTGGCTTTCAACATTGCCCTCCGGAACAAAAGTGTTTACATTTTCAAACCCCGACCAGGTGCTTGCCTATGGGGCATTCTCCTGCGGCTGGTGCGAGCCCGAGTACGGCATGAAGAAGCGTTTTTCAAACGTGACGGCTGAAGAGCTTCATGGTTTCATGGGGCAGAATGGATACGATTACGCTGTTGTCGGCGGGATTGAGGCGAGGGGGTTTGGCGTTAACGCCACCATGCGTCTGGTTCAGGAACTTGCTTCTTCAGGCATGTTCTCCATCGCATACGAGAATGAGGCGGCAATTTTCTTCAGGGCCGGTTGAGCACAACATTCATTAAAAGCTTGGCATCTTCCTTTCCGATACCCTTTAGTAGCACCAGCGCTGCAACATATGTCGCTGCTGCTGCCGGCACCGTTGCCATGAGGTGCAGGTTGCTCATCAGAATCATTGTTGCCGCCATTGCCGCCGTTGCTGCTGCCGGCTTCCAGATGATTCTGGGCAGGTTGATTGCGTAGCCGTTCTTTGAGCAGAATGTGTACAGGATGGCAACGGCAATTGCCTGGGTTGCCAGGGCTGCTGCTGCCGCTCCTGCGGCGCCGTATCTTGGTATGAGTACAAGGTTGATTGCCACGTTTGCTGCTGCGTAGGCAGCTGTTGCTGCGGTGAAAAGCCCCTGCCGGTCAATTGCCGTGAGGAGGAATCCCATTATCAGGTGCAGGAACAGGAGGGCCTCAGCCCACGCGAGCATTATCAGGGCTGCTGCCGCTGCCGAGAATTGTGGGCCATAAAGGAAAAGGATTATGCGGTCTGCGGTGAGCGTCAGCCCTGCTGCCATCGGCAGGGCCAGGAGAAGCAGGTAGTAGAATGATTTTTCGTAAAGCACCTTCAGTGACTGGCTTGATGTTGAGAAAAACTTGCTCATGGCAGGCAGCGTTGCCCCGATAAGCGCCAGCGGCACCACTGTGAGCGCCTCGGTTATCTTGTATGCCGAGCTGTAAAGCCCCGTTGCCTCAAAGCCCTTCATTGCCGAGAGCATCAGCGCGTCTGCCCTCTGGTAGACCATCCTTAGGAAGTTTGCGGCCCATATCGGGGCAGCTCCTTTAAGTATTGCAGACGCCTGTTGCCTGTCAAGCTTTATCGTGAACGCGGAGAATCCTCGCCTGACGAAGTAGGCGTTTGCCGCAACTGCCACGAGCTGCGAGGCTATGTATGCCAGCATCACCGGCACCAGCCCCTTGCCTGCTGCCAGCAGTGCGATTCCTGTGATGGTGAATATGAGCCGTTCTGCTATCAGGATTGCCGAGTAGTAGGCGTTCCTTTCGTGTGCCATGAACACCGCCCTGAAGGGGTCTGCCAGGAAGTTCAGGGCCATCCCTGCTGTTGCAAGCAGGATTATCGTTCTTGTTTCAGTGGTTGCCCCTGTGGCGTATGCGAACGCAACTCCTGCTATGAGGATGAGCGGCAGCAGCGCAGTCCTTATTCCAAGGACACTGCTCAGGCATGCCTGCGTTTCAGACCTGTTCCTGCCTATCCGCCTTGCCATATATATGGGTATTCCCATGTCAGCTACGTTCAGCAGAAGGTCTGTGAATGCAAACGCAAAGGAGTATGCTCCAAGGCCGATGCCCCCAAGGTGCCTCGCTATCACTACCACCAGGGCGAAGGCCAGCGCCCTTGTGGTGAGCTCTCCGATGAAGATGAGGCCTGTGTTCCTTGCTATTGTCTGCGCATTTGACATACGGCTGTCCTGTTTTTTAACTGAAGTTTTGCGTTTTTCTTTTTAAATAGGAAAGCATAATAGGGAACCTGTTCCATGGATGATTTGGTGACCATCTATGAAACAAGTGCTCCCTGAATCGGTTGATATGTTGAATTCAGTTATAAGTTTTGCGAAAAAATGCTTTAGCAAACCGCAGTTTAAGCAGGCTGCCAAATACGTTACAGGTTTAATCACTCTGTCAAAGAAGAGTATTAGCAGCATAAGTGCTGCTTCTGTTGTGAAGCAGGACCAAAGTAGCCTGAACAGGTTTCTGACAGAAGCTGAGTGGGATGAGCAAAAGCTTGAAGACCGTTACATACAAAAAGTGCTGCATGTTTTTGGGCGAGAGAAGGCTTCTCTCGTCATTGATGATTCCCTGTCAAAGAAGACTGGCAAACATATTGAAGAAGCGCAGTATCACAAGGACCATTCCGGAAATGGTTACATTTTCGGCCATCAAATCGTTACCGCTCTCGTGAAAGTGAGGGAAAAAGTGTTCCCGATTTTCCCAAAATTGTACAGCAAGAAGACCGAATCAAAGATTGATTTCGCAAAGCAACTAATCAGTTACGCCGACGAGAAACTAAGGTTAAGGGAAGTGATTATGGACTCGTGGTACATGTCTGTTGAGCTTATCAAAGCATGTCAGAAGAGAAAACTGGACGTTATAGGCTGTGTTAAATCAAACCGCGCAGCCTACTTCAAACCCAATGAAAAGGAAAAGCTCAACAAGTATTACAAGAGCTTGAAAAAGAAGGACTTCACAACTTTTATCGTCGACGAATCGACTTACCAAGTTCATGAAAGAATTGTGCGAATGAAGCACATAGGTTTTGTCAAACTACTCATGAGCAGGGAATGGGACGCGGGTAAAAAGAAGTGGTCAAGGCCGTTTTACCTTATCAGCACAAACACAGCAAAGTCAGCTGTTCAAATCATCAGAACATACGCCGAACGATGGAGTATTGAAACTTTCCACAGAGACATCAAACAGAACCTGGGACTGGAAGCGTGCCAAGTCCGAGGACGAACGGGAATCACTCGCCACATGATTCTCGTAGTCCTCGCATACGCAGTCCTCAAATTCTGGACGTGTCTCCGGAACGTAGCGTGGAGCATTGGAGAAACAATACGGTACATACAAGGCAAAACATTCGACGATTTAGTGATAACTATCGTCGAAGAACCAGACTTACAAAAGCGGAGAATGCTGGCACAACCCTTTATAAGCAAAAACGCAAGAGTCTAGTTTTTAACAATGTTTATATATCTTTTTCATGCACCAGCTGGCTCTATGAGGATTGCTTTCTTCAGGTCTCCTTCCGGCGGGGCTGATTATGCCAGGCTCGCAGTTGCAGTCATAATTATAGGTGCCGCGCTTCGTTTCTTCCTGGCAGCGATAAGCCACCCGGCAGGCGACAGCTGCTGGCATCTTTCTGTCGCGCGTTTCATTGCAGGGAACGGCAGGATTCCGTTTACCGAGCCGTTTGGGGATGGGAGGGAGGTTTTCTGGGCCCCTCCCATTTTTCACGTTGTTGCGGCTGCGGTTTACCGCTTCTTCGGCCTTTTCAGCGCTTCAGCGGCAGAGTTTGCAGTTAAGCTGGTCTCTCCGTTGTTCGGCTCTCTGACGCTGCCTATTGTTTTCCTGACAGCGCGGAAGCTTCTTGGCAGCGGCAGGCTGGCGTTCTATGCCGTCTTTTTCGTTGCTTTCCTTCCCATCCACGTTTACGCCAGCGCAATCTCGTTCGTTGACGCGTTTGTGGCGTTTTTCGTTGCGGCAGCCATTTACCTTGCGCTGTGCGGGAGGGTGCTTTCCGGGGCCGCCATGGCTGGCCTTGCCGTTTCATCGAAGCAGAACGCGCTTTTTGTCCTGCCTGTTTTTTTCCTTGCCCTTTTCTCCCGCTATGGCGGCGGCTTCACGTTTGTGAAAAAATCGTTCATTGCGGCTGTTGCAATCGCCATCACCGGCCTGCCCTGGCTTATCCGCAACCTTGTGCTTCTGGGCAACCCGTTCTGGCCTTTCCTTTACAAGCTGATAGGAGGAAAAATTGTCCCAACCGTGATGGAGACTCAGTTCTCTGCCGGCTTCCTGCTTAATCCGGCACACATTCTTCAGTTTTACCTTGAGTTTTTTGGCGTGCCACTTGGGAATCTTGCCGCCCTCTCATTTGTTAAGCTGCCTTTTGTCCAGTTGCTGCTGCCGTTGTGGCTTCTTGCCACGGCCGTCTTCGCGCTGCCACTCATCTTTGGATTGCTCTGTCGCGGCAGGCACCGCTTGCTTCTCTTAGCGTGGATTTTGGTTTCGCTGGCGCCTTTGCCTCTTTACGTGATGAGCTTTAACTCGGTTTACGCTCGTTTTTTCCTGACGGCAATTCCTGCAGCTGCCATCCTGTGGGCTGTCGGTCTTGATGCCGTCCTTGCAAGGATTGGAAGACTTGTGCGTCCTTTGGCTAGGCTGCGCCTTTCCGCTGTTGTCGTTGCGGTTGTTGTGCTGTGTGCTTTTGCCTTCTCGGCTGTTGAGGTTGCCAAGGCGTCTGTCGCGGCAGGCCGGTGGGGCGCTTACGAGGATGATTTTGCTTGGGTGAGGGAGAACACCCCGGAAGGCGCTTTGGTTGGCTACCGGGGCCAGTGCCTGGGCTACAACATCCACCGCTTCACCAACTACGCACTTGGCAGGGCTGATTATGTCTGGGTCAACCAGGATTTCAGGCTGGAGCCGGTAAGCATTGTTGAGCCGGAGATGCTGCAAAAGGTTGATGCTGATTTCGTGCCTGTGTACATGAATAACGCTACCGGGACAATTGTGTACGGGCGCAAATGAGCAACATTTAAAAACATCTTCCCAGCAGCGGTTTTGCATGAAAATCTTGTCAATAATAATGCCTGTTTACAACGAGCGCAACACGGTTGTTGAGGCGATTGAGCACGCGAAGAAGGTTGACCTCGGTCCTTATGGCCGGGAAATCATAGTCGTTGACGACGGTTCTACGGATGGCAGCCGGGAGCTTATCGGGGGCGTTGCCGGTGTCAGGAAGGTTTTCATGCCAAAGAACGGCGGCAAGGGCTCTGCCCTCAAGGAGGGCATAAAGCATGCGACAGGCGATTACGTTGTCTTCCACGATGCGGACCTTGAGTATGAACCGGGTGACTTCAGGCACATGCTTCCCATTCTTGATTCAGGCCTGGCCGATATCGTGATTGGCTCGCGCTTCCTTGGCAGGAAGCAGTATCTTTTTGGCGGCAGGAAGAATGTCCTTTTCAGGAACTACATCGGGAACATGATTATAAAATGGGTCTGGAACATCCTTTATCATCACAACCTCACTGACGTTTACCCGTGCTATAAGGTGATGCGGCTCTCCGACCTAAGGTCTGTTATCGTCAACGCTGATGGCTTTGTGTTTGACCTTGAGATGATGCTCAAGCTCAAGAGGCGGGGCAAGGTCTACGTTGAGGTTCCAATCCACTTCAGGCACAGGGACTACAAGGCGGGTAAAAAGATTGGGATGAGGGTCGGGTTTGTCAGCTTATGGTACGTGCTGCGATACAGGTTCTTTGGGTAAAACTTTAAATACGCCCAGCATGCCCTGCCACGCATGGTGCTGGTATCTCGCGGCATAAAGCCGGAGTTCGTGGACGAGCGGGGGGGCATCACGCGCCTTCTTGACGACGGCATGACAGCCATCAAGAGCGTTCTTCTCATAACATGCAGGAAGGGTTCTGTTCGCGCCAACCACTTCCACAAGAGGGACTCGCACTATTCATACATGCTTTCCGGCAGTATGGAGTACACCGAGCAGCCGGTTAAGGGGGACGGCGCGTTCACCGGGAAGAAGGAGTCGGTCCTGCTTGAGTCAGGTGATATGGTTTACACCGCCCCCATGATGGCGCATTCAATGCGTTTCATTGAGGACTCCGTCTTTCTTGCCCTTGCCACTGAGTCAAGGGGTCAGTCGGCTTACGAGGAGGACACTGTGAGGGTAAAACTCATTTGAAGTGGTTTTGGCATGGAAGCGGTCACGGCAAAATCAGTGTGCAGGGTGTGCGCAGGCAGGAATCTTCGCAAGGTGCTTTCCCTGGGGTCAACCCCGCCTGCAAACGCTTTTGTGAAGGACCTGAAGCAGCAGGAGCAGTTCTTTCCCCTTGAGCTTTCCTTCTGCAACGGTTGCGGCTTTGTCCAGCTGGCAAATGTTGTCAGCCCGGAACTGCTGTTCAGGAATTATGTTTACGTTTCCTCAACCTCTCCTGTTTTTGTGGAGCATTTCAAGGATTTGGCTGCTGCGATTATAAGCCGTTTTAAACTGCCTCAGAATTCCCTTGTTGTTGACGTCGGCAGCAACGATGGCGTGCTTTTGAGGCCGTTTAAGGGAAAAGGCATGAAAGTCCTTGGCATTGACCCTGCCGGAAAGATTGCCGCAATGGCCACCAAGAGCGGCATCGAGACATTGCCTGTTTTTTTCTCGCCGGCTGTTGCAAAAGACATAGTCAAGAAATACGGAAAGGCAAAAGTCATCACTGCAACAAGCGTTTTCTCTCACGTGGACGACCTTGACGGCTTTGTCAACGGCGTGAGGGAGCTCCTGGCAGATGACGGTGTTTTCGTTATTGAGGTTTATTACCTCTATGAGCTTTTGGAGAAGAACCTTTTTGACACAATCTACCACGAGCACCTTTCGTATTTCACGGCATCAACGATGGCAAGGCTTATGCAGCGCCTCGGTATGCAGGTTTTTGACGTTGAGGAAACCGACACCCACGGAGGCTCCCTGAGGGTTTTTGCGCAGAAGTCTGGAGGCACTCAGGGGATTTCCGGTTCAGTCAATGAATTCATCGCTATGGAAAATGCGAAGAAGCTGTCTGATGCGGCAACTTATCTTGAATTTGCTGAAAAGATAGAAATCAACAAGCAAAAGCTGAGGCAGCTGCTTAAAGAGCTGAAATCAAGTGGAAAGAGCATTGTCGGCTACGGCGCCCCTGCGAAGGGCAACACGCTTCTCAACTGCTTTGGCATCGGGCCTGAAACGCTCGATTACATCGTTGATGACAGCGCTTGGAAGCAGGGCTTGTACACCCCAGGGACGCGCATTCCTGTGGTGGGCTTCGAGGAGCTTGGCAGGAATCGGCCTGACTATATCCTCATCCTCGCCTGGAACTTTGCCGGGCCCATAATGAAGAAGTGCTCTGGTTTCACTAACTTTATAATCCCAGTGCCCACTCCTGCAATTGTGAGCAGCAACGTCATGGGAGGAGCGGCCGTGAGCAGCAGCATTGTTGAGGAAGACCTGAAAGCCATAGTCGGGGCAATAAAGGAAGAAGCCCGGCTTTTGGAAGGCAAGACCGTCCTCATCACGGGCGGCTCAGGGTTCATCGGCAGCTATGTTGTGGCGGTTATTGACCTTCTTAACCGTGAATGCCTCTCAAGGCCGTGCAAGGTCATATCCATTGACATCCATATCACGGGCCAGGACAGGAAGAACAACCTTATCGGGGAGATAAGCAGCGAGCACATATCCTTCCTCAGGCACGATGTGAGGGAGCCTGTTTCCATTGACGGCCCTGTTGACTACATCATAAGCGCTGCCGGCGTTGCCTCCCCTGTTTATTACAAGCGCTTCCCGATAGAAACTATTGAGGGCACGATTTTTGGCGTGAAAAATGCGTTGGAGCTTGCCCGGCAGAAGAACATTTCCGGCATGCTTTTTTTCAGCTCAAGCGAGATTTACGGGGATCCCGATCCGAATTTCATCCCTACCCCGGAGAGCTACAAGGGGAATGTTTCGTCAATTGGCGAGCGCTCATGCTATGACGAGTCAAAGCGCATTGGCGAGACGATGTGCATGGCATACTTCGCTGTTCACAAGGTTCCTGTGAAGATTGTGAGACCGTTTAATGTTTACGGCCCGGGCATGAAGAGCACTGACTACCGCGTAATCCCGACCCTGCTGAGCCAGGGCCTTGCGGGAAAGGACCTCACCGTGCACGACAAGGGCAACCAGACGAGGACTTTCTGCTACATTACTGATGCTGTCACGGGATTTTTCAAGGTGCTGCTCAGCGGCCGACCAGGCGGAGTTTACAACATTGGGAATGATTCCGAGGAGATAAACATACTTGCCCTTGCTGAGACAATAACCGGGACGGTTTTTGGCGGCAAGGTTCATGTCAAGCTTATCAACTATCCCGATAACTATCCCCAGGACGAGCCGAGGAGAAGGTGTCCTGACCTTTCAAAAGCGCGAAATGAGCTCGGTTACTCTGCCAGGGTCGGCCTGAAGGATGGTCTGCTCAGGGCGTTTGAGTGGCTGAGGGGCAGCAGTTCATAGCTTCCTGCAAAAATGGTCAAGGGCCGCAGCGTTGAGGAATGGTACTCCGGCGATTACAACCAGGATTCAATGAACAAGGCCGTGCACATTTACTGGCAGAAGGCATTTGGCATCCTGAAGCGGTTCAATCGTGAGCGCAGGCCGCTTAAGCTGCTTGACATCGGTTGTGATGACGGGGTTCTCTCTTCCCGCCTGAAGTCCCTCGGCTACGATGTTTACGGTATGGACATCCGGAAGAAGGAAGTCGTCCTGGCAAGGAAGCTTGGCATCAAGGCGGTTGTTGGCAACGCGGAGAAGCGGTTTCCGTTCAGGGAATGCAGTTTTGACGCTGCCCTTGCCGGTGACATAATAGAGCACATTTTTGACACGGATTTTTTTATCGGCGAGGCCAGCCGCATCCTGAAGCCCGGTGGGCTTCTTGTTGTCACAACCCCGAACCTTGCGTCCCTTTCGAACAGGGTCAGGCTCATGTTTGGCAAAATCCCGGTTGGCAGTGAAATCCGCCTGGGGAAGGACATGGCCGGCCACATCAGGAATTACACCTTTCCGGCATTGGAGCGGCAGCTCAGGGAGCACGGCTTTGCTGTTGTGAAAAAAGTCAGCTCAAACGTGATGTTTCCCGTCAGGTACAACGTGCCGGTCCTTACCCCCCTGGCTGTAAAGCTTGGCGACTACGTCTCTAACATTGGCAGTCACATAATAATCGCTGCGAGGAAGGTTTAGCGGCTGCCAAGCATCTCGTACGCTTTTATCGTTTGCTCTGCCGCTTTTTTCCAGCTGAAATCTTTCGCTTTTCGCAGTGATTTCTTTTTTAGGCTTGCAGCGAGTTTTTTGTCGTCAATTACTCTCTGCATGGCATCCGCATAGCCCTTGGCGTCCATGACGTCAACGAGGATTGCCGCGCCGCCAAGCCCTTCCAGTGCCCCCCCGCCGTTCGATGCTATGATAGGGCAGCCGCACTTCATCGCGTCAATTATGGTCATGTTGAATGAGTCGTAAGCCGGGAAGACGAATGCGTCTGCGGCGTTGTAAAATTCCGGCAGGTCTTCAAACTTGGCGTAGCCGGGCATTATTACGTCTTTTTCAAGCTGCAGCTGCCTGATGGCGTTTTCTGCCTCTTTGTAGCCGTATCCTTTCCTGCCTGCAAGCACGAGCTTGTGATTGTATCCTTTGTCCTTCAGCAGTTTGTACGCTTTGAGCAGGGTTGGCATGTTTTTCTTTGCTTCAAGCGTGCTGACGAACAGGAAGTATGGCCCTGTAATGCCGTATTTTTTCTTTATGGCGCCCTTGCACATCTGCTTGTCGAGTGGCCTGTACGCCGGGTCTGCCCCTGGGTGTATTACGCCGATTTTTTCAGGCCTAACACGGTATCGCCTGCTTATCTCAGCTTTCCATTTCTCCCCTGCCGTGAATATGTAATCAGAGTTCCTGGCTATCATAGGCAGCAGCATCCCGAATACCTTCCTGACTTGCCATTCAAAGCATTCAGGGTGCACAACCGCCAGGAGCTCGTGTATGGTTTCAACCGCCTTGAAGTTCATGAGCGGCCTGAACAGGAACGGCCCCGTGATTGTCATGTGGTGCACAATGTCAAGGTTGTATTTCCTGAGCCTCCACGGCATGGTTATGAAGTTTCTTATTGTTGAGAAGGGGAACCTTGGGTTGTACGGAATGATTATCTCTTTGGCGCCCATCTTGTATATTTTGTGATTCTCGGGCTTGCGGTGTATAAGGTAGTACTCGTTCTTCCTGTCAAGAAGGAGTATGTGCTTCACGAGGTTTACCGTGTAGTTGCCAAACCCCACCAGCTGCTGGTCGGTTTCGTCGGTTATTATGCCTATCTTGAGCTTCTTCATTCTTATTAATCACCTAGCTTTTTGTTTGGTTGATAATCCTGCTTACTTCATCTGTTATCTGTTTAGGGCTTTTGTCTTGAATCTCTAAAACATAGATGACCGGGGTCAAATTGGGTGCACTTACAAAGTTTTGCCCCGCCGTTACATAGTTAAACAGCCACCTTTGATCACCAAAGCTTGCTACCCAGTCAAACCTGCCCAATGTGTGATTGCTCAAATGGGTTTCATACCCCGCAGCTCTGCTGCGGTTGGGATTTTTTATTGTTACTCATGTTTCTAACGTAAACCTGCTGTTCGCTATACTTTGTCGCGGCTGGCATGGCGCTGTTTATTTCAGCTTCCTTGCCG
>Ga0209541_10008695_pt1 | contig 16654 bp, 20 predicted proteins | sample RifCSPlowO2_01_FD_184027 | JGI IMG/M metagenome (GOLD analysis project Ga0209541, IMG submission 184027) | Groundwater microbial communities from Rifle, Colorado - Rifle CSP2_plank lowO2_0.1 (SPAdes) (version 2) | ecosystem: Environmental > Aquatic > Deep subsurface > Groundwater | place...
CAGGTGTTGGAAAGCCTTGAAGATGACACGAATGTTTCTTTTGACCCTTCGCTCGCAAGGGGGCTCGCTTATTACACTGGCACGGTATTTGAGGCATTCCTTGACGGCAATGAGAAAAAGCTGGCCGGGATAAAGTCCGCAGTTGCCGCAGGCGGGAGATACGACGAAATGATAGGCAACTTTGTCGGCAGCGGGAGGGAATACCCCGCAGTAGGCATCTCATTCGGACTGGACATAATACAGGACATCCTTACCACTACAGGGAGCAACGCCAAAACAACAGCTGCCGCTGTTTATGTTATCCCTATCAAAGTCGAAGCTGAAGGGAAGAAAATCGCAGGCCAGCTCAGGAAACTTGGGGTTAATGCTGATGTTGACATGAGCAACCGCGACATAAAGCGAAACCTTGAATACGCGGCAGCAGCGGGGATTCCTTATGCGGCATTTATTGGAGAGAAGGAAGTCAAGGAAGGCAAAATCAGGGTCCGGGACATGGCCAGCGGGGCTGAGAAACTAGTTGCCCTGGCTGAAGCCGCAAACATTATAAAAGGAAATTGAGCCCCCGAAACCAGAATGTTTCGGCCAGATAACTCCATGCCGATGGGCATCAGCGACGCTGCCGCCTTTGGCAGGAGGAGTGCCGCCAGTGCCTCGCCTTGTGCCATCAGGCGATAACCGCTCCGAGGAAAAGCTCTGCCTTTATGGTGGCAGCGAGACTGTTAAGGGGCTGGAATGGATGCTGTCTGATAGGGCTGCCGGGATGATGAATTACACAGCCGCTACCAGAAGGTACAGGATTATCTGAGGAAATCTCATGACACCCATTGATCGCACGGAGCTTGGCCGTGACATAGGCCGGACAATTGACGGCATGATTAGAAATGGAAGATTCACTTACGAGGCGTTCGCCTCCGAGATTGCGCCGCTGTGGGGATTAAAAGACGCAACAACAGACGATCGCGTGAAAAACATACGGTACGGGTTTCCGCTAGGGACGCCGGCAATTGGCGTTACTAATCCTACGCGCGAACTGCGCCGACTGGCAATCATTCTAGCATATCTGGATGTTGCTCCTGAGCACCCCGTGGTTGCAAAAATCCGCAGTTATGATGGCCGGTTTGTCTACACGCCGCGAGAGGCATATGGCGCAAGGACCCCAGGCGGGGAAGCTGCTAATCCTGCATTTGCGTAAGCACTTCGCAGCCGTTTTTCGTGACTAGCACGGTTTTCTCAGACTGGCTCACCATGCCTCGTGCTTCCTCTATGAGCGGCGGGAATCCCTGGATGATGCCCTGCTGCCCAAGGGCCCTTATTGCTATTGCGACTTTTATTTCCGGGAAATCCTTCAGCAGCCATCTTTTGGCGAATGGCAGCTTCCCGTAGCTGCGGATTTTGTCAAGGACCTGCCTGACGCTGAGGTCTCTGGTTTGCCTGTCGGATGCCTGCATGAACACCTGGGGGCCGGATGACTCGTAAATGACGCCTTTGCCTGTTGTTGCGAATGGCTCTATTGCAATTACCTCATTTTCCTGCAGCTGGGTCTTATCGCCATTGGCAAAATTCGGGACAGTCGGTCTGGTGTGTATCTCAAACCTGCCGAGCCCGTGGCCGCTAAGGTTACGGATGGGCGAAAAGCCGTACGAAGCTGTTGTTTCCTGGATGACCTTCCCTATTTCACCAAGTGCAACACCTGCTTTTACAGTTTTTATGGCGTTCTGGAGCGCTTTCTCAGCAGCAGCTACCAGCTCAGCATGCTTCCCGGTAAGGTCAACAGTGGCAGCGTTATCGCCCATTGCGCCATTGACGCATGCTCCGACATCAAGTTTGCACACCTGGGAATCAAGAATCGTCACATCACGAGCTTCAGGGCAGTAGTGGGCGGCAACGTGGTCAAGTGATATCTGTGCCGGAAAGGATGGCACGGCGCCAAGCTCAAGAATCCTGGCATCAACGGCGTCGCACACTTCAAGCAGAAGGGCGCCTTTCCTAATACGCTTCAGGCCGTATTCCAATGCCTCGGCTGAAATCCGGCCTGCCTTTCTCCAGTCGGCGATGTCTGATTGTTCGAGTATCACGGCACAGGTACTTTTGGCAATAATATATAAAATTTGGCATGAAGTGGCTTATAGCGGCGGACTTTAATAATCGTATAAAACTTGTAAAGTCCACCGAATATAGAGAACTTTGAATAACCCCCTCATTTATGACTCTTGTTCAAAGTTCTCTTAGACAACTTTGTTATAGAACAAGAATAATCAATGTTGTCTATAGGCACGGTTAACTACTACGGAAATTAATGTCCGTGCCTATAAATAGAAAACTCAACCTTTTACTGGTCAGACGCGATTCGGGATGTGCTTGACTACGCAATTGCGCTTCCTTTCTGGAAGCTTTCAACACCCAAAATGGCCGACCCCTGCTTCGGCTGACCACGTGACTTGTCTCGTGGTGCACCAGACCGGGGTTGCGCCCTCCAGGCCGTCTGGATGCTTTTCGGCAGAAATAGAGAAAGACATAACTTTCAAATTAATTTGTTATGTCTTTCTGATTTTAGCAGTGGAAAATGGCAAGCAATAATTAATGTCCGCTACTAAAAAGCCGTCGCACCAAAAAGAGAAATGCCAACTTTTCTACAGAAATCATAAAGTGGAGAAATGAACCTCCCAACCGCAGCAGAGCTGCGGGGAACTAACCTCAGAAAGGGGCTAACGCCCCTTGTTAGAAACTTATTGCTTTTTAACCTGCATTTCAGCATAGCCGCACTTCCCGCAGCTGCGCCTGCTTGCGTGCTTTCCCAGGAAAACACCGGGCCCGCACTTGGGGCAGCTGACGGTTTTTCTGGTAAGAGCGCCGCTTTTGGAATCATAAATTTTCCAGACCTGCATTGGCTTCCTGGGCTTCTTCTGCTTCTTGGCCATTATAATCACTCACTCTTGGCCGCAGCGGCCTTCTTTACCCTTGGCTTGTTCCTTGCCAAGGCAACCTTGGATTCGAATGACTCAACACCCTGATTTGACTTGTAAACGTGCGCTTCCATCATTGACTTCCTTGTCCCGAATATTGACTTCAGTGATTTCACCACGACAAGCTGCTCATCTGCCTTCAGCGATGCAGCAAGGTTTTTCCTGAGTTCAGTGAAGGCTGGCGGGGCGGTATCATAAGTCACTGTTCCCTTGACCTTCACTCTTGAGGTGAGGGGCTGCTCAACCTTTTCCGAGATTTCAATTGTGAATGCCATGTTACCTTACCCTTATTGCGTAGTCGCCTTCCTTTGAGATGCCTGACTTTTTCGCAAGGAACGACTTGTCCGGCTCTACGACGGTTATCCTGCCTTGCCATGTTGTTGCAAAATCAGAATTGTGACAGATTGGGCAGTTCCCTTCTTCAATCATTGTCCTGCATTGCCTGCAAACGCGCTTCATTTTTCACTTCTTCTCCTTTTTTGGCGGATGCTTCTCCTTCGCCTCTTTCTTTGCTCCCTCGCCTTTCTCTTCCTTTGGGCCTTCCTTCGCCTTGGCAGCGTCTTCCTCTATCCACTCAAGTTTGCCGAGTCCCTGCTGTCTCATGGTGAGGCCTATCTTTGGGTTGGCTATGTCCTTGAAGCTTACCGCGATTATCCTTGCTTTGCACTTGTCTCCAACTTTGAGCGCGCGCTTGCTTTCCTTCCCAAGGAGCGCCTTTTCGCTTCCGAAGCTTACGAAGTCGTCCATTGTCTGGCTTATGTGAATCATCCCATCGGCAATTCCAATGTTGATGAAAGCGCCAAAATCGGCAATGTCCTTTATCCTACCGTAAACCACTTCCTGAAGTTCCGGCCTGAATGTGAGTATCTCAAAATCGCAGTCGTAGTATGCCGAGCCGTCACCAGGGATTATGACACCCTCCCTTGACTCCTTCAGACCGGAAACGCCTACGACAAGCCCAAGCTCTTTTGAGATGTAGCCCTCATATGCCTTCTTAATCATGGTAACTATGGCCTCTGCCGGTGGCAGGCCAAACAGGTTCGGCGAAACCCTTATGTGATCTCTTACATGCACCCTGTAAAACATTATTCAAACACCTTAATCAAGCATGACATATCTCTTCTGCCTCAGCACGGCAACCGTTACGCCCTTTGCCTTGAGCTTCATTTTTAGCTCCTTGTCCTGCGTTGCAACAGCAACTTGCTGCCCGGTTTTTTTTGCGGTTGCAGAAGCAAACTCGAGGATGGCTTTGTCGGCGCTTTTAAAAACTTTTCTATCTGGCCCTATCACCCTCACGCATTTTGCCTTTATAAGCTGGAGCCCCAGCCTGGCAGCCTTCCTGTCAGAGGCGGATGTGGCCTTGTCACTAACCAGGCGCTCGAGCTCGCCTACTGTCTCGGCAAGGACGGCAGGCTCGAATGGAAAGTCACAAATCCTTTCAAGCTCAGAGAAGATGTCAACACCAAACTGCCATGGAACGAGCAGGAAGTTTGTGTCAAGCAAAACAATGCGGTTGGGCATATGCAAAGAAAGCCATCCAAACGCGTATTTAAGCATTTGCCACAAAGAGCTTAGTCGAAAGTCTACATTTTTGGTGCGACGGCTTTTCTGCTGAAAAGCCTCCAGACAGCCCGCAGGGCGCAACCCCGGTCTGGCGCACCACGTTTACGTTGCAAGCGAGCTGAGTGGAAGCTTGTCCGAGCTTTGCGAAGGCAAGTCCAGAACAAAGTGAGTGTGCACCCCATCCGGAAGATACCCTGGATTTTCTACAGGGCCCCACAAAAAAGCACATCACGCTTCCATGAACTTCACAAGCTTCTGGTCCTTGGAAATTTCCTCTTCAATTGCAGTCTTCACTTCATTCTGCTGCAACAGCACGTTCAGGAACCTCGTAGCTGTGCGCTTTGTCAGGACGCTTTCAAGGGCGGCGGCAAGGCGTTCAGGCTGCCTGAGCGTGGAATTCCTCAGAAGATTTGTTATTATCTGCTCATTTTCCTTCCTGCCAAAGAGCTTGAGAGCGACATCCTGCTGGAGGAGCTGCTTGAGGAGCTGCTCCTTGTTATGATATGTAAGCGGCTTATGCTTTACCCCTTCCTCCCTGCCAATCAGTGAAGCCATGGCTTCCGGATTTGCCATCAGGACGAACTTGACGAGCTGCAGCGCCCTCGTCACAGGGCTGCGGTAATTCTGCCGGTCAAGCTGCCCCATGACTTCCCTGAGAACCTGCTGGAATTTTACGACAGCTATGCCGTGAAGCGATACAGAGGATGTCGTTACGAGAACCTTGTCGTATTCTGACTCCCTTCCAAGGCAGCTCCTGACCGCCTTTTGGACTGCGTTGACAACGCCTTCGTCGTTGAACTTCCTCAACAGGTCTGCCTTTTCCCTGTCGCTTACCACCACAGTTGGTGATGAAACCGAGCAGTGCAACTCGACATGCTGGACCACAGGCTGGCTTCCCTGCCTTATTGCGATTATGTCTATAACCCTGTTGCTGGCGTTGATGTCTGAAACTGTGAAGAAGCCCTGCCGGTTCAGCCACAGGTTCACTATCTCCCTCTCAGGACTCATAGGCTATTACCCTCACTTTGCCGCCAGTTGAGCAGCGCTTATAAATTTTTGCGCCTGCAAAAAAGCAAGCCGTTACTTGAAGTCACTTTCAAGTAGTTAAGAAGCAAAAGTTTATAAAGCAAATCAGGCAAGCGAACGCCATGTTGCTCGAGGAGATTACTGAACGGGTGCTCACGCTAATAGCTCTGAACGAAGTAGCAGAATCATTCGGCCACGCTACGTCCGGGAAGTGCACGCTGAAAGTGATGGCCGCATCCGCTTCCGAGAAAGCCATTGCGGACAACATGGTTAATGTTTACAGCACCAACGGCAACAAAGGTTCGAAAGGCCACGGCCTTTTGCTGACAACGAACGGTGTTTTAGTGACTCCTTACCACGCCATAGCAGGGATAGAAAAAGACTATGATGCAGTCAGGAAGCAACTGGAAGGCGGGAAACCCGTACAAACACATGTTTTCGCGGAGCGCCATTATGCCGTCTGGCATGGAAAGCGATACGCGTTTTTTCCTGTTTTTTTTGCGCCAGACCAGAGAAAGGATATTGCCCTGGTAAAACTCGTCATAAAGGAAAGCAACCCGCGACCAATAAGGTTCAACATTGACGGCAACAGGATAAATCAGGCCACCCCCGTGAAACTGCACTATCTTGACGATGGCGCCGTAAAAAACATCAATGGATATGTTAAGGAGGAAAGCGCTGTTGAGAACACCAGGAACTGCGATGTCCTTGAAGATGTCCTGGCTACAGACATAGCAACCAGGCCAGGATATAGCGGTAGCGTTCTGACAACAAGAAAGAACGGCACGTTTGCCGGAATAGCCCTTTCAGGCTATGAGAAATCCAGGCGTCATATGCTGTTCTGGCATGAGGATTTGTCTCATTTCGCAAAGGCAACGGCAATTGCAGGCCTTATCTCAAAGTCAGCGAAGGGCCTCGCTTCAAACTTGTTGTCGGATTTGGAGAGGCCGGAAGTCCGGGAACATGTGCTGTTGCCCGGGGCTGCCAAGGACTTAATTAGGCGAATCGCCGAATACACCTCAAATCCCGCCTAGCTGAAGTACTCCCCGATGCGCCTCTGGCTTTCACCAGCCCCGGCAAGATTCGCCAGTCTCACGCCCACCTGCCTTATCTTTCTTGCATCTCCGAGGAAAGGTTGCAGGAGCTTCTTTGCAGTACCCTTGATTAAACTAATGTCTGTTGCTGGCTCGCCCAATGTTTTTTCCTTGGTGTGCGTTTCAAAGTCCTCAAACCTGACCCTGATACCGATGGTTTTGCAGCTGAAACCGTGGCCTGCCATCGCGGCATGCGCATCCTCAAGCATCTCGTCAATTACAGTGAATATCAGCGCTCCATCCAGGGTATCCTCGTCAAACGTGGTGTTGCGGTTGATTGACTTGACCTCATGGTTTTCCTCAACTTCACTTTTATCAATGCCGTTTGCTGCCTCATGGAGGTATAAGCCCATCTTTCCGAATTCCTTTGCAAGATATTCCAGGGGCAGGGCCGCAAGGTCTCCGATGGTGTTGATTTCAATCTGCTTCAGCACAGCTTCAGTCTTTTCTCCCACTCCAATCAGTTTTCGCACGGGCAGCGGCGCTAGAAACCATTTCTCCCCTCCCGCTGCAATTATGGTTAACCCATCCGGTTTCTTGTAGTCTGATGCGACCTTTGCAACAAGCTTGTTTGGTGCTGCCCCGATGCTGCAGCTTAGCTTCTCTTTTTCGCGTATCTCTTTTTTTATTGCCAGCGCCAGTTTTTCAATTTCATCAGTATTATGCACTTTACCTGTTACGTCAATGAACGCCTCGTCAATGCCGACTTGCTCGAATTTGCCGGCATGATTGTGTAAGACACCCATCACCGATTCCGAAGCGGCGATGTAAAGGGGGAAATTCGGCGGGGTGAAAAACGCAGTCGGGCAGAGGCGGTAAGCGACAGAAATCGGCATTGCTGACCGTATGCCGAACTTCCTCGCCTCGTAGCTTGCTGTCATGGCCACGCCCCTTCCGCTGCCCTGCTTGGGATCTGCACCTACCACAACCGGCTTTCCCCGCCATTCAGGATGCTCCCGCTGCTCAACTGCCGCGTAGAAGGCGTCCATGTCAAGGTGCATTATCACACGTGGCATTCCTTCAGGAGTTTGGCATGCAGTTAAAAAAAGTTGTCAAGAACCACCGGTCAGAGACCGATGTGGCATGAACAGCAACCACTTCTGGCTGCTTACAGCGTCAGAGCTTAATGATAGCGGGTCATAGTCGCTCCGAGCATATAGGAGAGGAAAAATGATTTACGAAAATCTGGCTCCCCTCCTATAGGTGGTTCTTGACTGCCTATAGGAGAGGAACTTGATTTTCGCAAAATGATAGAGAACTTTGAATAACCCCATCATTTATGACTTTTGTTCAAAGTTCTTTTAGACAACTTTGCTATAGAACAGGGATAATCAAAGTTGTCGATATCTTCCCCTCCTATATGCGACAGAGCTTACTATTGGCATGCAATTATTAAGCTCTGTCGCTATAATGAAACTGGTGTGCGAACCCTTTGGTGAGAACATCAGCGGAATGCACGCATTCAAGCTGATTGACAACACAGATTATCATTTTGCCTAACTCCTCGGCATCCTTCTCCTCGAACAACTCAATCTTAAGCTTCATGCAAATCCACTTGGTCCGATAATCTTTAAAATTCGTCTTATCTCATCTATCGTATCCTGCTGATGCTTTTTGTCCGACATCCTCACAAAGCGAATTAGGATGTCTGTCAGTGCTTCTTCGCTGAAGAATTTAAGCTTAAAGCCGTCAGTTACAAAATAGAACCTGAATGATTTGTACTTAAACTCTTTTATAACAATCCCGCCGACAGTTCCCAGTGCTTTACCTTTTTCCGGAGATTGCTCAAGAGTCTCCAAAAGGTCAAATATTTCCCATGCTTCCTGCTTGAACCTTTTTTCAATTTCCTGATATAGGGATTCAACAATCTCTACTTTGGCCATCTTTTTGCAAGCCGCTTTCTTGCCTCTTCAAGGGTGATTGTGTTCTCAGAAGATAGCAGAAATTCCCTTAGCTGTTCCTTCACAGCAAGATTATAGAGTCTTTTGACTATATCGTCATATGTGTCTTCTTTTGTCCCAAAAGTCCCGATAAGGGTTTTTGTTTCATCGCTCAATTGGATGGTTGTTGTCATTCTATGGCCACTATAGTGGCTATAGTAACTATAGTATATAAATTTTGCGATAAAAAAAAACGTCGGGACTGGGCAATGGTCTTGCTCATTGCTAAAGCAGTTGTTCTTTGACCCTTTTGATTAGCAGTTTCATCTCCTCGAGGGTTAGTTTTGCCTCTTCGGCCGTAACATCCTTTCCATAATAGTTTATTGCATTTCTTATTTTTCGGAATTCATTGAACTCATCGCCCAATGAGGATTCATTAACAACCTCTTTGAGAAAGGAACAATAGCACTCATGATTATATATTTTGAACCCTCGTGATAAAGCTGACGCTTCCAGCAACTCTCTCAATGCATCGTAAGCAAGGGAAATCTTTGAGCTGGCGGTATCATCGTTTAATTCAAGCAAGGATTCTGAATAAAGCTTCTTAGCGGATGACTTAATGAGGGAAGCCGTGAGGTTCTTATCCGGCTTTACTTCCTTGACGAGATCTTTATTTTTCCTGCAAGCAGTCCAATCCACGCTACCAGCCTCCTGAAAGCATAAAGCCGCTTAAAATGCTCTTTAACAAGTCCTTGTTTTCAACATCAACTTGTGACTTGAAGGCAAATAACTGTATTTTTCTTCCCAGCGTTCTTTCAAACTTGCTTACACTGGCTTTTTTGACAGTAGCGCTGAATATGGCCACATCAATGTCTGAGCCTGGCCTTATCTCCGCTTTTGAAAAGGAGCCGAATAGAATGATAACCGGAACCATATATTCAGACTCTAAATAGCTTACGAAGCCTGCCTTTTCAAATCTTTGCAGCCAATAAGCCCTGGACAATTCAATGAAAATTCTGCTGTCTTTGTTGGCAAGGTGGTATATGTAGTTTCTATCCATTTCCTTATTCAGCAAGCCTTCTTTGTGGTAGTTGCCAAGCATTTTGGAAGCAGAAGGGGGGCTTATTTTAGCCATACGTGCATACTCCCTTACGTTAATACGCCTATAGTTATCCTCAAAAAAAGGCCTTAAATCGTCAAATACCTTCAGCATGCACAGGAGCACATTGAAGCTTGTTAATAAATCTTTCTACATGTTAAATAAAATAAACATATGTTAAATAAAAAAACGCCGGGACTGGGACTTTCAAGCCGTGGCGTTTTCCGCCAGCGCTTTTTCGCCGAGCAAAAAAGGGCTGTTTGAACCCAGACACCCTTACGGGAACAAGCTAGCTGCTTGCGTTCCATGCTCGCATATTCCAGGCCTGCGCTGGCTTTTTCTGCCATTTGCGCAATACCAGGTTATGCGATCCCGGCATGATGAAACGAAAGCGCCTGACAATTTATAAAGCTTTACTGCATGTCTTAAGAAAGCCCGAGGCCGTGAAGCGGCTTTGCACTAAAAGTCCCTAAAAAGTGCCAATTGCACAATAAGTCAGACTAAAAGTACAAAGCTCCGTGAAGCAGAATATTTATAAATAACTCCTTTTAAGTAACGTCAGAATGGCTAGAAGTTGGGGCAAGACAATAAAAAAAATCGCGGTTACCGGTGCGGCTGTTGCTTACATGGTGCTTGCGGCATCGTGTGGCGCCTCCGAGCCTGCCAGGACCGAATCGAAGGACGTGAGTTCTGAAGGCTACCCCTGGAGTTTTTTCCAGCATGCTCGGGGAACAGAGCACAATCGTGAGTTGGTCCTCTTTGTTGACCGCCTAAACCCGTGGCCTGGGTCCAGCAACAACGTCCTTGAGGGGACTTATTACAATACGGGCACGGAAGCCCCTGAACACTTGCGCGACCCTGCTGGCAGGATGGTCTTTACCCAGATTGAGCAAAGACGATACTTTGATTTCTGGGACAACGCCAGGAATGATGTCAGCAGGATAATGCTGTTCAATCCGAACACGCAAGAGCTGAACACGGCATTTATGACCCGTTATAAGACGGAATGGTGGGGGGACGCTGACTTGCGCGCGGTATCAGTGAATAACGGACCCATCATGTTCAGGGTGGAGGGCGTTACCAACCATCTCGGGATTACCACCCAGCAGGTTTTTTCTGTTGCCATACCAAAAAGGTGGGAAAATTACTCATGGATGTTTAACCAGGACAGGGCTGCTGATGCACGCGGCGCGCTTGATGATTTGCTGAGGAATCTTGAAAACACTGATTTCAAGCCTCCGACGCATGACATCCTGATGAGCACTCGCGATGGAGACAGATTCCTTGACTGGGCAGGCGTCGAGACTGCCCCTGCACAGGGCGAGCTTTTCAACGGGAAGGTGCCATACGTGATTGCTGCGAGTTACCTTGGCCCGCACAATCAATTGTTCGCTGGTCGCGGCTGGTGGATGTTCAGGCAAGGACTGTATGGCCACCCAGGCGCCCCTGACCGGGGCAATAAGGCAGGGTCGAGCCTTGATACTGTGCTGATTGCCGAAGGCTATGCTGACAATCCCTCCGAGTGGAGGCCAAGGGCGAAGATTATCGTGAATCATCCATCGTGGAGCAACCAGACTGAATACCAGTTCGTGAGGGTCAACGCTGACGGCCGCGAGGAGGAGATGGGAACGCTCCAGCGGACGTATAATAACAAGACGGTAAGCAAGACAACCAGTGGCGGGGATAACGTGGTTGTCGACCTCGCTGCAACTAACAACTATCTTGCGAAAGGTGATCTCGAGTTCATGCAGCAGTGCCTTGTGCTTCTCGGCGGGCAGCAAATCCCGCTTGGCTTTGATTACAAGACATCTTTCATGGACTATGGGCTTGCATTGATAAGCATTGGGGAGGGCTTAAGCGCAGGCGACATCGACCCGGAGCTTGCCGCGAGCTTGAATGTGAATGCTGATGCAACGCTGAATAGAGTCATTGATGCAGCGAAAGGCGTGCTTGGGAGAGATGCGCCTCCTGAATTTGAGGCTCTTCGCAGGGAACAGAATGCTGCGAATGATGCATACCAGAAAGATGCCACACAGAACCCCCATCTGCTAACGGCGTATGGGTTGAAGTAACGAAAATCTGCTGCTTATTGCTATTCCCCGCCTAAAGGCAGAGGGAGCCTTATACCAAACGAAAAATTAGTGATTACCCCTTCAGCCCTTCCAGCCCCTTCATCCCGCCCATTTTCTTGAGCATCTGCTGCATCTTCCTTGGGTCTGCGCCCTTGAACATCTTGACCACTTTCCTGCTTTGCCGGTATTGCTTCAACAGCTCTTTTACTTCCCCGCTGCTTGTTCCTGCGCCTTTGGCAATCCGCTCTATCCTGTCCGAGGTCATTATTTCAGGGTCCTCCAGCTCTTTCTTAGTCATGCTGTCCATGGCAAATTTCCATTTTTTCAGCTTTCCTTCCTGTACTTCCAGCATGTCCTTTGGAAGCTTTAATTGCCCGAATCCTGGCACCATTTCCATCACTTTCGCGATTGGGCCCATCTTTTTTATTGCTTGCATCTGTTCATACAAGTCAAGAAGCGTGAATTCGCCCTTGAGGAACTTCTGGCTTATGTCCTTTGCCTCTTCCTCGCTGATTGCTTCCTTTGCCTTTTCAAGCAGGGCTTCAATGTCGCCCATTCCCAAAAGGCGGCCAACGAATCCTTTCGGGTTGAAGCGCTCAATGTCGTCAATCTTTTCGCCGACCCCGACGAACTTCACAGGGGCGCCTGATACGGAGCATGCGCTCAGCGCTCCTCCGCCCTTCGCCGTGCCCTCAAGCTTTGTTACAACAACCCCGGTTATTTTGCATGCGTCATGGAATGCCCTTGCCTGCTTTTCGGCCGTCTGCCCTATGTCGGCGCTTATCACGAGGAGGTTTTCGGAAGGGTTCACTGCCCCGGCAACAAACTTCATCTCGCTTATCAGCTCTGCCGAAAGTGCATCCCTCCCTGCCGTGTCAACTATGACAACGTCAAACTTTTTCAGCTCGTTTTCGCATCTGCCGTAAATCTTAAGCGGGTCTTTCTCATCCTTGTCCCCAAATACAGGCACGCCAACCTGCTTTCCGAGCTGCTGCAGCTGCTCAAGCGCCGCCAGCCTGTAAACGTCAAGCTGCACCATGGCGGTTTTAAGGCCTCGCTTTGAGAAGTATCTTGCCAACTTTCCCGCAGTGGTTGTCTTGCCTGAACCAAACAGGCCTGTAAGCATTACGGTCGTTGGCTTTGCAGAAGTGTCAACCTGGCTTTCGTCCCCTCCGAGGAACTTGACCAGCTCCTCGTACACAACCTTTACAAGATATTCCCTCTTTGTCAGCCCGCCAGGGATTTCTTCTTTCAGGACGCGCTTTTTTATGCTCTCGCTGAGCTCAAACACCAACTTCACATTGACGTCTGCCTGGAGGAGTGCCCGCTGTATTTCCTTCACAAGCTCATTCACTGCAGAATCATCAACAAAGATTCCGGCTGCCACTTTCTGAAGCGCATTCCTCAGGGATTCTCCAAGCTTGTCAAGGACCATTTCAGTGTGGGAAGAACTGGCAGGCCTATTTAAAAGTTATTCAGCTTGGGCTGCTAGTGGCTTTTCTCGCTTCGCTCAATCTCGTGCTCAATCTTTTCCAGCGCGGCATCGACGGCTTCCAGGAGGTTCTTGCTCGTGACCGTGGACGTGTAGGCCTTTCCTTTGCCAATGGTTGAAGCGTGGACTTCATATTTCTCCGAGTGCACTTGCCCGTGCACCCTTTTCATCCTTAATGTGAGCTTTTCAAATGCGTGGCAGATTTCGGAAAAGCGCGTTGCGTACTTCTCGGCAATGCTTTTGAGGTCGCGTATGGCCAGGGCATCAACCTCCCTGAAGCCGGAAAGCTCTATTTTGCCAGAAAAATCGCCAGCCATGCTTCTTTTCCTTTGACGGCGGGTGTATATATAAGTTGCGGTATGCCTCAGTCGCCTTGGGACTGGATTGCATTTCCCGTCCTATGTAGGCGGTCTAAGATGTAAGGTATCTCTCTGCTGCAGCTTGCAGTCGTTTCTCGAGCCCCTCAATCTGCCTCCAGGGCCGGTCGTCAAAGTATCCTGGCGTGTGCTTCTTCGGAAGGCCCGCTCCGGCGTATAACTGTGAATCTGCCGGCAGGGTTGACGTAATAAGGACAATTGCAGGCCCTGACAACTGCTGCGGATCAAGAGGCTCGGCAAAGTGTTCTTTCACATGAACTGAAGTATATGAGAAAATTTCTAGCACGCCTCGCTTGCGAGCAGGGTTCCAGAAACCGACTTCGTACCCGAGCGGGCTTGTGCCAGGAGGAACAAGCTGTGCCATGGAAGCAATTAGCTCATTGAAATTTGTATCAGCCCTGAGCCTTACCAACTGTTCGTCTGATATTATGCCGAACCGTGTCTGCAAGCCGAGCACCTCATTAACTGACGCTGCCAAATTGACATAACCAAGCATGGCACGAGGATACCTCACATGCTCATCCTGGCCCGGAGAATGTGTGCCATCAACAACGGCAACTACTGGCTGGTCTGCCATCATGCGCCTCAGCAGTTCCGACGGCATTTCGGCTGTTTCCGGGACTCGAAATTCCCCCATAAACGATGAAGGCACTTTACACGAATATACCTGCACGCCTTGTTGCTCCAGTCGCGCCTTTACGGGAAGAGCAGCAATCTCACCATATGTCTTGTTGCCAACAACGACAACTTCCCTTCCCATGCGCTCTGCCCTTTTTTTTAGCTCTAGTACGAAACAGTAAACCTGGGCTGCCTCAAAAGCGACGAAGTCAAGCTCGGCACTTACCTCTTGCTGCAAACCAAGAGGCCTTTGAACTGGTGAGTATGGAAACTGACGGCCCGGAAGAAGGGTGGGTTTGGAGCCAGAGTTACCGTAGCCGATGCGACCAGAGGGATATGTGTAAGGTGGAAGGGAGTGAGTAAAACCCAAGTCAAATATGAAAGGTGAAGATGGTGGAAGAAAATGTGATATTATCTTGAAAATCTCAGGAGAATTTTTGAGTGGGGGAAATGAGGGCAAAATAAGACCTTCCGGTAATTTATGATCATTCTGTCCTTCTTGATTATCACCGCTTGTTTCGTCGCGTTTTTTGCTCATTTTCAGCATTCCGGAACGCTTCAGGCATATAAAGCTTTCTACTTTAACCACTGTGTAGTGAAATCAATAAGTCGCGATTGATCGCCTTGCCGTCCTTGATTCTTTACGTATTTTCGAATAATTTCAGCGTTTGGACCTTCGCCAACAGTACCTATATAGCCGCCATCGCTCCAAAACTCGCCGTCCCATAGTTCTTCCTTAATCCCGGGGAAATGCTGAAACATCTCACGAGCAGTAATGCTTTTCACAATCTGCATAACTCTCGACGGAGAATACCGAGGAGCGGCCTGCATCAACATATGCACGCTGTTTTCATCAAAACCGATAGTTTCGGCTTTCAAAAGATATCGCCTCTCAATTTCCTGAAGGATTACTTTCACATAAGCTACATAATCATCACTCAAAAACAGGTCTTTCCTATACTTCACCACAAAGACCACATGGCAGTTAGTCACATAGACCTTATAGCAAATTGCAAAAATATTTGAACTTTTTACTTGCAATTTGCTATTTGGCGAATCTCGCAAATGTTCCATAATTGACGAGATTCGCTATTATGACTCGAACGCCACATAAAAGAGCAATAAATAGACTGCCGATTATATTGCTTACGTTCCAGCAGCAAGCTGCGGGAAATTGAACCCAGAAAAGATTAAAGTCTGCCGCTATAATTTAAAAATGCCCGGTCATTTTCTGCCTTCATGAAAGTCTTCATTGAGACCTACGGCTGCTCAGCCAACGTGAATGATTCCGAGATTATGGCAGGGCTGCTTTGCAAAGGCGGGCACTCCATTGCCAGGACCGCCGAGGAAGCCGATGCTGTCATCGTCAACACCTGCACGGTAAAAGGCCCCACAGAAGCGAAAATCCGCAACAGGATTCGGCAACTACGAACTGATAGCGGCAGGATGCTGGTTGTTGCGGGTTGCATGGCCGAGGCCCAGACTGAAACTGTGCGGAAGCTGGCCCCGGAAGCAGCCATCATCGGGACCCACAAGATAGATGAAATTGCTGGTGCTATTGAGGGCCGGACGGCCCTGGCAGTCGGCGAAGGCAGGGTTAACAAGGCAGCGCTGCCCAAGGTCAGCGTCAACAGCGGCATCAGCATCATACAGATTAATGAGGGCTGCCTCGGGGCATGCTCGTTTTGCATTACAAAGCTTGCAAGGGGGAATACGTTCTCCTATCCGATGGGAACAATCCGCAACAGCGTTGAGGAAGCTGTCAAAAGCGGCTGCCGCGAGATTTGGCTCACCAGCCAGGACACGGGCACTTACGGCCTTGACAGGAGGGCGGATTTGCCGCGGCTGCTGCACGAAATTTGCAATGTCAACGGCGATTTTTTTATCCGCGTTGGGATGATGAACCCAACGCTTGCAAATCATTTGCTGCAGCCGCTTATTGATGCGTTCAAAAATGGAAAGGTGTTCAAGTTCCTCCACATCCCGCTTCAAGCAGGCAGCAGCAAGGTTCTGGCTGCGATGAAAAGGGGCTACACTATTGAGACGTTCAGGAAGATTGTTTCCGATTTCAGGAGGCAACTGCCTGGCGTCACAATTGCTACCGACATCATCTGCGGCTTCCCGACTGAAACTGATGAGGATTTTGAAGAGACCATCGCGGTGATTGAGGAAGTGAAGCCTGATGTTATCAACATCTCAAGGTTTTGGCCAAGGCCTGGCACGACCGCGGCTGGGATGAGGCGGTTGCCTGACGGCGTTGTGATGACGCGCAGCAGGAGGGCGCACCATCTTGCAAGGCGCCTTGCCCTTGAGAACAACAGGCAATGGCTTGGCTGGGAAGGGCGCATCATCCTTAATGAGAATGGGAAGAAGCAAGGCAATTTTATTGGCAGGAACTTCGCCTATAAGCCAGTGGTCGTCAACGGCGCCGGAATGGCTTTGGGAATGGAGGTTCCTGTGCGGATTATCG
>Ga0209541_10008696_pt1 | contig 16654 bp, 23 predicted proteins | sample RifCSPlowO2_01_FD_184027 | JGI IMG/M metagenome (GOLD analysis project Ga0209541, IMG submission 184027) | Groundwater microbial communities from Rifle, Colorado - Rifle CSP2_plank lowO2_0.1 (SPAdes) (version 2) | ecosystem: Environmental > Aquatic > Deep subsurface > Groundwater | place...
GGAGGAGCATTTCTCGGCGACTGAGTAGGCCTTCCCTTGACGTGAGAACATTTCCCACCGAATGGATGGTCAACAGCGTTCATCGAGATACCACATACTTTTGGATAAAGCTTATTTCTCCCTCTCATCTTCCAATATTTCCTTCCTGCTTTTAAAAAAGGCTTTTCTAATCTTCCACTGCCGGCCAACAAGCCAATCGCTGCTCGGCAGTCTGGTGAAAGTAATTTTTCTTTTCTTGATGGCAAAAGAACACGGATAGTATCATCACTTTTTGCCACAATTCTTGCTGCCGTTCCCGAAGACCGTACCAATTTTCCGCCGTCTCCCGGACGTAATTCCAAATTATGGACAAGAGTTCCTTCAGGGATATCTCGTAATGATAATATATTTCCGGTCTTTACTTCAGTAGTCCCACAAGCGACTTCCGTACCGACGCAGATGCCTTCCGGAGCAAATGATAAAGATTTCACCCCATTATTGTAAGCAACTTCCATCAGCGGAGTAGAATGGCCAGGACAATTGACTAAATCAACAACTTTCCCTTGGGCATTGCCTAAAGGAAACTTTACTTCTCCCAAAAAGCGGAAGCTAGGGGAACGATACGTATGTGTTCCACGTCCACGCCGTTGTTGAATTAATCGCTTTCCCATCTTATATCAACCCTAAGTCTGCGCTGACATCAGAAGCTATGCTTCCTGCAGCCAGTTTCACGTATGCTTTCTTATAACCACTAAAGGAATTCTGAACATTTACTTTAGCAACCTTCACATTAAAGAGCTGCTCCACCGCTTTCTTTACATCACCCTTTGTGGCTCGCGGATTGACGACGAAGATGAGGCTATTGCCAAACTCGATCTGCCGGATACTTTTTTCCGTCGACAAAGGATATTTGATGATATCATGAGGGTCTATTTCATCGGATAGGCTTGCAGCTTGTTCTGGAGAAACAACTTTTTTCTGTTCCTTATTTTTTTGTTCTGCCATCGTCTGTTTTGCCATGATTATCACATGAATAATTTAGTCTCCTGCAATACTTCAATCGCCTTTTCTGTCCATAAGGTTATCCTTCCCGGCATAGATCCTGGAGCCAACAGCTCAGCATTCAAAGCTTTGACCGCAACAACATCTACCCCGGCAATATTCTTTGCTGAAGTTAATAGAGGACAATCACCACTGACAACAACCAACGGGCCTTTCTTCCGCTGATACTTTCTTCCCCGTGATTTTCCCCGTCCAGAACGGACTTTCTTGACCGATGACCGGTCTAATTCATCCTGGAATCCCAATTTTAAGAGTGTAGCAGTAATATCCTTCGTCTTCTCTAGCTGTTCTACCGAAGAGTCAATGATGAAAGGATATTTTTCCGGAACTTTATGGCCACGCTGTTCGACCAATTGCTTAGAAATGGTAGCTGCCATCGCCGAGCGGATAGCTTTCTGATTTTCTTTCTGATTTATTTTTCGTTCAAGAATCTTTTCTGATTTAGGAGGGTGTGCTCTTCGTCCACCGACTGTCTGAGGAGTGGTTGCTCCTACCCAAAACATCCTCATGCCCCGACGGGAAAGGACTTTTCTGTTGACACGAGAAATACCAAAACCATAACATCCACGATAATTTCTTCTTCTCTTGGAAACTCTTGAGGAGTAGCGCATCCCTGCTTCTGGAGAGGCACCATATACCTGCCGAGCAGCACTCTGCAAGGCCATGATTGCTCTTCGGATTAAGTCTGGGCGATATTCTTCGGAAAATTGTTGAGGCAGCTCTTTCTGCCCCTTGACGTTCCGTTCTGAATCGAGGATTGCTAGTTTCATTGGAGAACCGATTTAACGGTGTAAACCCCCTTCATCATATGCTTGTTTGGCCGGATAGCAGGTGTTAAAACAACAGCTTTCTTCTTTGGCCCAGGAATAGATCCTTTGATAAGAAGATATTGATTTTTCACTTCGCCATACTTTATAATGCCACCTTGAGGGGTTACTTCTTCCCCATTGGTGCCGATCTTCAATAATTCTTTATTAAATTCTGTTCGCTGATGATAGCCCATCTTCCCTGACTGAGCGACGGTAAATTGAACCCGTTTAGGAGTCCATGATCCTAAGTTTCCAATCCCTCTCTTCGTCTTCTCTGCCTTATGCTGCCGGATAGGAACACCAAAACGCTTAACCGTTCCTTGAAACCCTTTTCCTTTGGTTACTGCTTTGACATCGAGAAGGTGGACGTCACCGAGAACATCGCTGGCACTTAACTCTTTACCCAGCATATCTTGAGCATATTTGAATTTTTGATCTTTAGAACCACCGATAGCCAATTCTAATAATTTAGGTTTTTTAGTTCCGGAAGGTGTCAATTTTGGTTGAGAGTGGACGAGAAGACGGAGGTCGTCGAAATCTTTTATGTCAGCAAGTGAAGCACTCGTTTTCTTGGGTAACTGGATCTTCTTGCCTAACTCTTTAGCAAGTTTCGGTGCTAAAACAGATGTCATTGTTTTGTTAAATTTATAGAAGGCAACGCCGCAGACGGCTAATGGAGGGCAATCGACGATGGTGGCAGGAAAAATGACCTGTGTTCCTTTGGTCATCGATTTGGGATGGTTATCGTCGATGAGAAGCTGGGTCATACCTGCTTTATAGCCAATAAATGCTGATGGCTTGACACCGGCAGTAGAAACCCAAGAGCGCACTCTAACTAAACTATGCCTTGACCGTTTTCTCGGCCAGTATTGCAGGCTTCCCCTTCTTGGCATGCTTGGTTGCGACATAAACTGTACCAGTTATCATTCAGGTCGTACGACGCGCGCTCAACTACTAAGTCTCGCTTAGTCCCACAGACTATGACACTGGATTCCTCCCGTGTTTGACAAATTTTAATTGCCTATCATTGGCCTCATCAAAGAAACTTCTTTCCGTGATGACTGACCTTTTCAGGCAATAGCTTTAGTAAAGCTATCATCAAAGGTGGGTTTCGCTTGACATGCAAACGAGCAAAACGAGTTTGCTCGCATGTCACCGCTCAAGCCCACGGGTGATATCTTTCTAAGCTACGTCCAGATACATACTTCATCAGCTAAGCTGATTAGTTTATGTAGTGGATTTCCTTCAAGAATGCGGTTTGTTTATAAAGATTTTGGTAGAGCTTTAGGCAGTATTAGAAAAAAGATAGAAGAAGAAAGATACCCTGGAGATAGAAGAAAAATAGGTTAAACAAATCTTCAGGAAAAATCAGGCTCAATACATGTCTCTTCGGGGATGCACTGCTCCTGGCATTCTTCTCTTGTCTTTAACAAGGTCCATTGGCAATTCTTGACGCATTTCCCACAGTCCGGCAGGCCTGGATTTAGTTTCTTGAGAGTTTCGCTGCTGCCTTGGTAAATGCTGCGGTTATCGTCAGGCTCCTCTTCAACATCAAAAGAAATGTCACTCATCAAGACCATGGCTACTAAGATCATTCCTATCAGAATTAATGCAGCAAAGCCTTTATCGGGAATAAGTTTATCACTCATCAATCATACCTCTTATTATGAGGAGAAGAGATAACGCTATATAATTGTTTCTGAGCTCATTAATTATTGGAGGTCTCTTAAAGAAGCCGAATTGCAAGGGGAGATTTCAGAAACATAAATTCGAGGATCATGGCAAATAACCTTAAAGCCGATATCCAATCCACGCTCGTTGCCAAGCCGCTCATATCTTGCAGCAAGAGCATCGGGGTTTCCATTGATAACATGGTATCCTACTCTCAGTTCCGCAAAGGCGCTGAGACCATGCCATAATCCATTGAGAAAATCAATAGACCGAGGATCATCATCAGCTACATAACGAAGCACTCGACCCTGATGAGGAAAATGAGCATCTAAAACGTGAGACTGCTGGTTATCAACTTCAGTGGGGTGAGCTAATCGGAGAGCCATCTCTCGGCACGTAAGCAAACTTTATATAAAGCTTTCTTTTCATGAATAAAATGGCATATCATTTCAAAAACATCTTAGGGGATTTCATCATCGATCCCGGATTTCAGCATTACAAGAAAGGGAAGACGACAATGGAGCTTCCGTCGGAGATGATACGAAAGACACTTCCCCTGTTCAAGGAGAAGAGCAATTTTGCTGCATTCCATGAAAAAAATATCGAACTGACAAAAAAGAGCTTACGTCAGTCAGTATCAGACGACCAGCTCATCACCCAAGCCATCTCCAACATCAATGAGCTAGATAAGGTCAGCAATACCCTGACAAAACGGCTGAGGGAATGGTTCTCGTGGTATTATCCAGAACTATCAGAGACCGTTACCGACAATAAAAAATTCGCCGAGCTTGCCGTAGATGCCAAAAGGCCCAGCGACAGCTTTGGCGCAAGCCTTGAACAACACCACGTTGAGGAGATCGTTCTATTAGCGAAAGAAATCAACAAACTCTATTCTTTACGAGAGAAACATGAGGAATACTTAGACAAAGTCCTGCAGAAGTATTGCCCAAACCTGCAGGAGTTAGCAGGAACGACGATTGCTGCGAAATTATTAGAATTAGGAAAGAGCTTGAAACATCTAGCGATGTTGCCTGCTTCGACCATTCAGTTGCTGGGAGCAGAGAAAGCATTGTTTCGGCATATCTTGACGGGATCGAGAAGCCCAAAATATGGAGTTTTATTTCAACATCCTTTTATCCAAAATGCGCAGAGGAATGAGCGAGGAAAAATAGCAAGGATGCTGGCTGATAAATTGTCACTTTGCGCCAGGCTGGATTATTTCAAAGGAGAATTTCTGGCAAAAAAGTATCGCAAAGAGATGGAAGCGAAGCTGAGGTCTCGATAATTATATAAATCTCTTTGACTTTTACTTCATAAAAGAGGCACAGTGGTTAGTCCTTTGTCTTCGACAAAAGAGGCATTGGAGTAAGTCTTTTACTCCGTAAAAGAGGCATGATGGTCAACGTTCAGGATTTACATAAAAAGGTAGATGATCTTCTTCAAGCTGCAGAGAGAGCAACAGGAAAAGTTGCCCGAGGCAAGATTGACATCAGAAGTTTTGCTAAAGTTACAGAAACAGTTCTGGCGCTTGAACCATTATTAAAAGAGCTGCCAGAACTGGAAGATTTCCAAGAAGCCAGAAAACAGATCTTAGCAACAAAACAGTATCTGCAAAGAATGGGAAAGGCCTACCAAGAATTGAAGCAAGGTCTAGGCAAGGTAGATTTTCATGTCAAGACCATCCAGGAATATAGCAAGCTGATGCTGCATGAAATTACCAGTGCAGTCCATCTGTTTGACAGCGAACCATGGTTTGATCCGCAGAAAGTTCTTTCGTCTAAGGAAATGACGATCGACCTCTTAACTCAGCAAGGATTTTATCAGAAACTGAAGAAGAAGAATGTCAATCTCGCTCGAAGAAAATTATTGGAGCATGGCTTGCCGGGATTTGATTTCTCAAAATTGCAAGCAGAAGGCATCGATTTTTCTGAAGTCAATCTTCAAGGGGCAAACTTTAGTGGAGCGCATCTTATGGGAGCGGATTTCTCTGGAGCAAACCTGACGGGAGCAAATTTGAGGGATGCTAATTTAAGCAAAGCTCAGCTTCATTATGGCACGATCTTCAAGGGAGCAAATTTAGATGGAGCAAACTTGAGTTATGCCAGCCTCAAATATTCCTTGCTGGAAGGAGCGTCACTTTGCCACACCAATCTTTATTCTGCAAACTTAGAAGGAACGTCATTTCAAGGAGCAAAACTTATTGACCCTACCTTAACGAAGACGAGAATAACTCCTGGAACGAGTTTTGTTTCCGCAGTGATGAAACGTGTCAATTTTGCGGGGTTACATCTCTTAGGAGTAGATTTCAGCCAGGCAAAATTGTATTATTGCAGTTTCAGAAAAGAGCGGGAAGCCAGAACAAATTTGGAGATGAGCAACTTTCAGCAGGCAATCTTGTACTTTACCGATTTTGATTTCGCTTCACTGAACAACGCTAATTTTTCCGGAACGCAATTGGTGTCAGTGCGCTTTGACCACGCAGAATTGGGAAAAAGCACCTTTGCAGGAGCTTCATTTTTGGGAAAAAGAGAATATGTCCATAATAGTTTCACTAATAGCCTTCTGCATCAAGCTGATTTTTCTGCGAGTGTCTTTGCCAGCCAGACCACATTTCAGGGAGCAGAGTTAAAGAGAGCAGTCTTCAGAAACAGCCTCTTAGAGAACGCTGATTTTACCAATGCTGATGTGTTTCATGCTGATTTTTCTAAGTCATTACGGCCAAACTGGCAGAATTTTAGGAGAGCAAAGAACAGCCATCATGCGATTACACAAGAAATATAAAGTATTTCTAGAATCAGCAGAGGATGGATAAGGAATTTGCTAACTTGTATAGGTTTGTCAAAGAAGCACATAAATATTCAACGTGGGCGCAGCAATGCACCATCGAGCAGCGGGCTATCGATGTGAAGGTAGAAGTTGATGAACTGCTCGCAGAGTTAGAGAAGGAGAATATGCCTGAATTCAGGAAGGAGCTTGGCGATGTCTTTTGGGATGTTCTTTGTCTCATCGCTAAGGCTGAAGAGGAAGGGCTTGTTGATGTCAAGGAACTTCTTCAGGATGTTCACGAAAAGTTTAAACAGAGGAAGCCATTTGTCCAAGAGAAGAGAAAAGCGACGATGGAAGAAGAATCTGCCATTTGGAGAGAAGTAAAACAACGAGAGCACCATGAGCGCCATAAAACCAGATAAGATCTTTGAACTCTATTCCGACGGAAAGAGGTTGTATACTAAATCTATTTTCAAAGGAAGCAATTTTGATGAGCGTATTGCACGGCAAGGGCAGGATGAATATCGTGAATTTGATCCCAGCAGAAGCAAATTAGCAGCGATGGTCATGAAAGGCTGCACTAATGCAGGAATAAGAAAAGGAGATGTTGTTCTTTATTTGGGAGCTTCTCATGGATACACCTGTAGCTTCGTCTCCGATATGGTCGGAGAAGAGGGGTTGATCTTTGCTGTTGACCCAGCGCCACGAGTGATGAGAGATTTAGTTTTTCTGGCAGAAAAGAGGAAAAATATTGCTCCAGTCATGGCTGATGCCAATCATCCTGAAGAATATGTCTCTCGAGTTTGTGAAGCGGATATCGTCTATCAAGATATTGCACAAAAGAACCAGCAAGATATTTTTGTGAGGAATTGTGAATTATTCTTGAAGAAAGGAGGGTATGGATTGCTTGCGGTAAAAGCCCGAAGCATCGACGTCAAACGCAAGCCGAAACAGCTTTTTGAAGAGATCCGGCAGAATTTAGAGAAGATCTTTACGGTTATCGATTATAAGACGCTTGACCCCTTTGAGAAAGACCACTGTATGATCATTGTGAAGAAGAAGTGAAGGTTATTGGTGTGTTGAGAATGAATAAAATAGCCATCGATGTTGTTCTACTTCCCCCAGATGACGTGATGGATATTTGTATCGAGGTGAATAAGACTTTTGGAGCATTGTCCTCTCTTGACAAAAAGAAGTGTTTACCTCATATTTCTCTATGGATGGGTGTTATCGAAAAAAATCAACTAGAGGAAATGAGAAAGAGATTGCAGCAGCTAGGAGATAAATTTTCCTCTGTTCCTGTAGAAATTGTTACAGTTGACTATACTCTAAAACCAGATGGAAGAAAATCGTGGTGTTTTAGAGTAAAGAAAAGCAAAGAGCTGGTAGAACTGCATAAACTAGTGAAACAAGCAATACATCCTTTATGCACGTATGATGCAACGACATCCATGTTTAACCAAGACGATCCGGTAGATGAACAGTCTCTCACCTGGGTAAACAATTTTGCAAAAAACCATAAAAGATCAACACAATTCGATCCCCATATCAGCTTGCGCTGTAAGAACGATGTTGTTTTTTCTGATGTTCCCATCGTTTTTACTGCTTCACGATTAGCATTATGTCATCTAGGGGATCATTGCACTTGCCGACGAATCCTCTTTGAGACGGAATTATTATAAACCTCTTTACCATTTCTTCCCTCATGAGCCTGGCCAATGAAGCAGCGTATCTGTATGTTTATGCCAAGAAGCTTCTGAGTGTTAACAAGAAGATGAAACGCCTGTCGCATAAGGCGAAGAAACATCAGGAGAAGCATATCAAAGCAACGACAGAGAAAGATAAGCTCAAACATCATCAAAAATTCTCTAGTGCCACGACAACACTAAAAGATCTGCTGCAGAAGCATAATGCCTTGATCGCAAAATTAAACCATCATCAGATCGCCTTTGCCCATCAGCTCCGGAAAGAGCATCGATTGTAAGTGATAGTAGAAGACTTAAATTACCTAAACAAATACAAACTATAGAAAAAGATATGATGATTTGATTATCAAGTAGTCTTTTTCTAATAACGCTAGTTTTTAAAATGTCAATTTTAATAAGTTCAGGACATGGTCATGATTAATTATTTGTGTCCTTCACTAATATACCTAAAAAACTAATCTTCTTTTTCTACAGAAATGATCTGCACAGGACAGACATCAGCAGCTTCCTGGTTTCTCGCACGGTCTTCTTCCGTGGTTATCTGACGGACTTCTTTGCCATTTTCAAGGCGGCTACCTTTGAGGTGAGATAAGCCTTCATCATTCATCTCCCAGAAATCAGGGCAGATAGCAGCACAAGCTCCGCAGCCGATGCAGTCGTCCTTCTTATGCACAATCTTATGTTTAGCCATGGTAAAAGTATTGGTAAATATCACATAAAATAGCCTATTTATAATCTTTTCTCTCCAGACGGGAGAAGTGAATAGAGAAGGATTTGAAGAAGAAGCCGACCAAAAAGCTTATATACGTTTTTTCATTTATAAGGACTTATGAAAAGAAGTGTGATAGTTCTGCTGATAGTGGTATCCTTATTCTTAGTGTCTTGTGGAGGAAGCATTCGTGCCGGAGAAGATGTTTATGACACTCAAGGCGTGTTACAGCAAGTCCGGACAGGAACACAGGGAGTTGAAGTTCAATTAGTCTCTAATTACCCCCCGCCAGTCATCTATGACCTTAATGAATTTGTCGCGCTTGTCGAGCTAAAGAACAGGGGAAATTATGACTTAGAAGCCCAGAGCTGCTTTGTCCAAATAACAGGGTTTGACCCCAACATCATCTCAGGAGGAGTAAATACCGTTCGCTCTTGTGCAGAGAACGTTGATGTCTTTGAAGGAAAAAGCGTTTACAATATTGAGGGAGGATATAATCAGCTAGAGTTTAGCTCCTCTAGCATTCAACTGCCAGATGATGTGTATGAGTACAGCCCTCAATTAAATTTCCTGACGTGTTACAATTACCATACGTCTGCAAATCCTTTAGTCTGTGTTGATCCAGTATTATATCAAGTCACATCAGAGCAGAAGTCTTGTCAAAGCCGTGATGTTGGCATAGGAGGCGGGCAAGGTGGACCGGTAGGAGTCACTAACGTTGGAGTGGATATGGTTGGCAGCAAGGCAGTATTTGACATCTCCATCCAGAACTTTGGAACAGGAAGAGTATTAAGCCCTACCACTGATATCAGAAACTGCGGCCAAGTAGGGATAGATTACCGTGACCTTGACAAAGTAGAATATACCGTCAGCTTAAGCGGGGGTAGTATGATAGATTGCAAGCCCCATGATGGTATTGTACGCTTAAATAACGGCAATGGAAAAATAGTATGCACGTTTGATGTTGCCAGCGGCAGCGCCTTTGAGACACCATTGTCGATCAACTTGGATTATTCCTATATTCAGAACTTCATACGGCAAGTAAAGATCATCAAGACACCTCAATAACAATAGCCTTAGATGAAGAGAAGATTGGAAGATTATAGGGTGCTTCTTCATATGTATTTAGTTCGGTGAAAATTGTGGCTTGGTCAAGAGGGAAAATCCATGAAGAGGTTCGTAAGATCATAAAAATCAACAGATTTTTAGGATGCAAAGAAATACGATTGGTATCGTATTTCTTGCACAAGAAATGCAGACATTTCTTTGTGCAGAAATCTTAGAGATTTCTTGCATAAAATTAGTTGCCTGACTTTCAGCTTAAAATCAACACTCTATCATTGCTTTAGACTTAAAGTCAGGCTGGATTTTACGACCTGCCACTATTTTCTTTATAGAACTAAATACGTACGCTTCTTCAAAACATTTAAATACACTTATTCTTTTCTTAAACCATCATCATCAAAGAGGTTGTTCCCATGAAAAAAACATTGGTGGCGTTAGTTTTGGTGCTTAGCATATTGCTTGCAGGCTGTAATTCTGGTAATGATAACAATTCTGGAGCAAATTCAGGAGTGTTCATCGGCGGCACGGAAGGATTGAAGGCAGTATTCGAGCCCATTGGAGTGCTGGAAGACGGTGTCTTTACCATTTATGACACAGAAGATTTTCCGCTAGAGATTCTGTTAACCAATAAAGGAGAAGAGCCTGTTCCTGCAGGAAAAGTGACGCTTCGCTTATTAGGGCCTGCCCAAGGAGACTTCCAGAATATCCCTCAATGGACGGTCAACAATAAAGAAGCGATTGAGAAAGTTTCTGAATTTGACCCGCAAGGAGGAGAAGAAATTGTTTCTTTCACCCCAAGCGTATTAGCTAAATATACCCAGCCAGTAACTAGCTTTACGGACATCAATTGGAATGTAGAGTATGCATATGATTACAAGACTCATGTCATCATCAACGATGTCTGCTTCAAGGAAGATTTAAGTGATAACAAGATATGTGAAGTGCAGCAGAGCAAGACATTTGCCTTGTCTGGTGCTCCAATTGCTATAACAGCCGTTGAAGAAGATGCAGCAGGAAAGGGGATCATTGTCTTAAGGATCAAGCTACAGAATGTTGGTACGGGAGATTCGACGCTCTTAGGAGAGGATTTTGATGCCAGATTTGAACAAGTAGGATACGAGATCGATGAGCCAGAGCGATGGGAATGTAAATCTGGTGGCAGAGAAAATGTAGCTAGGTTTGTAGATAATCAGGCAGAAGTTGTCTGTAAGTTAAAACAGCCTCTGCAGGAAGGAGATCTGTTCACTAAAGTAGTCACGTTCACGGCCAAGTATAAGTATAGGGAATTGGCGCAAGAGAAATTAAGGATCAAAGAAAGCGTGAATTGATTTTTATTGTTTTAATTTTCTTTTTTATTATGTTTTTGTATCCATGTTCTGATCAATCGTTGAATCTCTTTGATATGCTGAGGATCAACAAACGTGTGAGGAGCACCTTTAATGATATGGATCTCTTTTTCCCCAGGGAGATGATTAAACAGGATTTTTTGATGATCTGGAGGTGTGCCATTATCTTTGTCTCCAACAATCATCAACACGGGCATAGTTAGTTTCTTGGCTCGAGGAAGCACATCATACTTCATGCGGTCTTCCATATGTGACCATTTCAACCTCTTGATCTCTCCTGGCTTTGACAACCTCTCTTCAACCCTCCATCCCGTTTGTTTCCATTGCTGAAGGATGTCATTCCCTTGATATCTTGGAGAAGCTAAGCTTAGTTTTCCAGATAGAGTTGTAGAGATCGGTGCTAAGCCCTTGACAAAAGCAGGATATTTTTCTGCAAAAAGAATAATAGACATTCCACCTAAACTATGACCACAAAGATAGAACGGCTCTTGATACCACTCTTGCTGCTTAGCCCAAGAGATAACATCTTCTAAATCTTCATAATAATTTGTCAGCGTAGCATCTTCATACGTGCCATCACTTTCTCCAAACGTATTTGTCGTATCAAAAAGAACTGTAGTAAAACTTTCTTCCTGAAATGCCTGCTGGAATGCTTGGATGTGGGACTGATCTTTGGAGCCACTTAAACCATGCATGATGAAAGCTAAACCTTTTGATGGAGAAACATCTTCTACAACAACACAAACTTTCTGCCCTTTCCTATTCTTCATAAAAAGTTTCATGGTGTCTGTTATCTGATTCCCACTAACATCATAAAGGCCAGGAAACTTTCCAACTGCAGATATTCATCAGAGCCTTCCACCATCCTAAATTCAATCTCCCCGCATTTATCGACCAATTCTACTTTTTTCTGGTCTGGCAAGGAAAGATTCCAGATCTCTTTCTGCATCTGCTTGATGACATCTAACCCCGATAAGCCATAATCCAGCATCAGATGAAGAAGTTTTTTTCTGGATTCGATGAAATTTCCTTTCGTAGCAAGACTCATCAGCTCATTGACCTCTTTCGGCTTGGCAACGGCAGCCATAGAATAGATCAATTCCTGGTCAAGCGTCTTACTCATCACCGAACAAGACTGCATGATATTCTCTAATCTCCGGCAATCTCCTTCGCATACTTGAAATAACGCTTCTTTTGCTTCAGAAGTCACTTGAAGGTCTTCTTTACCAGCAACTTTCTCGATCAAAGTGAAGATCTCTTCCTTGCTCAAAGGCTTGAAGCGAAACACCGCGCATCTGCTTTGGATGGGGTCGATGATCTTTGATGAATAGTTGCATGAAAGAATAAATCTACACGTCTTTGTATAGTTCTCCATCGTCCTTCTCAGAGCCTGCTGTGCTTCTTTGGTCAAGGCATCAGATTCGTCAAGGTAAATGATCTTAAAAGGGACATCGCCGATAGCTTTCGTCCTGGCAAAATCTTTTACTTTCACTCTCACTACATCGATACCCCGTTCATCCGACGCATTCAATTCTAACGTATTTTCTCGCCACGTTTCTCCAAAGAGCTGCTTGGCAATGACTAAGGATAAGGTCGTTTTTCCCACACCAGCCGGACCGGAAAAGAGGAGATGAGGAAGATTCTTCTGGTCGACAAAAGCCTTCATCTTCTGGACGATGTCCTGCTGCCCTTTCACTTCCTCAAAGGTAGAGGGGCGATACTTCTCTGTCCAGATGGTAGATTCCATATAATATTCAGAATATCCATCTTTTATAAGTTTTACCTAAGTAGAGAAGAAGTCTTGAAGATATTGCTTCCTAAATGCTTCTGCCTTGTTAAAAACCATAGGAAGAGGACTGCAATAATTATCATTCCTTCTTAAAAATAAGGATAATTGATGGGGAGACAGCCATTGGAAGTCCACAACTTCCTTATCTTTGAATTGTAATTTGGTTATCGGTGTTAAAATGAAAGCTAAACTGACAAATTCATTATTTATTCCTTCTTTAAAATGAAAAGTATCGAAGAAGAAAGCAATAGGATTCTTTAATTCTGATCTGGCTAGCTGTAAAAATTTCCCTAAAGAATCGACTACGGTCAAAGATAACCCAATCTCTTCTTCAGCTTCTTTGATGAGCGTCTCTTTAAAACTAAGCGCTTTCAATACACCATTTTTTATGATATAACAATTATGCCCAGCAACGCCCATATCCCATTTTCCCGCGCTTTGTTGATCGTGTTTCTCTTTATTCTTCAGTTGAATCCCATATTTCCCAGATGTGATGAACACCATCGACCATGTTGCATAATGAGTCAGCTGCTGTCTTTGTCCTTCAGAATGAGCAAACTCTTTTTCTATTGGCCCGATGATCTTCCCCTGCTCATCACATTGGATGATCATCTCTTCTGCCACTTCAAATCACCCATAACAGCGCCTTCACGGCAACACTGATGATATCCATATAAGAGATGCCGAAAAGATACACGACGAGCAACACCAGCAGTAAGCTGAATAACATGAATTTTAGGCTATGAGCTAGCAGACGGATGGTGGAAACAAGAACTACGGCAATGATGATGATCGTCACTAAGGAAAACAATTCCATACTAGAGATATTATTTGGTTATATTTAATCATTTCTCTCCTAGAAATGATATCCTTCAAGGGTGAAAGCACTACAACAAAAGAAAACAGCATCATAAAAGAATGACAAAGAATAAAACAATAAACATTCAGGCAGCAATCAATAAGAAATCATCCAAATCTTCAAAAGCGCCCTGAAGGTATTGGTAATTAAGTAGGTCAAGATAACATTTTTCGTAATTCATCTATTCTTCACCCTCTTCAGCATGGCCGGTAGGCACAGCAGATTTTGAGATTATCAACACATCGCCGACTGCCTTCACCAGCTGATGAGGAACGATAACCCCTTTAGCACTGCCTAAGACTCTGCTTAAGAATGAATTCTTTGTGGCTTTAATCTTCCAACCAAAAACTTTGTTGCCAGAAATGATGCCATCTTCAATATCCCCAAAATAATCACCGGCATCGGTAAACACTTTTAAATCGTAAGCTTGTGAAACCCTTTTCATTTTTAACATAGATAACCACCTCGCTAAGTACCTTTATCGAAATACCGTAGCTTTAAATACTTTTCTATCATCGACTAGGGGAAATGACCATCTCCATCATCGGCACTTCTCACATTGCCCGAGAGAGTGTAGAAGAGATAAAACAGTACATTGAAAGCAAAAAACCAGAAATCGTAGCGGTAGAGCTAGATGCGCAACGTGCTGAAGGATTGCTTCGCCACCAGAAAACGAGCGTTTCAATTAAAGATATTACCAAGATCGGAGTGAAGGGCTTTGTCTTTGTCAAAGTAGGACAGTTTGTCCAGGGAAAGCTTGGCCAGTTAGTCGGCTCTGATCCCGGTTCGGAGATGAGAACGGCCATTCTTGAAGCAAAGAAAAGGCAATTGATCGTAGCCTTTATCGATCAGCCTATTCAAAAGACCCTTCAAGCCTTTTCAAAAAGCCTGAGCTGGAAAGAGCGATTTCAGTTTGCTGGAGACATTGTCAAAGGGATCTTTTCAGGAAAAAAACAGCTTCAGGAACTAGGCTTAGACAAGGTTGATTTAAAGAAAGTTCCCAGCACAGAGCTTGTGGAGAAGATGATGAAGAAATTAAGAGATGATTATCCTAATGTCTATAAAACGCTCGTAGATGACCGTAATAGGTACATGGTGAAGCAACTGATAAAGTTGGCGCGAAGCTATCCGGAGAAGAATATTCTTGCTGTCGTCGGAGCAGGCCATAAGAAAGGCATGGAAGAACTGTTGTTAAAAGTGGATGTGATGTGAGAGATTAGACAATCATCAAATAGAATTCTTCTGAAAACATTTATAAATTAACTACTATTTAAGGATAAATGGTAGGGGCAGCAGGAAGCTTAAGGCAGTGTTTTGCTTAGGAAAGTCCGCCCACCTCTTGGCACAGTAGTGCTGGTTACCCTTGTTACGAGGGATGCAGAAATGCATAGCTCTGGCAGAGAAACGGCACGTCCTGCATAATGGAATGATATGGCGAAGCTTGTTGTAAAACAGGTGAGTTAACCCTTGGACGTCTGTGCAGGGAACGATGAAACGGCGAACCTTAACCGGTGCAAGTTGTTTACAACGCTCAGTAGAATGCTTCCACGGACCATCGGCATTCTTTCGAATGCTTTGGGTTTGACAAAAGGCGGCTTATGCTGTCCTACCACCTTTTTCATACTGGTTGATAGATGAAGGAGATAAACGATGAATGTGTTGTATGTTGATGCGGATCAATTGGGGGAAGCTCTTCAAAATATTATTGCAAAACAGCAAGGAATAACCATCGATGGGAGATTCCTCCCGGCAGAAGTCCATCGGACTGCTGACCATACCTTTGCCGATGAACAGGGGTTAGTACAATTAGTCCGAGGATATGAAGGTGTAGTTCTGGATTGGACGACATTTGGGCATGGAGCGATACGTGGGGGGAAGGATTCTTGCCTGCCTCGTTATTTACAGGCTATCATAAATTCGGGCTACCGAAAGTCGTTAGCAGTAATTACAGTCTTTGGGAAAACATATGTGCAAGATATCGTGCAGCAAATTTCTCCACAAGCTCTTATCTTAGAAAAACCGTTTAATCTTCAAGAGTTGTTCCAAGTTCTCAAACGAAGCATGCAATGATGAGCCGGCTGTGTGTTGTTGTATCAGCAGAAAGAAATGATGATTCAAGAGTGGTTGATAGGCAGAGAGAAGAATTGGATGTTCTTTTAGGAAATTTGGGAAGTACTGCCCGGCAGCTTCAACAGTCTGCTCCATGATTCCACACTCCCGATGACTATCCTTTTCTTCAAAATAGAAAACGGCTTACGTTGTATGTTGTGGAATAAGGATTATAGTGGGGGGAAAAAGATTCTTTGAATAGGTCAATTATTTTCTTCGACGAGATCTGTATGTCCAGAGGTATTCCATCGTCCCTGCAAGAGCTGTTCCAACAATCGTAGCAAGTCCAACATCATCTGCCGAGATGGTATGAACCACAGCATCTTTGACTGGCTCCATAAAAGCTGCTGCCATAGTCAATCCTGCACCTATACCTACTAAACCACCTGTTGTCCATCCTCGATGTTGACGCACAAATTCTGGGCTGGGAGTTACCGCATCATAAGCAGCTGATGCCTTCTGAGAAACATTGGAAAGAATTTTATGGGCAAAACCATGATAAGGTGAAACATATAGCGCATCTGGCAGCACTATACCACTGCTGGCAGGAACAACAAGATGATCATCCAGAGTGTCTTGACGAGGAGAAACAGCGCCAGACCTATATTCCTGCTTTAAATCGTGATTCCTGTCCCCCATGCAACCGCTCTTGGAAGAAAGGAAGTTTATATAATTTTTGACAATTTTACCGCCTCCCTAGCAAACCTGCCAAAAACCTTATAAAACACGTCTCTCATCAAGGCATTATGAGTCAAGATAATAAGATACGGCTGCCATCTGGACA
>Ga0209541_10008697_pt1 | contig 16651 bp, 14 predicted proteins | sample RifCSPlowO2_01_FD_184027 | JGI IMG/M metagenome (GOLD analysis project Ga0209541, IMG submission 184027) | Groundwater microbial communities from Rifle, Colorado - Rifle CSP2_plank lowO2_0.1 (SPAdes) (version 2) | ecosystem: Environmental > Aquatic > Deep subsurface > Groundwater | place...
TAGCATTTCATAAAAATTATCGAGCTGTTGTGATGCGAAAATTTTAAACGAGAACTTTTAAAAAAGTTCTCGTTTTTTGTTTACTTTACATAGTTGCCCTTGCGTTCTATATTTTATAGTATACAATATATTCTATTGGTCGGACATTATTAATATATTAATAATTATAATTATGAATAGAAATATCTTATTTTTCACATTTACTTTTCTTGTTTTTTCTGTAATATTTTTTGGTACTGGTTTCAAAAGCGCAATGGCTTTGCCTGTATGTGATGAAACTAATGTAAGAACGTGTACTCAGGATAGTGACGGTCGCTGGTATATGTGCACACCATCAGGATGGCGAGATTCTACGGCTAGAGAGTGCGGAGTGTTGTCACGAGTGAATGCTAAGCCACTGAAATTATGTCTTATTGACGCGAAATCTACAGAAAAAAAAGCCATGGAAACAATTCAGGGCGTTTATGAAGCGAGCATAAGGGAAGCTAAAAGAATTACAACAGATTTATCAATTAGAAAACAAACAAGAGATAACGCGTTTAATACATACAGAAATACAAGGATTGCCATAGAAAGAGAATACAAAGTAGCTGTACTTACTTGCAAAAACAATAAATAGTGATTTGAAAGAGTTTTAGAAAAATTCGTCTTTTGATAAATTCAGACGGATTTTTCTTTTCAAAATAACGCAAATAAACTAATATATTGTATACCCTAGAACTAAAAGTTCGGGCGAACAAAAACTAAGTTTTTGTTTTAGCCGTCGTAGCTTAGTGGTAAAGCACTGTCTTGGTAAGACAGAGACCGTGAGTTCAATCCTCACCGACGGCTCCATAATATAAAAATCCTCCGACTTTTAATCGGAGGATTTTTATATTGAGTGATTATCTAAATAAATTAGAGAATGCTTCTATCACTTGAGCCACCATATTGTTTTTTTTTAAGAAATAAGAATAATATGATTTTTGAATTGATTCGTTTTTAGCCAAGTTGCACGCTGTGCCCGTCCAACTCCCGCCAGCTTGCGAACAAAGAATTATTGCCGATGTAGCTACACAAGCTGTTCCATTCCAATACATTCCTGCTCCGCATTCTGTACCACCACCTCCATTATTTGTTGGCATTTGGCAGTAATTAGTTGAAGCATTCCAACTTCCGCCAGCTTGAGCGCAAGCAGTTGATGGATCTGTGTTGTAATTAGTTGTGTCAGATGGTGAAGTAGCTACACAAGATGAACCATTCCAATACATTCCTGTTCCACAATTAGTATTTGTTGTGCTTGACTGACAATATCCAGTGCCACCACCTTGTGGGGTATACCAATATTGTCCGGTAGGACAGGAATTCGAATAATTAGTTTGAGGACAAGTCATCGTTGCTGTGCCTGTTGAATTATAACAAGTGCCAGAATAGTTTTCTTGATCATTTATACAGTAACCGCCACTGTCACTATGAAAGTGATATCCAGTTGGGCAATTACCACTAGTAGTGTTGGACATACAGTAACCAGATCCACCACCTTGTGGGGTATACCAATATTGTCCGGTAGGACAACTGCCAGTTGAGCCAGAACTTACACAACTTGTCCCATTCCAATATTGTCCGGTAGGGCAACTGTTTGTTGTATTTGAATTTGTGCAAGCTGTCCCATTCCAATATTGTCCGGTAGGACAGGAATTATAATTTCCTCCAGTTGGAGTTCCTCCACAAGCGCCATTTGCCCAACCACAACCTGCAACAGCGGTACAACTTGTTTGACTAACATAAGTTCCACAACCCACGGGTGTAACCATACTACGAACACCCTGGCACTCCATAGTGTTGTAATCAGAATTGGTTGTGTCGTAACAATTTGTTCGAGGGGGGCAAGTATTATTAGACATTTTCCAATATTGCGTGGTCAAATCGCATTGGTTGTTGTAAGTATTATAGGTATTATTGGTCGAGTTTACACAAGCTGTTCCATTCCAATATTGTCCGGTAGGGCAACTGTTTGTTGTATTTGAATTTGTGCAAGCTGTCCCATTCCAATATTGTCCAGAAGGACAGGTAGTTCTGCATGATTGTGTTCCTGAGTCCCAATACATTCCTGTTCCGCAATTAGTATTTGTTGTGTTTGACTGACAATATCCAGCGCCACCACCTTGTGGGGTATACCAATATTGTCCGGTAGGACAATTACTAATTATGTCTGATGTCACACAACTTGTTCCACTCCAGTATTGATTTACAGGACATTCTTTTACCACAGTAGTTATTGTTCTACAACTATAATATGCTCCACACTCTTTTGAACTATAAGAAAGATATTTTTCTTGCCCTTTAGGACAAGATTCCACAGAAGGCATTGCAGGACAAACAGTTTTTAAGTTTGAAATACAAGCTGTTCCATTCCAATATTGTCCAATAGGACAACTTTGTTGAATGGGAGGTTTATAGTTATCTATTGGAATACAAGCACCATAAGTCGGACAATTTTTAGCATCAGTTGATTGCTGGCGAATTTGTCCATCTGGACATGGTGATGGCACTGCAGTTGAGCATACAGGGTAATATGGTTCTGCTATTGGTCGCTGATAATTTTGTGTGGTTGCAGAACAAGCAATTTTTGCTTTAACAAAATCTCCATTTCTGATTGCCTCCATACATTCAGAAGATGGCCCCACTTGTCCCATCATTGGTGGTTGAGGGTATTGGTTTTGATAAGGATAGCTTGGAGGGAAAGAAGGGTATTGCCCTTGTTGTTGATTGGGTTGTTGGAAATTTTGTTGTTCTCCTTGTTGAAACGGTTGATATGTTTGTTGTGGTTGATTAGGCTGATAGGGTTGGACAGGTTGGCCAAATGGTTGCCCCTGTTGTTGGAAATTCGGGCGAAAATTTTCAACCATCATTTTATTTACTTGATTAAATTTTTCTACAACACTTTGTTGATCAAAAATTTGTTGCTTAGCTCCAAAAGCAATACATTCTGCCGAATTTGTTGGTTGGCTACAGTAGTTATAACATGCTTCAGGGTTTGTACATCCGCCTGGCCCGCTCATACTTGTTGGGCCCTGATTAAATTCTTTGATTTTTTGTGTCATTCTTTCTCCCTCGTTTACACGCATTTCAATATCTGAAATTAATCCTTGTAATTCTGGAGAATTTTGAGCCATCTCTCTTATGAGTGGAAGAGCTTTTTTGGCACCTTCCATACAACGTTGTCCAATTTCTTGATCAAAACTTTTTTCGCAACGAGATGGGTCAAATCCAATAGCTTCAGACATAATTTTGAAAACTTGGAATTCTGAATCAAATTTTGGACGCATATTATCCGGCAAAAATTCTTTACATGAATTTGGGTCAAAACGACATTTATCAAAATTAACTTTTTTTGCTTTTTGCGAAAATGATTCTAATAGTTGTAATCCATTTTCTACATCTTGTTCTGTTGTAAATCCATTTTTAATTGCAAAATTTCCGCAAGCTCTAGCTACTCCTAGATTTTTTTGCTCAAAAGCCATATCACAAGCATTTTTTATAGCTCCTTTGCCTATAATTTTTTTACCATCGGGTGTTACCAATTCCATCTTTTCCATTCCCTTAAGATAGTATTCTTTTACTTTTGTTGTTTGTTCTCGTGATTTTTGCAATTCATTTACTCCTTCTGCACCAAAAAACTTTTCAGCTATTTTATCACAATCACTAATCGTTTTTGATTCAGGGCGAAGACAAATTTCCCCAGCTTCTTCAATGTTGATATTGCCAAGTTCTGGAAATTCACCATTAGCAAGAGCTTGGTCAAGTTCAAACATTTGCCCCACTTCTCCTGCGCGTGCAATTTTTTCTTTTGATATATATTGTTCAACACTTTTTTCTTTGCCAGATAAATCATTTCCAGCTTTGACGCAAGCAATTAATTGTTCACGACTTAGAGTTTCAGGTGATTGTTTGCAAGTTTGCATATTAACACCAGCATCTTTTACTGTTTGAATAATTGTTTCGGTGGCTTCCACTTGTTGTTTTGTAAAGCCAATTTGTTTTGCCAATGCAGGTTTTTTATTTAAGATTTCTCTAGCCAAGATCACTAGTTCTTCCTCAAAGTTATCTTGGTTTGTGGTAGCACTTAATTTTGCTAATACTTCTTTTTGAAAAACAGTAGCAAGTGTTTTTTGTTCGGCATTATACACATTGTGTTTTTCAGCCAAAATCATTCCTTGTTCAAAATTTTCCTCAAATTTTTCAGAGCATTCTGTTTTAGTTGCACAACCCAAATCTTGTGCCAATGAGGTTAGATTACTTGGTATTGTCTCGGCATTTGATATCGTTTCTGGAGTAGTTGTTTGAATAGTTGTTTCGGTGGGTGTTTCTATTTGCGCTAATGCGAATATAGGAAAAAGGACAAATAAAAAACTTATTCCGATTATTATCCAAAACCATGTTATTTTTTTACTTAATTCCATACAGTTTAAAGAGTAAGAGTTTAATAATCAAAACGAAAATTAAAACCAATCGACGAAGGTTTTAATCAAAAGGATTCAATGTTTCCCTTGCTTTTTCAAAAGGATTTGCCCCCACTCCTTCTAATGGATTTTCTACCTTAAATGGATTGGCTTCACTTACAGCGGCATCAGCGGCCTTGTTTGCTGATTCTTCTTGCTGTGCACTTATGTCAGCAACAGCTTTGTCGTATCCAATTTTTAATCCCTCGTCATATTTTTTGCCAGAGTACCAAAAACCAAGACCTGCAATAACTATTACTACTATAATTGTTACTGTCCAATTAGTTTTAATCATTATATTTTTTTAAATTAACTTTTAATTTTTTTACGACCTAAATAACCCCCAAATTACTTTTTCTTATAAAAATTCACTATTTATTTATATGGTATAATTATACAACTTCTACCGATATTCAGGGAAAGTTTTCCACAGTATTGCCCAAACAGTGCCATTCTAGTTCATCTGGTACCCATTTGAACGTATTATTTGGTATGGATGGGGGGGAGTATTTTAAGATAAGCCGAAGTAGCTCAGTTGGTAGAGCACGTCTTTCGTAAAGATGGGGTCGTGAGTTCAATCCTCACCTTCGGCTCAAAATTAGTGATGTCAACCTGCCAGGTTGACATATAAAATGATTCTTGAGAAAATAAGTATATGATTGGTGATATATATCATATTTGTAATAGGGGGATAAGGAAGGAAAAAATTTTTGACACAAATGCAGATTATTTGCGCTTCGTTTTGAATCTTTATAGATTAAACAACAAAGATGGCAGTCTTAGAATTACCTCAAACAATAAAACAGTAGAATCTTTTCCTGAACAAGATAAACTTGTTGAAGTTTTAAAGTGGACATTATTGCCAAACCACTACCATTTATTATTGTATGAAAAAGTAGATGGAGGAGTTCTTGAGTTTGTGAAACGATTAGGTAATTCTTTTACAAAATATTTAAATATAAAAAGAGAGGCAAGTGGTTATGTTTTTCAGAATTCAGCCAAAATTATACTCATAGACAATAACGAGTATTTAAAACACATACCGTTTTATGTAGATCTTAATTTAGTTGATGCCACATATTTACAATTAAAAAACGAAAAACAACTAAATTTAGAAAAAACTATTGAGTATTTTAGAAAGTATAAGTGGGCTAGTTTCAGAGACTATTTCGGAGAAAATTCTTCAGGTTTTGGAAAAATAACAAACAAAGAACTTTTTTATGATATTTTTGACACTAACGCAAAAATCTATTTGAAAGAATTAGAATTCTACATTAAAGACGGAAGCTATAAAAGTGTAGATTTATTTGACCCCAAAAATGTCAACCTGGCAGGTTGACATAAAAGATTAACAAAATTGGACAAAGAATTAATACAACAAAAAATAAATGAACTCGAAGCACAAATGGCTGGTGCGGATTTTTGGACTGATAAAAATTTTGCGCAGAGCAAAGTCAAAGAACTTCAAGATTTAAAAGAAGCGCTTGCTGGTGTGGGGAAGTATGACAAAGGCAATGCTGTTATTTCTATTTTCTCTGGCGCCGGAGGAGATGATGCGGAGGATTTTACAGTAATGCTTCTTCGTATGTATATGAAGCATGCTGATAGTAATGGCTATGGAATAAAATTTATTCATGAACATCAAAATGATCATGGTGGATATAGAAATGTTTCTTTTGAAGTGGAGGGTAAGGGTGTATATGGAAAATTAAAGAATGAATCAGGCGTGCATAGACTTGTTCGCATAAGTCCTTTTAATGCAAAAAAACTTCGTCACACTTCTTTTTCTCTTGTTGAAGTTTTACCAAAATTTTCTAAATTGGAAGAGAGAGATATTGCAATTCCAGACGGAGAATTGAAAGTTGAATTCGCAAAGTCCTCGGGTCCTGGTGGACAGAATGTAAATAAACGCGAAACTGCCGTACGCATCGTCCATATTCCAACAGGACTAGCGTCTCATGCTTCAGGTGAGCGGTCACAAGAGGCGAATCGAGATACAGCAATGAGTATGTTGCACGCCAAGATTTTCAAGAAAGCGCAGGAAGAAAAAAAGAGTATAGAAGAAAGTATGAAAATTTCTAAAGGGACAGAGATAGAATGGGGAAATCAAATTCGTTCTTATGTTTTGCATCCATACAAAATGGTCAAAGACCACAGAACTGACTTCGAAACATCTGATGTTGACGGTGTATTGGAGGAAGGTAAAATTGACGGCTTCCTTGGTGCTGAGAAGGATTTGTAAATAAAAAATCCCCCAAATGTAAAATACATTTAGGGGATTTTGTTTTAGGAAACTACTCCTCCAGCGAACAGCTGGCAACGATATTTATTGACGGTGTGACGTTTTACTAATACACCAAGCTCTTTAAGTTCACTTGATATCATGGTGTCAGACTTTTCTCTGTTGTTTCGTATGTGATTGTTGATTTTTTCCACAATCTCGGAGGAAAAATTTTTTCTCAAATGTTTTGCTTGAAACTCTTTCAGTTTCTCGATATTTTCCGCTTGTATTCGCAGAACACCTTCTTGTGAAATGTCTGAGTCCTCAAAATTTTCTGCAGCGGTATCAATTCCAAGTTGTTTTCGATATCTTCTTATGCCCTCTACAGATTTTTGGACAATTTTTGCTATCCATAAATCAGGAAGTATTCCAAGATATTCAACAACATTTGATTGCCAGTTTTCCAATGCTTGTCTTATATATGGCCGACCATTCTTTTCAAAAGCATTACTAAGTGTTTGATAGTAATAAAGTATGTTTACGTAGAGTGTGGTGTCTTTGCAAAATAAAGAAAATGCTGTTGTGGAAGTTGGAAGTTCCAAAATTATCTTATCAATATCTTTTTTGTTGCACAGGCTTACAAATACAGGGGGCTCTTTTGAACCATCCTCATAAAATTTTAACTTACCTGCATTTTCACCCTTGAGCACTTTTTTATAAATAAGGTTGGGCCCATAAATTTTTGACCGAAGTTCTTTCTCCCAAATTTCGAGAACTAATTGTTGTGATTGAGAAAGACGCAATGTTTGTGTTTGAGTCATTGATAAACTCATTGATAGTGACATGGGATATGTTTTTTAAGGAATTTAATATCACATAGATAATACCAGACAGGGTAAAATTTGTCAAATTTTATGAGGCCTTTTTGTGTGAGGACTTATCTCACACAAATGCCTAAAATGAAAAATATTCCCGTCTGATTTTAAGGTAACCGCCGATGATATGTGTTTGATTCAAGAAACCCTCAAGGATATATTATAGACACAGTTACACCTTTCTTTGAATATAAACTTTTTTGTGTTAAAATAAACTTTATATGTATGCTCCCATACGAAACTATTACCATGTTTTATATGTATGCTCCCATACGAAACTATTACCATGTTTTACACTTATGTTTTGCAAAGTAAAAAAGATGGTAAGTTTTACACGGGGTACACGAATGATTTGCGGAAGCGCTTTCTGTTTCGTTCGGGATGATCCCGTACGAAATCGCGGACGCATGGACAAAAAATGTTTTTATCACTAAATTTTATAAATAACCAAAGTAGATGTGGCGTTTGTGCGTCCGCGTTTATTTCGTAACGGGATGATTTATTTTCAAAATGTTTGCAAAACTTATCCACCCGAAAACAATATTTGCCTAGAAGAAATAAACTTAACTGTTTCGCAAGGTGAATTTGTGGCAGTTGTTGGACATTCTGGCGCAGGTAAAACAACAATGATGAAATTAATACTTGCAGAAGAGAAGCCTTCTTCTGGTAGTGTTTTTTTTAATTCCCAAGATATTCACTTGCTCAATAGTCGCGACTTAACAAGACTTCGTCAGAAGATAGGAACTATCTTTCAAGATTTTAAACTTTTAGGAAGCAAGAATGCTTATGAGAATATTGCCTTTGCTATGGAGGCTGTTGGTAAGTCAGATGCGGAGGTGGCAGCCGATGTGCCACATGTGCTTGAACTTGTAGATCTGCAAAACAAAATGTATCATTTTCCACATCAACTTTCTGGTGGAGAGAAACAGCGTCTCGCTATTGCGCGCGCTATTATTAATCAACCAGACCTTATAATTGCCGATGAGCCAACAGGGAATTTAGATCCAGTTAGTACACATGAAGTAGTTCAAATATTAAAGCGCATAAATGATTTAGGTACGACAGTAATACTTACCACGCACAATAAAGGCATTATAGATTCCATAAAGAAGCGTGTCATTACTATTGACCACGGCAAAATTACAAGAGATGACAAAGAGGGTAAATATGTAATTTAATTTTATGTTCACGGGACTTAGACGAACAATTAAATCTGGTTGGATAAATTTTTCACGAAATGGTGTTGTTTCTTTTTCGGCGGTACTCGTGGTCACTATCACTCTTTTTGTTATAGCAACTCTAATATTAGTTCAAGCAATTTTATTTTCTTCCCTTAGTCAAATTCAAGACAAGGTAGATGTAACAGTTTATTTTAATATTGGAACACCAGAATCAAAAATAGCGACACTTCGTAGTGCTATAGAAGAAAGATCCGAGGTGGAGAGTGTAAAATACGTATCATCTGAAGAAGCTTTAGCGGATTTTAAATCTAAACATGAAAATGATTATGTAATTCTTCAAGCGCTTGATGAGCTTCCTGATAATCCCCTCTCGGCTTATTTAAATATAAAAGCTCGTGACACATCTCAATATGAAGTCATAGTTAACTTGCTTCAGGGAGATGGAGTGCTTGCCAAAGATAATTTTTCAATTATAGAAAAAATAAATTATCATCAAAATAAAATTATCATAGATAGGTTAACAGCTATAATAGATGGCGCACAGAGACTTGGGCTTATTGTTACCGCATTTTTTATTTTAATATCTATTATTGTTTCTTTTAATACAATACGACTTACTATATTTTTTGCAAAAGAGGAAATAGGCGTGATGAAACTTGTCGGTGCATCATCGCGTTATGTTAGGGGGCCGTTTATGGTAGAGGGTGTTATTTATGGATTTATTGCCACCCTTATTACAATAGTGCTTCTTTTCCCTATAACTTTATGGTTTGGAAATCATATGACAAATTTTCTTGGCATAAATCTTTTTTCATATTATCTTGCCAATTTCCTTAATATTTTTGGGATTATCATATTATCAGGTATTGCGCTTGGGGTAATATCAAGCTTCCTAGCTGTAAGTAAGTATATTTCAAAATAAAATGAGTGTTACTTTAGGAATAACATTAGCTTTTGCCGCTATGTTTTGTTGGGGTTTTGGTGATTTTTTAATCCAAAAATCAGCCAGAAGGTTGGGAAATTGGGAAACCCTTTTCCTCATTACATTTTTTGGTGTTTTTTTACTTCTGCCTTTTTCTTTTCATAAAATATTGCCATTCTTTTCTAATCCTTTGATGGGTAAGTGGGTAATATTTACGGCAGCTTTGGCTATGCTTATAGCTGCTATTGCTGAATTTGAATCACTCCGTCGAGGTAAAATATCTGTTGTTGAACCAATATGGTCTCTTGAGATACCAATGTCCATTTTTTTGGCTTTTATTATTTTAGGTGAAAAACTTTCTTTAACAAATTTAATTTTAATAACATGTCTTCTTATTGGCCTTGTTCTTGTGTCGGTTCGTGAAAAAAAGCATTTTAAAAATATATTTCTTGAGCGAGGTGCTTTGGTGGCTCTTGGTGCGGCACTACTCATGGGTGGAACAAATTTTTTTGTTGGTTGGGGGGCGAGAGAGACTGATCCTGTATTTGTGAATTTTATTATAAATGTAGTACTTGCGATTGCTACAGGCCTATTTCTTTTTTATAAAGGGAAATTAAAAAATGTTTTTATAGATTTAGGAAAACAACCTTTGACGCTTTCTGTAATGATAATTTTAGACAATATGGCGTGGGTCGCTTTTGCTTTCGCTATGTCGCTTGCACAGATTGGTGTGGCAGTTGCTCTCTCTGAAAGTTATATCATCATCGCGGTGTTGCTTGGATTTTTTGTAAACAAAGAGAGACTCCAGATACACCAAAAGCTTGGTCTGGTTTTAACAATAATATCGGCAATCATATTGGCGTCAATAACTATTTAAAAATTTTGAATTAATGTAAAATATAGTCGTGATCCAATGAACAGTTGTGCGATCTAATTTCGCAAAATTAAATGACAATAACACTTTTACTTCTTGCTTTAGCTACAGCACTTGCCACTATGCTTGGCGGGATCTTCGCGCTTCGTTTTCAAGATAAATCACATTTGATTCTGGGATTTTCTGCTGGAGCGGTCATGGGCGTAGCATTTTTTGAACTTCTGCCTGAAGCTATATCTCTCAGTGGAAATTTTTCAAGTTTTCAAGTTTTTTTTGTTGTTGCTATTGGTTTTGGTTTTTATCTTATTATCGATAGATTTTTTCACAGCAGTAATTTAAGTGCTTTGCATTTTCATGACCATAGTCAGATTTGTGAGCATGAATATGAAAATAAAAATCGTGGAACACTTCGCGCCGGAAGTTTGTCTATACATAGTTTTCTTGATGGTCTTGGTATCGGACTTGCTTTTCAAGTATCTCCTGTGCTAGGTTTTGTGGTAGCAGTAGCAGTACTTGCGCACGATTTCTCTGATGGAATAAATACAGTAAGCGCAATAATAAAAAGTGGGGGAGATAAAGTGCGTGCTTTGCGATGGTTAACAGCTGATGCATTGGCTCCAGTTGCTGGAATTATTTCAACAATGTTTTTTAGTATACCGCAAGATTCACTAGGACTCATACTCGCTCTTTTTGCTGGATTTTTTCTTTACATGGGGGCATCAGATCTTGTGCCGGAGAGTTTTCATGCTCATCCGACCAAGTGGACTACTCTCGCCACTATTTTGGGAGCTTTTTTTGTAGCCATACTTGTTAGCTTTGCGAGATAATTCACTCATTTTTGAAATTTGTCCCTAGACAGATTTTTTTTGTGTTTTTTATTGCTAAAATTTAGTTTATCCACACTTTGCATGACGATGAGTGTTAGAGGTATACTCAAGATAGGTGGTTATTAAACTCCCTAACCATTATTATTAAAAAATTATTAAATAGTTAATTAAACAAAAATACATGAGCACAAAAACGGTAAGAAAAGTTTCTGAAAAGGCGATGAAAGTAAAAAAGATAAATTTTATATGCAAGAGAGATGGCCGTATTGTGCCGTTTACATCTGAAAAAATCACAAGCGCAATTTCTAAAGCATTTTTAGCTGTTCGCGATGAGAATATTGAAGGAATTAGTTTGATTGCTCGTAAAGTAATTGGAAATTTGGAAAATATTTTTGTTGGAAAAATTTCAAATGTGGAGGAAGTTCAAGATGTTATTACAAACACTCTTGCTAATGAAGGATATAATGATGTTGCAGCTGCTTATAGTGAGTATAGACAAAAAAGACAAGAGATTCGTGAAGCAAAATATTTTCTTATGTATCGTGATATTAAAACAGTGATTACGAACAATGCTATGAAGGTTTTAGACTCACGATATTTAAGAAAAGATGCAAATGGAAAAATTATTGAGACACCTCAACAACTTTTTAGAAGAATTGCTTCTAATATTGCCGCTGCTGAAAAAATATATACAACAAATATTTCTGATGATGATTTAATGAAAGTTGAGAAACGTTTCTATAGACTTTTAGCGTCTTTGGAATTTTTACCAAACTCTCCAACAATCATGAATGCAGGTACCCCGATGCAACAACTTTCTGCTTGTTTTGTTTTGCCAGTAGAAGATTCCATGGAAAGTATTTTTGATGCAGTGAAGGCAACAGCTATTATTCATAAGTCAGGAGGAGGAACAGGATACAATTTTGGAAGATTACGCCCGCGAGGTGATATGGTAAAAAATACAGGAGGAGTTTCTTCTGGTCCAATTTCTTTTATGAAAGTTTTTGATATGGTTACTGATGTGGTGAAGCAGGGAGGAAAGAGACGCGGAGCAATGATGGGAATTTTAAATATTGATCATCCAGATATTTTAGATTTTATTACCGCTAAAACACAAGAAGGAATTCTTCAGAATTTTAATATCTCTGTCGCAATTAATAGTGATTTTATGGATGCTGTTAAGAAGGGTAAAAAATATAATTTGATTAGTCCAAAAAATAATCAAATAGTTGGCGAACTCGATGCTCGTGAAGTTTTTGATAAAATTGCCAATCTCGCATGGGAGACAGGTGATCCAGGAGTTGTTTTTATAGACAGAATGAATGATGCTAGGGGTAACCCAACACCAAAGCTCGGTCACATTGAATCTACTAATCCTTGCGGAGAACAACCGCTATTACCAAACGAACCATGTAATTTAGGAAGCATTGATGTTAATAAGTTTGTCAAAATGAAGGGTTCTAAGGTCGAAGTTGATTGGGCAAGATTAAAAGAGACTGTTTATGAGTCCGTTCACTTTTTGGATAACGTTATTGATATGAATAGATATCCATTGCCTGAAATTGATAAAATGGCTCGTGGCAACAGACGTATTGGTTTGGGCATAATGGGCTTCGCTGACCTTTTGGTGACACTAGAGATACCTTATAACTCCAAGCAGGGCATTGACTTGGCTGACAAGCTCATGAGCTTTATTGAGAAAGAGTCTCATGTTGCTTCTGTTACTATTGCCAGAAAGAGAGGAACTTTCCCTAACTTTAAAGATTCGTTATTTAACAAAAAAGGAGGAGAGAGGCTACGCAACTGTGCTGTCACGACGATAGCTCCTACTGGCACAATAGGCATCATCGCTGGTTGTTCTCAGGGTATTGAACCAAAATTTGCACTAGCTTATATTAGAAAGTCTCGTATCGGAATCAAAGAGGATGAATGGGTGGAGCTTGTAGAAGTTGATAAGCAATTTGAAGATGTTGCGCGACGTGAAGGTTTTTATTCTGAAGAGTTAATTAGAAAAGTTGCTGAACACGGAAGTGTCGTTGGGGTAAAGAGCGTACCTCCAAAGTGGCAGAAAGTTTTTGTTACATCTCACGATTTGCATTTTACTGATCATATTAACATGCAAGCTGCTTTCCAGAAGCACATAGACAATGCTGTTTCAAAAACTGTTAATTTACCAAATAGTGCAACTGTTGAAGATATGAAGGAAGCATATTTACTGTCTTGGGATTCAGGATGTAAGGGCGTGACAGTATACAGAGATGGATCAAAGTCAGTTCAAGTGTTGAATGTTGGTAAGAGTAAGACAAAAAAAGAATCTAAAAAAGAGGAAGTTTTAACAGCGACAGAAAATATTTTTGGTTCTGTGGTTAAAACAGATACAAATATCAGAACTGAAACAGATGTAAAAAATGCTGAACAGGAAGATCTTCCACCCGGAGTTTGCCTAACTTGTAACTAAATGCTCTATACAGGAAAAGGTGATAATGGAACAACTAAAACTTTTGGTTGCGATCAAAGGGTGTCTAAAAGTTCGGCTATTGCCGAAGCACTTGGTTCTCTCGATGAAATAAATTCTTTCCTTGGTTTATTGAAAATAAAATCAGCAGATGAGTTTTTTGACTTGTCTGATGGAAAACTTATTGTGTTTGAAACAATAGATCGCATCCAGCAGGATCTTTTTATTGTGCAGGCGGAGCTTGCTGGTGCTGATAAAACAATAAATGAAGAAAAGGTTAAATGGCTAGAATCAATAATAAATGGAATTGAAAAAATATTACCACCAATAAAAACATTTTTTGTTTCGGGCGGTACGGAGCTAGCAACACTTTCCGACATATCTCGCACTATTGTACGTAGAGCTGAGCGTCGGGTGGTAGGGGTGAACGAGGAGGCTAAATCCGCTCAAGGCGGATCGCCCAAAGGGCAAGTCGTTGGTGTGCATACCCTTGCATATTTAAATCGCCTTTCTAGCATTCTCTATGCTTTTGTTAGAGCTTTCAATCATAAAGCCGGAATAACAGAAAGTAGCCCAAAATATAATTAAAAACCCCTCACCAATTCGCCAGCTGGCGAATTGGTGAGGGGTTTGACTTATGCGGTTGCCACTTTGGGAGATTTTACTCCTAAATAAATAATTCTTTCTACTTGCTTCATTATTTCCAGCACCCAATTTTTTTCCGCTTCAACTTCTTTCATAATATCCCGGTGAGCGTCTTTATTTGGCAATCTTTCTTTTTGTTTAGAAAGATTTACTGAAACATTGGCAAGTTCAATCATTTGGCGCATTAGATCATAACTCCTTGCGTGATTATCAGAAACAACATTTCTTGCGGCATAAACAATTTCTCCCACAGAATCTATTGACTCCTTGGCATTTTTTGCATCAAGTTCCACACGAGCTTTGATGTTTGCATTTAGATCTCTGAAAATTTTTAATGAATTATTCAGATTTCTCTCTGCCCCAATCACTTGGAGCATTGTTTCTCTGGGGTTTTGATACAGATTTTTTTCTGCTCTTTCCAGCCATAATTGAATTCCCTGAGAAATTTTTAAGAAATTTTTGAAATTGTTCGTGGTTTCTTGTTGTGTCCAATCTGGCAAAACTCGAAGTTCTCCGTCTTGTGTTGTTTCTTTAAGTGCAAGGTATTCATGTTCGGAAATCATTTTTAGAAGATCATTTTTTGCTTCATTGAATTCCTTACGAATTTTTCTTATATTGGCGATTGTATAAATCATAATCACCAAAGCAATAGTTATGCATATTAGAAGAATGATGATTTTCTCCATTTTCATTAGTTTTTAAAAGAAATTAGTAAATTTGAATATCGTCATGATACTAGCATATTTTATTGACAAAGTCAAGCGATTCAGTGATTTGTGCAAATGGCTGATCACACAAAATGTTTAAAAAATAATCCCCCTCACTAATTCGCCAGCTGGCGAATTAGTGAGGGGGATTTTCTGTTTCAAGGGGTGTGGTATACTAAAAATATGGAATACAATTTTTTTAGCGTTCTTATTTCTCTTTTGGCTGTTGTTTTTGTTTTTCTTTTTGCTATTAAAAAATTTAGCGGCCAAATTCAATATCTAATGGGTGCTAAATTTAAGAATTTGCTTGAAAAATTTACCAATACACCAATTAGGGGTGTTTTGGTGGGGGCCGGAGTAACTTCTGTTATTCAATCTAGTTCAGCAGTAACTGTCCTTCTTGTTTCTATGGTAGATAGTGGCATTTTATCTTTTTCAAATAGCATAGGAGTTATTATAGGATCAAATCTTGGAACAACACTTACTACTCAATTAGTGGCTCTAAAGGTTTTAAATTTAGCACCATATGTACTTGTGGTGGGTTTTTTGCTCATGAATATTAGGAGTAAATATAATAAATATCAACATTTGGGCAAGCCAATATTTTATTTTGGACTTATTTTTTCTTGTTTATTTATTATCTCTGTCTTAGCAGGAACATTTCAAGAAAGTAATATATTTTTGTCTTTAGTTAGCAAAACATCAAACATATTTTTTGCCATTGGTGCTGGTATAATTATATCTACTATTTTACAATCTAGTTCTATTTCTACAAGTCTCATTATAATTTTTGTGGGGGGAGGATTTTTAACATTTATTCAAGCATTTGGTATTATTTTGGGAACCAACATAGGAACAACAACCACAGCACTTCTTGCTTCTACTGTTACCGGCAAACAAGGGAAGAGAGTAGCAGTTACGCATTTTCTATTTAATTTATTTGGAGTTATTATTTTCTTACCTTTTATTGGTATGTTTTCGGGTTTTATAAATAATATACCAATTGGATTGGCTGGCCAGGTAGCTCTTTCTCATTTAATTTTTAATATTATTATTGCAATTATATTTATTTTTGCGATAAAACCTTTTGAAAATCTTGTTTATAGGGTGGTAAAGTAGTTTAAAAAACGTGGTATAATAAAGGTATTATAAAGTAATATTATTTTTTGAATCCCGTTGTAGTTAGAGCCAGTTAGAGCCTAAAGCTCTAACCCATTATAAGTACAGGTCTGTATTTTACCACTTAACAAACACTGACAGCTGTCACGATTTGTTAAGTGGGTTTTTTGTTTGTTTGAACTTGAAAAATGGCTTGTTTTGAGGTATTCTCAATGAGTAATATTTATCGCTATGTTTTGTATATAGAACTGGGAGATCATCTAATGGTAGGATGCGACTCTCTGAAAGTCGTCATCTTGGTTCGAATCCAAGTCTCCCAGCTGTGTATATAAAACTAGTCGGCT
>Ga0209541_10008698_pt1 | contig 16651 bp, 11 predicted proteins | sample RifCSPlowO2_01_FD_184027 | JGI IMG/M metagenome (GOLD analysis project Ga0209541, IMG submission 184027) | Groundwater microbial communities from Rifle, Colorado - Rifle CSP2_plank lowO2_0.1 (SPAdes) (version 2) | ecosystem: Environmental > Aquatic > Deep subsurface > Groundwater | place...
CGACCAGAGGGGAGCATTGCATTGCTCCCCTCTGGACTCCCCAGCGCCCTTGTCTCCGCTGCAAGCAGCGGAGATTTCTTACTTTTTAAACTGCATTTTATGTAATTTAGCATACTGACCATTTAAGGCTAATAATGCCGCGTGTGTCCCCGATTCGACCAATTCTCCATGATCAATCACCAAAATCATATCCGCATTTTCAATCGTCGATAATCGATGCGCAATAACAATCGTCGTGCGATTTTTGATAAGCTGATCTAAAGCGGTTTGAATTTCACGCTCTGACTCAGTATCCAATGATGACGTGGCTTCGTCTAACACTAAAATAGGTGCGTTTTTCAAAATAGCACGCGCAATCGCAATACGTTGTCGTTGTCCACCGGATAGCAATACGCCATTTTCGCCAATTAATGTATTTAACCCATTCGGCAATTGTTCGATAAACTCCCACGCATTCGCTGCTTTTGCGGCCGTAATAATTTCTGATTCTGTCGCCTCCGCAAATCGACCGTACGCAATATTATGTGCGACAGTATCGTTAAACAAAGTCACGTTTTGCGACACCAACGCAAACTGTCGTCGCAAGGCTTCTAATTTAATATCACGAATATCAATTCCATCAATCGCAATCGAACCGTGTTCCACGTTATAAAACCGTTGTAATAGACTGATTAACGTGGTTTTACCGCCCCCTGAACGACCCACCAGCGCAATACATTGTCCGGGTTGCGTTTTAAAATTAATATTTTGCAAAATCACTTTTTCTGTTAAAGGATAGGTAAAGGTCACTCGATCAAAGGCAATCTCGCCTCGCACACGACTGAAAACTTTTGTTCCCTTATCTTCTTCTAGCGGTTGGTCTAACAATTCAAAAACACTTTGCGCACCGGCCAATCCTTTTTGAATCGTCGCATTCACTTTTGTAAAGTCTTTTAATGGCTTCAATAGTGCCAACATCGCCGCGATCAGTGAGGCAAAACTACCGGCTGTCATAATGCCAGAAAAAGAATTGGAGGTAACAAAATACACGGTAAAAACAATCACCAATGCAGCGAGTAATTGTATGCCCGATACTGTCAATGCCTTCGTTAAGGTATCTTTCAACTCGCGCCATCGATTTTGACGCACCGCGCGATCAAACTTGCGTATCTCATAATCCTGCCCTCCAAACATGCGTACCACTTTATATCCTTCCACGGCTTCTTCCGCAATCGTCGTTACCTCTCCCATTTGCGTTTGTAAGCTTATACTGATCCGCCGTAATCGTTTGGTGCTTAACCGCGCAGTTATCGCAATTAACGGCATTAAAATTAAATATAATAAACTCAATTGCCAGTTCATCATAAACATCACTACCAACAAGCCAATGATCATAAAACCTGATTGCACCAATGTCGTAATCGCATCCGCACCCGCATTCGCCACCTGCTCCACATTATAAAGCAATACCGATAAAATCTTGCCCGATGAGGTATTATCATAATAAAAAGCAGGCAATCTGACCAAATGCGCAAAAAGGTCTTGCCGAAAACGCATGACAACACCACGTGATACACTCTCAATGAAATAATTCCCTACAATATTCGAGATAGCACGCAACAAAAACGCGCTGAAAATAAGAAGGGGCAAAAAGTGAATGAACTGCAGATCTCGGGCAATAAAACCTTTATTTAAAATAGGTTTTAATAAGTAAGTAAATCCTGCATCCACCCCTGCATAAGCCATATTAGCCAATACTGCTATTACAAGAGCCGCCCAATATTGACGAATATAATCGAGTAACCGAAAATATAATTTCGAATCAGTTTTTAATGTAATCTTTTCAGACATATAAAATTTTATTGTAAATAAAAGGATTGGAAGTTTAACATGATCTTTGGTATTTTTCTCCTTTATATGCGTCCTGGTTTTTTCATATAATTCAATGAGTTACATCAAAACCCCATAAATGGTGATGCGAAAAACGATATAAATTTAAGTCAGTATATATTTCAATGGCTCCGCTGTAAGCCGTATCGTACGTTTTTGCACCGACACCCTGATAACGTCGCTTCACTACAACACTCGGAAATCTAAACCGATTCCGATAACCTATCGGAAAAAATACATCACTAGGATCCACGGCAAGCACAAATTTCTGAGTAGAGGAAGTAATGCTACCATGATGTGGCGCTACTAAAATTGTACTTTTTAAATTTTCAGATAACAGTGTTTTCTCCGCTGGTTTTTCGATATCCCCTGTTAATAACACGCGTTGGTTTTTTGCCATCACATGCAAAACACACGAACTATTATTCCCTAAATAAATTTTGTTCTGCATCGGCGATAACACCTCAAATTTCACACCATCCCAATTCCACCGTTCTCCACGATGACAATATTGAAAATTGTTCACGTCAAAAGGCAACCTCGCACTCGACATGACCTGGCTCACCGGCATCGACAATATAATCGATTGCGCGCCACCAATATGATCATTATCCAGATGACTAATCATCAATAGATCGATTGTGGATATATGCATCTGTCTCAAATAAGGAACAACAACAGCGGCACCTGTATCAAAATCTGGGCTCATCTTCGGTCCGGTATCAAACACCAACACATGATGCTGCGTTTCTACAACCGACGACAATCCCTGCCCCACGTCAAGCAAAGTAAATCGCATATTTCCATATGAAATGTTTTTTGGAAAAACAAATACTAATGGCAATAAAAAAAATGAAGCCAAATAACGCCCTGAAAATCCCTTTGGCATTAACAGCAAAATAACCGCTAAAACAAGACTAAACAAAATCCATAAATGCAAAATAGCAAGATGAATTAATAATATATAGTTAAAACGCGCCATAAATTTCAATAAGATCCAAATCAACTGTAAATTTTTTAACGCGACATAAAACAACCATCGACTCAAGATGCTCGAAAATAATAAACTCACGGCGCCAAACAAAACACAGGGCATAATCACCACTCCAAACCAAGGAACCACAATCATATTCGCCAGCACAGACGCCAATGACACTTGCTGAAAAAACCATAGCATCCATGGAAACAAACCCAGCATAATCACCCACTGCACCCTGATCCACTGCCAGCTAATATGAATGCGTCCTTTCATCGCATAAAAAATCGTACCTACCGCGACAAACGATAACCAAAATCCAACATCCATGACACTCAAGGGATTCAGAATCAACACCAACAATAACGCATAACAAAACACCGATAAACTTAACGTGATTCGTCGCAACATAAGTGAAAACAAAACGACGCTCAACATGATTAATGCACGTTGCGTTTGCACAGGGAAACCTGCCATCGATGCATATATGATCGCAGTAAAAAGACTAAAACAAGACGCGGCCACTTGATCCGGTATCCGCAATGCTAAAAACGGTATGCACCGCCAAATCCATCGAATAAGAAAAAAAATAAATCCTGCGATCAATCCAATATGTAATCCTGCAATTGCAATTAAATGATTGGTACCCGTCTGTTGCAAAACAGTCCATTGTTCCGCTGTAACAAATTGCCGCGACCCTACCACTAATGCTGGCAACAATTGCCACAACAACTGATCTTGGGTTAATTGAACAATTTTGTTCTGTATTCGTCCGCGCCATCGATTGAGCAGCTGATGATACCGCGCATGATTTAATAAGCGATTATTCTCCGCTGATACCACATAGCCTGTCGCACCGATCCGATGCGAAAACAAATATGCTTCATAATCAAAGCTGCCGGGATTGGCAAAACCATGGGGACGCTTTAAACGAACGGCCAACGACCATTGATCCCCGGGTAATAGATTGGGCGTCGCACCATACCAATTTAATAATACCCGATGGTTATCATGGAATCCATTTAGGGTAGTGATGTGAAATGTAAATTTAATCGCATGATCTTTTCTTTCAGGCAATGAAACGATACGCCCCGCAACTTGTAATGTTTTTCCTTCCAAATTTTGCGGCAATATCTGCGAAAGTTGTATCGAAACAAACAACAATACCCAAAAAAAACCACCCAGCAATCCCACTAAAAATAATGTCATCTGATGTTTTAAAGTAAGGAAACAATCTCGGCCGCTTGCGGCCGAGTTGTTGAGAAACAGATGCGCGCATAACACGATTGCCAAGGCAATGATGATATAAATGAAATGAGGCATGACGGAAATAATTAAAATCCCACACGCCCCTAATAAAAAGGCAACCGAAAAATAACACATAAAATGTCCGGCTTCAATTCCAGATAATGTTAGAAAAAATGGGGGGGAAAGAGGTAAAAAGAGATTTCAGTATACAGTATATTTTAACAAGATCTATTTATTATCTTGATTTCATATCTCCTTTAATTTATGATAAAAATCAATGGAGTGATTATGAGCACAGCGACGAAAAAAAGCATTCAGTTGGTACAGCTTAGCGGTAATGGCGGAGCCGTTGAAATCTCACTAGAACAATTAAACTTACAGCAAGGATTGGTCTGGATATGGCTAGATTTGACGACTGTAAAACAATTTCTTAACCAGATAAAATCCAATTCCCCGCTCGTCGAAGAAGTGTTGTCTGCAAAAGCCACGCGCCCCAGAACATTAGCGCAAAATGATGCATTACTCGCAACCTTCAGAGGCGTTAATTTGACCAAAGGCAGCAAACCAGAAGATATGGTGTCCATTCGACTATGGATGCATAAAAACATGATTGTCACCGTGCAGCACCATGATTCAACTATCCTCTCTGATATCCATGCTTCATTATGTAATGGCATTGGACCCAAGGATGCCAGCGAATTTCTGGAAGAACTTTTATATGAAATTGTCGACAAATCAGCCGAGGTGGTATCCGCACTGGGAAACAAACTTGATCATATTGAAGATGGCATGACAGAAAATTTCGAAAAAATTAATCGTATCGAGTTAAATCATATACGAAGACGAATCATCCTCCTGCGCCGATATCTTATTCCTCAACGCGAAGCGATCAACAGAATCCCCGCCGATAAACTCAGCTGGATGAATGAAATTAACTTAATGCATTTGCGCGAAATCACAGACGCGAGCACTCGAATTCTTGAAGACATTGATGCGGAACGTGAAAGATCAACCCTCATCCACGAAGAATTATTTGCAATGGCACAAGAAGCCATGAATAAAAAAATATATCTGTTATCCATGGTCGCGGTTATTTTTATGCCGCTAGGTTTTATTACGGGGTTATTGGGCATTAATGTGGGCGGCATACCGGGTGCGAGTTTTCGCTTTGGCTTTGCCACTGTGTGTTTAGTATTGTTGGTCGTTTTCGGATTACAATTGATTTTTTTAAAGAAAAAACGGTTTTTTTGATGGCCTCAATTTATTTGTAACTCAAATACCGCAACCATCGCGGGTCGCGATCGTCTTGGTTGTTGAGAAGTTTTTCTAACTGGTTTTCCCAATGAATTAATTTTTCATGCGCATCCAAATTTAACATGCCCGCAAATTTAGTTTGCATGGCACGCACGCAATTTAATATTTTTTCTGGATCTTTCGTCGCTTTTAAAAGTCGATCATATCGATTAAGAACCGCTAACATATCATGTTGATGCACTAATTCGCCAAAGGTCAATGGCGCGCGCTGATCAATTTTCTCAACGATTGATGGAATAAATTCTCTTAACTCAGCCGATAACTGACTTAATAACTTGCTCTCACCATCATTTGAAGACGGAGAAACAATCTCTGGGGCAAAAAACATCATCCATCGAGAAAACATAATATGGGCCTCCTTGCCAACTGCATCATCCATGACGCTCTTACCCCAATATAGTACAGGCTAAAAAGTCTGCCACCCTTCTTTGACTCCGATCCCTGTTATCTATAAAATATCTCATATTTTTCCAACCAAAGGACAATATTATGAACTTTTTAGACGGCAAACGAGCATTGATCGTTGGCGTGGCTAGTAATCGATCAATTGCATATGGCATTGCTGCTGCCATGCATAAAGCAGGTGCGCAAATTGCTCTCACCTATCAAAACGAAAAACTTCTAGAACGCGTCACCAAATTTGCCGTTGAATTCAATTCCAATATCGTATTGGCCTGCGATGTCAGCAAAGACGAAGAAATCGCACATGTTTTTGAATCGCTACAAAAACAATGGGACTCTGTGGATATCATCGTTCATTCAGTCGCATTTGCGCCCAGCGATCAACTCACTGGGGATTACGTCAATGCGGTGACGCGTGAAGGATTTAAAATCGCTCACGATATCAGCGCATACAGTTTTGTTGCATTAGCAAAAGCCGCTCGCCCGATGTTAAAACAAAATAGCGCGCTTATGACCTTATCGTATATTGGCGCCGAACGCGTTATCGCAAATTACAATGTCATGGGTGTTGCAAAAGCAAGCCTCGAAGCCAATGTGCGTTACATGGCCGAAAGTTTAGGCAAAGATGGGATTCGTGTTAATGCAATTTCTGCAGGACCTATACGCACACTTGCAGCGTCAGGCATCAAAGATTTTCGTAAGATGTTAGCGCATAACGAAACGATTACACCTTTAAAACGCAACGTCACCATCGAAGACGTCGGCAATGTTGCCGCCTTCTTATGTTCGGATTTAGCAGCGGGCGTTACCGGTGAAATCGTGCATGTCGACGCAGGATTTCATTGTATATAATCCTCAGCTCAGAGGTAAGCAGGTATTCATCGGTAGAATGGCATGTATCAGAAAACACAATGAATTATTTAGAATCAGATGAACGCTTTGCGTCCTCTGAGCTGAGACCAGCTTGTTCGCATGAGTTGAAATAATCAATCGATCTCAGCTCAGAGGGTGAGTGCAAACCGACATGTCAGTAGCATATCGCAGTCGCGTGAAAGAATCGTCATCCCTGAAAATCTGCGTAGCAGATTTATCAGGGATCCAGGGAACGCTTTAGTTCTGCGCGTCGATTCCCCTGGATTCCGGATATCGCTCTGCAATGGCAGAGCGATTCCGGAATGACGACTCTCTTTTCCCTGTCCCGGAAAATCTGCTAAGGGCACATTAATCATTAAGACTTTTCATCTTCCCGCTCAATCCTAGCTATTTGTAATAAGCCATTCACGTAGAGTTGATAGTCCAGTATGCCCATGTTGTTTTTGAGGCTGGATTCGAAGACTTTCTTGTTAGCTGCGGACAATGCATCTCTATCACCGGTTTGCACTTTTTCTAAAACAATCACCGCAACATCATTTGAAGGCAACTGTACATCCGATACATTGTTTTTATTTTTTGTATCGACTCTCGGCATCTCAAACACTGCATTTAAAATATTACCTTCGACAGCTGAAGAATGCTGCGCAATATAAGCGACTTGTTGGATCGACAACCCATTTTGAGAAGCCGCCTGTTGTAGACTCATTCCTTGCTGAATCTTTTGAACAAGCGCATCACTCCACTGCTTAATTTGCTTGAGAGCAGCCTGCTGTGTTAGCGTTTTAATAATCGTCGCCTTAACGTCAGAAAGCGGTTTAACAATGGTCGGCACATGCTTGTTTATTCTCAACACAACAACATCATTATCATTTAAATTAATCGGATTGCTATTATTGTTTTGCAATAACACATCATCATCAAACGCGGCATTAATCACATTGAGGTTTTTGGTAAAAGCCGTTGCACCGCCCTCCCTGGAAAATAACTCTGTTGATTGAATGGGCAAATTAAGTTGTTTCGCCGCTATCGCCAATGTATGCGGATTCTCGTATGCTACATTAGACAATTGATCATTTAAATCTGAGAATTTCGCCTCTGCTTTTTGTTGCGCATATTCTGCAGTAACTTTATCGCGCACGTCAGCAAATGAAAATACTTTGGCTGAGCGTGTATTTAATATTTTAACAATAACATAACCTTGCTCCGCGCGAACAGGCGCAGACACCGTGTTATTGTCATGCGTCTTCATCAATATGCCTTGCACCATTGGATCAACCTGATCCGCCGTTATCCACACCGGTGTTGCCAAAGCCGGATTGTCAGAATAGGTTTGCGCAACCGCACCAAAATTCGTTCCTTTATTCAATGCTTGAGTGATCTTTGTGATTTTCTGTTTGGCATCAGATAATTGCTGTTGTGTTGCATCCGCGGGCACGCGAATAAAAATCTGCTGCAAGTTCCACTGCGCTGGTCGAGTAAAAGCAGAAATATGATCTTGATAAAATTGCTGTATCTCTTGTTGCGACGGATGCTCTTGTTTCATCAATTGCGCTAAAGATAATTCGATATAATCCACGCTCACTTTTTCAGGCAACGTAAAATCATCTTTATGTGAATCATAATATTGCGAAATAGCATCGGGGGTCAGCTTCACCTGCGACATAAAACGACTCATGGGTACAACCACATAGCTGAATTGTCGTTTTTGTTTAATAAGCTCAACGGCCTGTTTTAACTCACCGGGTAAACTAAAATTTGTATTAGCTAACCCCACTTTTAACTCGGTCATGAGAATTTGATCTTTCATTTGAGCCAAAAACTCATCCGGTGAATACAACATATCGTCCATCAATCGCTGAAAGCGTTCTTTTGAAAACACCCCATTCAATTGAAAAATTGGCATTTTAGCCAATGTCACTTCTAATAGTTCCGGTCCAACTGCAAATCCCGCTTGTGAAATACCCTGATGCACAACAAGACTACTAACCAATCCTTCTAGCGCAGTTGATTTGAGCTCCTGTTCAGATTGATCATGAACAGAATAATTCGCGCCCCATTGTAATTGCTTTTGTCGTTTTAATTGATTGTATGCTTGATCGAGATCTTGTTGGGTAATTTTGACGCCGTTCACTTTTGCAACCACGCTTTGCAGTTGATTGCTATACAGGTATGAATGAACACCCCACAAAGCAAACGTCAAGCCAATAACCGTGACAACGACCCATGCGAACCAACCCTGTGATTTATCTCGAATGGACTGTAACATTCCAATCTCCTAGAAACAGTAAAACCGTGGCATAGACCACAGTTTTACCAACAAACTGGCGGAGTGGACGGGACTCGAACCCGCGACCCCCGGCGTGACAGGCCGGTATTCTAACCAGCTGAACTACCACTCCGCATAAAACAACTCATCAGATGATCTAGTGCCGCAATATAACACAATATAAAGTACCCCGCTATATCCATTCTGGTGGGTGCTGAGGGTTTCGAACCCCCGACCCTCGCCGTGTAAAGGCGACGCTCTACCACTGAGCTAAGCACCCGACAAAAAGCCAAAATCCGTTTTTCTATCTTTCTAAATAAAAGTTCCCCGGAAACACGAAAGTGGATCCGGGGAATATTAAGGGTCTGTTATAATAACTTTGTAATGCTTATTTATGATTAACTGAGTCTTTTAGCGCTTTGCCCGCCTTAAATACCACGGCCACACTCGCCGCAATATTAATCACCTCTCCTGTCTGAGGATTGCGACCCGTGCGCGCTTTACGATGAGAAGTTTTGTAAGTGCCGTGACCACCCCAATTCACTTCTCCACCCGCAGCCAATGTATCTCTGACTGCATCGGCAAATGTGTTTAAAGCTCTTTCAGCTGCTGCTTTAGAAATCTTTGCATTATCTGCCACAAGCTCAATTAAATCCGCTTTATTCAATCCTGAATTTTCCATATCATGTCTCCTCGTAAGTAGCTTAAATTTTCAATATCTAACCCAAAACACCTTTGATCACTACAATCCATAGAATCTTTATACCAACAGCGCAAAATGACTGCAAGTGAGTATTCACCTTTTTCCCATATTTTTCACTGGCAGCCTCATTTTGGTAAAAATTAGTGCGTTTTTCGACCAGTTGACTTAACTATATCCCGAGCAGGTCGATGAGACGCTAATACCGGTTTCTCTGCAGAAGAACCCGGTAACGAAATCGGCATCTTTTCCAACGCAATTTCAAAAATCTGATCAATCCAACGAACCGGATGAATTTTCAAATCAGCTTTAACATTATCCGGCATCTCTTTCAAATCTTTGATGTTTTCCTCTGGAATAATGACATCAGTAATTCCCCCTCGTCGTGCGGCCAGCAATTTTTCTTTTAACCCTCCGATGGGCAAAACTTCTCCACGCAATGTGATTTCCCCCGTCATTGCTACATGTGCATGAACAGGAATGCCGGTTAATACGGATACAATGGCAAGACAAACTCCCGCTCCTGCACTCGGGCCATCTTTTGGAATAGCTCCTTCGGGTAAATGAATGTGCAAATCATGTTTATCAAAATATTTTAACGAAATCCCTAATTGGCTGGCTCGTGTACGCACCACGGTGACCGCTGCATGAATGGATTCTTTCATCACCTCGCCCAATTGTCCCGTCGTTTGTATTTTGCCTTTACCCCCCACTGCGGCAACTTCAATGGTCAACAACTCGCCGCCTAGCTCTGTCCAAGCCAATCCGGTCACTTGCCCGATTTGATTCTCTGTTTCAGCTTTGCCAAAACGATAACGAGGCACGCCTAGATAATCTTCTAAATCATCTGGCAAAATGGTTATCTTCTTTAACTGACTATCAACCAGTTTGCGTACGACTTTGCGACAAATTTTTGAAATAGCTCTTTCTAAACTACGCACGCCGGCTTCTCGCGTATAATAACGAAGAATATTGATAACCACATTTGATGGTATGATTAATTCGGATTTTTTTAATCCATTTTCTTTCAGTTGTTTTGGTATTAAATGTTCTTCGGCAATATGTAATTTTTCATCTTCGGTATAACCCGATAATTTAATAACTTCCATACGATCGCGCAACGCTGGTAAAATATCCAATGTATTCGCTGTCGTCACAAACATCACATCCGATAGATCATAATCCACTTCTAAATAATGATCGCTAAACGTATTATTTTGTTCCGGATCCAACACCTCCAGCAAGGCTGCCGATGGATCACCACGAAAATCTGCGCTCATTTTGTCGATTTCATCCAACAAAAATAGCGGATTTCGAACCTCGGCTTTTATCAATTTTTGAATAATCTTACCTGGCAAAGAGCCAATATACGTACGCCGATGTCCACGAATTTCGGCTTCATCACGCACGCCACCCAAAGACATTCGCACAAAGGTACGTCCTGTTGCATTAGCAATGGATTTACCCAAAGAGGTTTTACCAACACCGGGCGGCCCCACTAAACATAAAATGGGTCCTTTCATTTTTTTAACGCGATTTTGTACGGCCAAATATTCTAAGATATGCTCTTTGACCTTTTCTAATCCGTAATGCTCCGCATTTAATGTTTTTTCAGCCGCTTTTAAATCTCGATTAACTTTAGAACATTTTTCCCAAGGAAGCAGAAGTAAATAATCTAAATAATTTCGCGACACCGTTGCCTCTGCTGACATCGCCGGCATTAACTTCAAGCGATTTAATTCAGTTTCTGCCTTCTTCTTTGCCTCAGCAGACATGCCAGACTTTTCGATGCGTTCTTTCAGTCCATCTATCTCATTCGGAACATTGCCAATGTCCTCCATTTCTTTTTGAATCGCACGCATTTTTTCCGTTAAATAATATTCTTCCTGGCTTTTTTTGACTTGGTCTTTGACGCGTGAGTTAATGCGTTTTTCTAACTGCAAAATATTAATCTCATGCTCTAAATGCGATACTAACCGCTGAAAGCGCTCAAGCAAATTGCAGGATTCCAATAATAGTTGCTTATCATGTAATTTTAAACTCAAGTGTGCCGCAATCGTATCCGACAATCGATTTTCATCCGTAATGCTGGACAACAAGGTAATAATTTCAGTCGGGATTTTTGCATTTAATTTTACGTATTCCTCAAACAACGAAATGGCCGAACGAACAAATACTTCTAATTTTAGATAATCTGCTTTTTCAATTTTTAATAGTTCAAAATCCGTTAACAGACATTTATCGGAATCGATGAACTTCTTAAGTTGTACGCGATCCTCGCCTTCCACTAATATCTTGACAGTACCATCCGGCAACTTTAATAATTGCAATAACGATGCTAGCGTACCGATTTGATAGAGATCTTCTTCTTTCGGTTCATCCAATGAGGGATTTTGTTGCGCAACTAAAACAATGGATCGATCATCCTTCATGGCCAATTCAAGGGCACGGATAGATTTGGGTCGGCCAATAAACAAAGGAATAACCATCCCAGGAAAAACCACTACGTCGCGCAAGGGTAATACAGGCACTTCCGAAGAACGGGCTTTACCGTTTGATGCTTTTGCTGGTCGGGCAGAAATCATAACAGATTCTCCATAAAATTAATTTTACATTCACTTGCTAACCTCGCACGAAATCCAATAAAATATGATTATATCATATCATTGGAGAGTCGGGAAAAGCAAAGATGGCGGATGGCTATTCGCGATACTTCGGGCTTATTATAGATTTACTCATCAGACGCAGCGGCCGAAGTGGTTGATTTTCCGTCATATATAAACAAAGGCTGCGAGTTCCCCTTTACAAATCCTTCATCAACCACCACTTTTGCAACCCCTTCGAAAGACGGTAAATCATACATAATATCTAGCAATAAATGCTCTAAAATCGATCGCAAACCACGAGCACCTGTTTTGCGTTTGTTCGTCAACTTTGCAATTTCGACCAATGCTTTCGGATGAAATTCTAATTGCACATTTTCCATCTCAAACAGTTTTTGGTATTGCTTCGCCAACGCATTTTTAGGTTCCGTTAAAATCTGAACGAGCGCGTCCGTATCTAAATCATGTAAAACAGCGACGAAGGGCAATCGACCCACAAATTCTGGAATTAATCCATACTTGATTAAATCATCTGGCTCCACCTCTCGCAAAATCTCGCCTGTTTTTTTCGTTTCATCTTTACTGTGAATATCGGCGCCAAAACCAATGCCTGATTTTTGCGATCGATTTAAAATAATTTTATCGAGCCCATCAAATGCACCACCACAAATAAATAAAATATGTGATGTATCCACTTGTAAAAATTCTTGCTGCGGGTGCTTGCGACCACCTTGCGGCGGAATTAATGCAACCGTCCCTTCCACTAATTTTAATAACGCTTGTTGTACGCCCTCTCCCGATACATCACGCGTAATAGAAAGATTTTCAGATTTACGTGATATTTTATCGACTTCGTCAATATAAACGATGCCTTTTGCTGCCTGCTTTACATCATAATCACAATGTTGCAATAACTTTTGAATGACATTCTCAACATCTTCACCCACATAACCGGCTTCGGTCAAGGTCGTCGCATCCGCAATTGCAAAAGGTACCTTCAGCACGCGCGCTAACGTCTGTGCCAATAAGGTTTTGCCACTGCCGGTAGGACCAATTAACAAAATATTACTTTTGCCAATCTCTACGTCCGAATCATCCGATTCATGCACGATTAAACGTTTGTAGTGATTATAAACTGCTACCGATAATGCTTTTTTTGCATAATCTTGCCCAATCACATATTCATTTAACTTTTCCAAAATTTCTTTGGGCTTCGGTAATTTAAACTCGGTCTTTTTATCCTCGGGCGCATCTTTCAATTCTTCGGCTAAAATATCATTGCACAAATCGACACATTCATTACAAACATAAACTGACGGGCCGGCAATCAGTTTTTTAACTTCATGCTGGCTTTTAGCACAAAACGAACAATACAACGCTTTTTCGCCTTTTGGTTTGTCTTTATCACTGCCCATGAACACTATCCTCTCGAAATGAATACGATCAATGTGCCTCTCAATAAGAAAGAGGCACCTACTAAAACTACGCTTTAACTTTTTCTTTTGCCTCGCTTTTTAATGCTGCGCGATTCCCAAGGACTTTATCAACCAACCCATATTTCATCGCTTCTTCAGCACTCATAAAATTATCACGATCAGTATCTTTGCGAATAATTTCCATCGACTGCCCAGTATGTTTCGCCAAAATATGATTCAACCGATCACGAATTGCTAAAATTTCTTTTGTGTGAATTTCAATGTCGCTCGCCTGCCCTTCAAAACCACCCAATGGCTGGTGAATCATCGCGCGCGCATGTGGCAAACAAAATCGTTTGCCTGGTTGACCCGCGGCCAACAATACGGCGCCCATGCTCGCTGCTTGACCAATACACATGGTACTGACATCTGGTCTAATAAACTGCATGGTATCATAAATAGCTAAACCAGCGGTCACCGACCCGCCTGGTGAATTTATATACAGCGAAATATCTTTATCCGGGTTTTCTGATTCTAAAAACAATAACTGAGCCACAATTAAATTGGCCATCTGGTCTTCAACCTGCCCAACCAAAAAAATAACGCGTTCTTTTAATAACCGAGAATAAATATCATATGAACGTTCGCCGCGTGAGGTTTGTTCAATCACCATGGGTACTAACATATTGTCCGTTATTGTGCTCATTTTGCTATTCCTTTAATTTAGTTGCCACTTTGTGAAGCATATTGCATCCTCATGACATCTTCATAACTCAAGTGCTTCTCTTTTACTTTAGCAGATTCAAGCAACATATCAACTGCCTGATCTTCCAATACGAACAGCTCAACTTGTGCTAACCGTTCCGGGGTGCCATAAAATGCACGCACCACTTCATCAGGATGATCTTGATGCCGTGCCCAGGTTTCAATGGTCTCTCTAACGCGCGCAGGATCCGATTTCAAATTTAATCGTACAACATATTCTTGAATGATCAAGACCGACGAGACATGCCGAATCGCTGATTCGCGAAATTTTTCACGATCGATTTCAGGCACCTCTTTAGCGCCACCTCGTTTTGCTTGATCCTGAGTATGCCACACCATCGCATCAATTTCACTTTCGATCAATGCTTTAGGTATATCGAATTTATGGAGTTTACACAGCTGCTCAATGACCACTTTTTTATTGATGTTATGCAATGCATTTTTCAATTCTTTTTCCATCGTCGCACGTAATTCTAATTTAAACCTGTCTAAGCCACCTTCTTGGATATTAAACAATTTAAAAAATTCATCGTTTAACTCGGGTAATTTAGGCTCAAACACTTCGTTCACTTTAATTTTAAACGTCGTATTTTTTCCGGCTAAATCTTTTTGCTGATGTTCTTTTGGAAAAGTTACTGAAATTTCTTTTTCGTCACCGGCTTTAACACCGACCAGCCCTTCTTCAAAACCTGCAATCATTGACTTGGATCCCAAGACTACCGAAAATTTTTCAACTTTGCCGCCCAGAAAAGGTTGCCCATCTAAAAAGCCTTCAAAGTCGACAACCATGCGATCACCATTTTTAGCCGCACGATTCACTAGTTCCCACTCCATGCGTTGTTTGCGCAAATTCTCAATCATTTTATCCAAATCACTATCGCTCACGTCTGAACTCGTCTTCTCAAATTTAGTCTTAGCAAAATTAACAAGTTTGATTTCAGGATAAACCTCGAAGATTGCATCGTATTCTAAAGGTTCTTTGTCTTTGAATTTTTTGATCTCAAATTTTGGGTAACCCGCGAGTTTTAAGTTTTCCTGCTGTATCGCTTCCGTCAATGTCGCCTGCAATAAATCATTGAGTACTTCTTGTCGAATACTTTTTCCATATTGCCATTCAACTACTTTCAAAGGCACCTTGCCGGGTCTAAAGCCATGCAATTTGGCCGTTTGGGCTATCTTTTTTAATTGCTTCTGAAAGCCTTCTTGAAAACGTTCAGGCGGCACGGAGATGGTCAAACAACGCTCTAATTTTCCATTATTCTTCACAGACACTTGCATAAAATTACCTTCTTAATTTTTAAGAATGATGGTGCGAAAGGAGAGACTCGAACTCTCACGGGGGTTGCCCACTGAGTTCTAAGCCCAGCGCGTCTACCAGTTCCGCCACTTTCGCACATAAAGTTTTATTGAGAATACATCAATAACTCATTGATTAACAATCAATTTTATTTAGGGAGGCATTCTGAACAACAAATCTTGCTGAATTATAGTCTTTTAAGGGGAAAATTCAATATGCAGAAATTCCCGCCACATTAAGATTTGTAGTGCCCGGGAGAAGGATGCTTGAAAATTGTGCGTGTTATAAGCAATCTGCATAAATTGACTATGCCTCAAGCAAAAGTAATTCCTCCTTTTTTTATTGGATTTTAACCCGTAGGCAAAAACAACCCGCTCATCCCCTAAAATGAATGTTTACCCTTTAATACAAACCGTCATATCAGGCGGTGCACGGTTGTTTGGATCACCAATAAAAATCCATAACTGTTGAAAACTTTCCCAAACGAACAGTTTTAGCAATGAACGGGCAAACTCAAACAATCCGGCAAAAGTACCTACGTGATGCCGCGCTTTCTGATACGCCTTGCAACAGAGTTTTTGAACCTGATCATTCAAAAATGCCAGCAACATGAGCATCGTCATGACGGAACAAAGATTTTCATAACCATGACCATAATTATGGGAAAAATTATATCCCTGGTTTTTTAATGTATTAAACGTTTCGTTCTCTATACGCCACCTCGCCCGAGCCGCTCGCATGATTTGCATCGCATTCGTTTCCACGATCGATAGCCGGGTGACCCAACTAAAATGCTGCTGTTTCCCGGATGATTTTGTTTCCGTATACACCATCACATTAACGCGATAGTTATAATTCGCATCATTGAGGGGAACATCACTATAGCACTCAAACTGATGCTGTGTGCCTTGATCATCGATCTG
>Ga0209541_10008699_pt1 | contig 16651 bp, 13 predicted proteins | sample RifCSPlowO2_01_FD_184027 | JGI IMG/M metagenome (GOLD analysis project Ga0209541, IMG submission 184027) | Groundwater microbial communities from Rifle, Colorado - Rifle CSP2_plank lowO2_0.1 (SPAdes) (version 2) | ecosystem: Environmental > Aquatic > Deep subsurface > Groundwater | place...
GGAAATTCGGCGGGAATCCTTGGGACGCGCTTCGCGCGTCCCGCATTTTGGCTTCCAAAAAACCGATGAGTTCCCTAATGGTGCGCGATGCAAGACTCGAACTTGCGACCTTCCCGGTGTAAACGGGTTGCTCTACCAACTGAGCTAATCGCGCATGTATTACTTTATACACTAAATTCTTTATATTTTCAAGGATTCTACCTCCATGCTTTTAATATACTGTCCAAATATTCGCTTTCGCTAACTATACTTTCTTTCAAGGCTTCAAGTAGTATTGCATCATCATTTAATGTGTGTCTATCAATAATTCGAAATAATACTGGTTTTTTATTTGGGTCATACCGAAAAATAAAAGTGATAGGATTTTGGGAATTTATTAATCCAGCTACAAGTTTGCCATATAAATCCAATGTGCCATGAACATGTGGTGTAGCAAATCTACCTTCTGCCGAACGACTAATTTGTACATTAGACTTAAAAGCAGGATTTACTGTATTTAAATACACTGGGTGTAAAGTATAAAACTTTGTATCACGAAAATTTGGAATTATATTTACAGCCCATTCTTCACCATTTATATATTCTTCTAAGATATATTTTTGATTTGAATCTAATTCCTGTTTTTCTAAAACTTCAAAAAGCTCATCAATATTTTTTGAGTGCGTTATATGAGAAACAATACCTGTTGAATCTACCTTGATCAAACTATACGGCGGTGAAAAAGTTTTATGAATTTGGCCCGCTAAATTTGTATCATTAAAATCCAAATCAAGTTGTTTTGGTGTACGAACACCAACACTTTTTATTTGTTCTTTTAAAGAATCTGGAATATACCCGCGCAAAGATTCTTTTGATGGATAAACATGTTTAATACCAAGACTTTTTAAAATCTTTGACAATGAACCGCTTTTTTCTAAAATATCATCTGTAGTTGAAATACAAATATCAATTTTATTAATTAAATTTGCTTGAACAATAGGTACACCATCAAGATGCCAAACTTCGTCTTTATCTATCAAAATATCATGCCCTGTATAGTCATCATGTTCTCGCAATGCACGCAAAATAATAGCTCCATTGGATATGGATTTTTGATAATTATCGGAATTTCTTCCTCCACGAATTACACCAACACGAATTGTTCTCATCCCGTTAGAAGCAGATCGCGATCAAATCACGATTTTGCTTTATTATACTTATAATTGTACTTTTGTTTAAATTCATATTTCTATTTATATATTATTGCGATCGCGGCTTCTAACGGGACAGGTTCTTATATTATAACCTATTCTTTAAAAAAGTCTTACCCCTTTTTATTCTATGATGTCTTATCAGATATCTGTGAACTTCGGCATTGGCAAGTAAAATATCTTTTTTGTATTTTTTAATCTTATCCATATCGCCTATTATAGCCCGTGCTTTATGTTTTTCATTTTTAACTACTGCCACAACTGGTATTTTTAGTTTGTATTTTTTTAATTCTTTTTCAATAACATTTTTTTGAATTTGATTTCCGTCAGCAACTATTAAATCAGGATATTGCCATTCATCCCGTCCATGTTCCACATTCGGGTAAATATGTTTTAATCTTCGAGAAATTACTTGCCCTAACGCACCAGCATCATTTGAAGATGTAAAACCTTTTATATTAAAAATTCTATATTCATTAGTCTGTTTTTCACCATTTTCCAAAACAACAAAAGCACCGACCATATCAGCGCCACTAGTATGAGCAATATCATAAGCTTCGATACGAAATGCACCCCCTCTGCCTATCGGCATCTCCCCCTTCGCAGGGGGCGAAGCTGGAACAAGTTTTTTTGATGGTCTGGTGAGCCAACCCGAGGACCTCAAAAAAATTTGTTCCAGCGAAGCCCCTATTAAATCCTCTTTTATCAATGCCACATCGTTTATATGGTTTAGTGCAAAAATTTGTTTTTTTATAATACCAGCTTGCTCAAAATTTTTTAATCGAGCTTGCATCATCATTTCTTTTTTTAAATTTTGCAATATCTTTTTCTTTTTACCTTTAAAAAATAAAATTAGATTGGAAATGTTTTTTTTGTAATTATCAAAACCCCCCATACCCCCCTTATCATGGGGGTTTTTCGCTACCCCTTCCTTGATAAGGGAAGGTTGGGATGGGTTTATTTTCGGAACAAGACCCAATTGTTTATAAAACTGGTAATTTGGCTTTTTGGCTGATTGGGCATCATGAAAAGGAAATATACGCCGAATAATTTTCATGGCTTCATAAAGTTGAGTACTGTTTGTAAAAGGGCCAAAGGTAGCTTTATACATACCCCCACCCAACCTCCCCCTTACTAAGGGTGAGGAGAACAAGCTTCGTCCTCGAACAACTAAAACTTTAGGGATTTTTTCACGAGTTATACAAACATAATTAAAACTTTTATTGTCTTTTTCTTTTGTATTGTATTTTGGTTGATGTTTTTTTATTAAACTTGCTTCCAGTATCAGTGCCTCTAATACACTATCAGTTTGTATAAAATCTATCTTACTGGCTTTCGTAACCATATCTACAAGAAACATCCCGCGCATATTTAAAAGCTCTTTACTAAAGTAACTTTTTACCCTATCTTTCAAATTTGTGGCTTTACCTATATATAAAATATCTTTTCCAAACTTAAAAATATACACACCTGGTGTACTAGGTAATTTCGATTTTTTTAAATCTTGAATATTCATATTACATATATTGTGTTTAAAAGATAAACATATACAATATATTACCTTATTATCAAATCATCTAATTCTTTTTTTAATATTTCACCAAAAACATTTGGTAAATCAGTAGCATTTTTACAGTATATTCCATTTGGAGCATAGCTTTTCTCGGCCTTTTTACCATCTTTGGTAATACCAATACCGATAACTACAATATTTTTAGCACGCAATTTTTGTAAAACATTAGGCAATAATTTATCTTTACCATCACTTTGACCATCAGTTGTCACAATAATAATTTTCTTCATTAAATTCTTTTCCAATTTTTCTAATTCCTCATCAGTAATCAAACTTTCAATTTTTTCAAGAATTTTATAATCCTCGGTACTATTACCACTAACATCATTTAATTTTTTATAAATATGAGTTCTTTGCTTTTCAGTTAAATCACCATCAAGCGGTTTTAAAAGCTCGTTTTGCCTTTCATCACCAAAAGACCAGACTTCAGTACGAACATTTAAATCATTTTCAATGTAATCGCGACCTTCGTCTAATTTGTCATACAATTCCTTTAGTGCTTCAATTATCAAAATAGCTGACTTTTTTTGTTCAGTTTTTTTAATACTTGGCGTGTCCATTGAACCTGACCTATCTAATACAAGCGTTACATCAAAATCACCATAAATCTTTTCCTTTTTATTCTTAAATTCAACTTTTTCAAAAACACTTGGTTCTTCCTCGCCACCTAGTTTTTGAGCATATGCCTCGGCTGGTAAAATTAATTCATCGCCATATTTACGAGGTGAACGAGGTTGCATTTTAGGCTTTTCACGCGAAGTGAAAATTTCTTCAAAAATCTGACGCAATTCTTCAATACTTTTTTCGCCAGTTTCTTTATTTTCTAAATTTTCAACCTGATTATTAAAATAATCGCGATACTCTTTTAAATCCTCATAGGAAATACCTTCGGCTTGGGCATAAGCTTTTAATCTTGCCTCATTTGAATCTTGTTTGTCTAATTTATCAAAATATTCCTCTACAGCCTTTTCTTCACTTTCTATTTCAACCGAGCGTGGATTCTTGTCAAAATATTCATCATAATATTTTTGAAACTCTTGCTCTATTTCTCGTTCAATATTTGCATCATAATCTGGATTAGTACTATTTTGATTTTTATTATCTTGTGTTTTCTTGTTTTTTTGATGTTCTTTATTATTTTGATCTTGATTTTCAGATTCTTGGTTATTTTGACCATCACTAGGTTCACTATCATTACCCTGACCACTAGACGAATCTTGTGAATTACTGTCTTTTTCTTTTTTCTTATTTTCTATATCTTGTTTATATAGATTTTGATAAACAGAATCAAGATATTTTTCCCTAAAAAGTACCCTATTCCCCATAGAAGTATTTTCATTGGTAATAAAATCCATCATTTCAAAACCTGACTTTGTTTTTAGACTTTTTATTTTATCCAATTCTTTACGAACATCTTTATCAACTTTACAAATAGTTTCGTAATTTGAGTTTTTCTCAACCAACAACCCTTGGGCAAACTGTAAATGTTTTGGTATCTTTGTAAAATCCACATCTTGAAATAAATCTTCTTTGTATAATTTATCTTTAGTATTTTGTAGCGTTGGAGTATCTGATATTACACCACGATTAATTTGAATATCTTCAAAACAGTTATCCAACAAATGTAGTTTTTTATTATTTTTTATATTGTCACGATTATTTTGCCAAATTTGTTTTCCATTTTTACTATCTAATAATTGTTTTAGTTTTTTAAAGTGCCAACATTCATGCTTCAAGGCAAATTGTTGCTTTAAAACATCTTTGCCATAGCGAGCAAAAAAATCGGGGTTAAAAAATATTTTTCCATTTTCTAAATCAATCGCAGCAGTTTTGACAACCAATTCACCATTACTATCAAATCCAGCGTCTTTTGCATGTTTTATAGATAAGGATGTGTCTTTACTATAACCGTCAAGGTATTTTTTATTAGACTGGTTCGCCAAAAAATCACCTAAAAAGTCATTTTTTTGCTCATTTTGATTATTATACCCTTCAGCCATAAATTTCATAATATAATAGTATTTTAGCAATAATTGAGCTTTTTAACAAATTATCGTCATTTAAATGACTGGCGATTCCAGTATATGAATAAAAGTTATTTTTATCAGCTTTTTTCAAAAACTTGACGGCTACCTTTTTAGTTAAAAGTAATTTATTATTTTTAATGTATTTACCTAGAAAATATACTCTATTGTAAGTTTTATAGATTTTAATTTTTTCTAACGGCATAAATAAGTCAAATTTATTTTCCAGAAAACTTCTGATTCGTTCCACTGATTTTAACGCATTGTCATATTTGTAAGTCACAAAAATAAAATCATCATTATAACGAATATATTTGTAAAAACCCTGATCTTTGATTACCCACAAATCAAAATAGTAGAGATAAATATTCGCAAATACCTGACTTGTAACATTGCCCAATGGTATGCCCTTGTTTTTTGACTCATCATAACTTGCAATAATCTTTTCAATTAAATCTAAGATATCTCTGTCTTTGACTTTTTGCTCAATCAATAAAAACAATTTATTGTGGTCAATATTTTTAAAATACTTTTGAATATCAAATTTAAAAACATAAATATTTTTATTGGGATTTTGGACTTGCTCCAAATTTATATAATATTTGAGTTTACCCAAGGCTTTATCTGCTCCACGATTTTTCAGTGACGAATAAGTATCGCGTACAAACCTGGATTTAAAAAGTTTTAAAAGATAATTATATATTATTAAATTTACCAACCTATCTTTCACATTGGCTTTATTTATAGTTCTTTTCTTTTTATCAAAAATAAAAAATTCTTTATATTCACCGTGAATATATATTTTATTTTGCAAATCAGAATACAAATCAAATATGTTTTCCTCTAAATTTGATTCAAAAATCAAGAAATCTTTTTTATGAGACTTACCAGATTTTAATTTATGCCAGTAAAAAAATAGGTTTTCGATGGAAAAAAGTTTATAATAATACATATTATGGATATAAATTACGAGGAAATAAAAATCCCGATTGTAAAAACTTTATATGAGACGATACTGTACACAACACCCATTATTTTAAACTTACCAAAACCAATAAAGTTCAGCTATGGTGAGACAATCTTGCAAAATCTTGCATTAGTAATTGATCTTGCAAATGAAGCAAATATTGAATTAAAGTTGATAAAAGAAAGACAAATAGTCAAAGCTCATGCAAAAATAGAGACTACAAAAATCTTTGTACGAATTCTAAGCGAAGGCAAATATATATCCATAGAGGAATACATAAAAATTTCAAAATACTTGGTAGACACCTCTAAAATGCTTTATGGCTGGCTCCAAGCTTCAAAGAAAAACTAACCCACTGCGAGAGGGACGAAAACCCAAATCGGAATTCACATTCGAGGCATCATTGGCATTGACATTCACCTGCCGATTGGACGAATTCGGATTCCAGTTGGCATCAACCACACGGGAATCGCCCCACATCAATTTCAAGTGTATTTTATCCTTACAATCTTTCGCATTAATGACAGATTTATTTTCATAATTAAAACACACTGCAGTAGATTACAATAATATTCTCAAGTTATTACTGTTTTATATCTTTTTTGGGCAAATGAACTTCTTGCGAATCACTATTCTAGCCCAAAAATTAAAAAGCAAAATAAACTAAAGTAAAAATTAAAACTATTTATATCTGCGAGAGGAACGAAAACCCAAAACGGAAGCCACACCCGAGGCACCAAAGGCATTGACACGCACCCGCCGATCGGACGAACGCGGATCCCAGCCGGCATCAACCACACGGGAAACGCTATAAGACATGAGCCAAGACCAACTATCTTCATCTAAATTTTTACCGGGATTATTTTTACGATAATCATTTTGTAATACCAAGTATTCAGAAATAGTGAGTCCACTTGTTTTAACTTTTTTATTATCAATAGTGATATAAAAATCTAATTCTTGATTTTTTAAAATAATTTGGTCTATTTCAGTTTGAGTTTTATTTGTTAGTGACAATATACTTTCATTTTTAGTTGCATTTAAAATTGGATTATCAGCTAAATTTTGAACATTATGATAAAGCACCATACCAAATCCGGAAACTGGCTCTTTAACACTACCAAAGCTACCAGCATTTTTAAAATTATCACCTAAATATGTTTCATTCCAATCATTGTTTAATGCCACAATTTTATCATTTAAATCTTGTGAATTTGGTAAATTATCCGGTGTAAATAGTATATTGTTAAAACCAACCTCCCGAATATCGCGTTCTATATTTTGCTTATTTCTGCCAAAAATCTCAAAACATTGTTTTGAAAATTTATTTTTATTGAAATTAGGTATTAATTCTTTGTATTGTTCCGATAATTCATTAACTCGTTTTTCTATATCAATATTTATTTGCTCATTCCCAAATTTAGTACTAATAGACTTTTCACCTGAAAAGCTTTTTGTTTCTGTTTCTTCATTTTTCTCATCTTGCCCAAGTAAACCATCTAATTCTTCGTCTTCTTTTAATTTATTTTTACCAAAAGGATCTATTTCAGTTAGTTCTTTTAACAATAAAGTCTCTTGATTTATTTTGTTATTAAAAATTTGCGCCCCAAAACCATCAAGTGTATTAGGTTTTAAACCGATTTCGGACTCATCAATATTCATCAGAAATCCAAAATCACGCATGATTTTGGCTACATATTCCCTGTCATTTTCAGGGTATTCTTTAAAGGAAACTACTGTTTTAAAATTTTGGTTGATATATTCAGGTAGTGACATTTTGTATTTATACGCCTCATAGCCACTGACTAAATTCAACATATTACCAGCGCCTAAAACTAATTTACCCAAAGTAGTTTGTTTTTTACTGATTTTACCCATATCTCCGTATTTATTATCCAATGTGTCAGTATAACCCTCTTGGATTTTTTTAATAGCTTTGACCAAATTGGGCAATACATTTTCAGCATCATCATACGACAATGCTGTTGTATTATCAGTATTTATAAAAGATGCCAGTAATATATCGTACAGTTCATAATCATCTTGATATTTAACTTCTTTATTGCTGGTTGCAAAAACCCGGGCCTCTTCTTGTAAAAGTTCATTGCGCTCACTGTGTTTATCACTTTTTAAATTTGCAGTCGCAATAAAAGCGTAGCCGTCTTTGATAACAGCCTTGCCAAAATTAGGTATATCCACAGTATCACCTGATTTACGATTATATTTTTCCTTGAAAGACAAACGCATACTATTTTCCAAATTATTAAACTCATCCATCAAAAGTATTTTACCATTCAAAACTGCATCAGTATATGAACCCTTTTTATCCACAGTATTACCTGATTCAAGCCCTGTGCGTGAATAAATATCATACAAAGTAGTTGCCGGAGTACATGAAATAGTTTCAGGATCTACTCCATCATACAGCTCTTTTGAAGCAAAACGCACAAGTTCACTTTTACCGGTTTCGGTAGCACCATACAAAAGTATGGGATTACCTTTGGCAATTTGTTCCTCTAACCAAATTAAGTTTTCTTTTGGTGTATTAGTCAAAACAAAACGATTTTCAATAATTTGTTTTTTATAATTTTCAAGCTCTGCCATTCTGGTAAAAGATTTAGTTTCAGGATTCAATGCTAGTTTATTTAGGCGATTTTGAATTTCGTTTTCTAAATTATGAAGTGATTTTAATTTAATATCTCTGTTTTCAATTCCTTTATTTTTAATCAAAGAAAATCTATTTTGCCGAATATTTTTTAGCTTTTTCTCAAAATTTAAAACAGTATTTTTAACATTTTCGTAATTTTGCTTATATTCATTTTTGTGTGTACCAATATTGTCTATTTTTTCATCAGCTTTTATGTAATCTATTTTTTCTTTTTTGGTCAAGCCACTAAAAGTTAGCTTTAATTTATTTTCAAGTTCTTTTATCTTATTTTTAGATTGTATATCGTCATCTTTGCATAAATTTTCTACATCAAAATTAAATAAATCATAATCTGAAATACCATCTAATTTACCATTATTTGCCCGATCTGTAGTATACGAACGACCTACACCAAGTTCATCTTTAGTTTCATCTTTATATTCACGATATAAATCTTGTCGTTCTTTGGCAACCTGTTTTAATGTTTTATCGTTAAATTCTTCCATTTCTTTCATATTTGAATTATAGCATAAATACAAAATATATCTAAATATGGTATTTATGAACCTATTTATTTTCTACGCAAAGCCTTTTTTAAATACTTACCTGTATAGCTTTTTGTATTATTCGCAATTTCTTCCGGAGTACCTTTTGCCACCAAATTCCCACCACCAGTTCCACCTTCGGGACCAATGTCTATAATATAGTCTGATGATTTTATAATATCCATACTATGTTCAATTAACATTACACTATGCCCACGATTGATTAATTTATTCAAAACATCCAAAAGTTTTGCAACATCGTCATAGTGCAGTCCAACTGTTGGTTCATCTAATAAATAGATGGTTTTCTCCACATGAGGCTTAAACAATTCACTACTTATTTTTACTCTTTGTGCTTCACCACCGGACAATGTTGTTGCACTTTGACCCAATTTTAAATATCCCAAACCAACATCCATTAAAGTTTTTAATCTATCATAAATTTGTGGAATTTCTTCAAAAAATGTTATGGCTTCTTCAATCGTAGTTTCCAAAACATCATAAATATTTTTCTTTTTATATTTTACAGATAAAGTTTCTTTATCAAATCGTCTCCCATTACAAACATCACAAGTGACATATACAGTTGGCAAAAAATGCATTTCTACTGCTATTTGACCATTACCTTCACAAGCTTCACATCGGCCACCTTTGACATTAAATGAGAATCTATTGGCTTTCCACCCCCGCAGGCGAGCTTGTTCGGAACTTGCAAATAAATCACGAACAAAAGTCCAAGCTCCAGTATAAGTTGCAATGTTTGATCTTGGGGTCCGACCTATTGGGGACTGATCAATCAATACAACACGCGATAAAAATTCTGACCCCGTAAAACTAGCACAATTATATGTTTTTGCACTACGATTTCGTCTTTCTAATCTTGCCTGCAAATTTTTATGAATTATTTCATACATTAATGATGATTTTCCAGATCCGGAAACTCCAGTAATACAAACCATTTTACCCAAAGGAATTTCAACATTCATATTTTTTATATTAAAAATATGCCCGCCAACTATATTTAGTTTACCTTTGTCTTTTACGCGCCGATCTTCCGGTACAGGAATACTGATTTCGCCTCGCAAATATGCCAAAGTCCGTGACGCTCCTTTGAATGGAGGAGTTTTTTGTGATATTAATTCTTCCATATCACCATATGCTACAACTTGACCACCATGAACTCCGGCATGTGGACCAATATCTATAATATAATCTGCTGAAAAAATAGTATCTTCATCATGTTCAACAACAAGAATCGTATTACCCAGATCTCGTAAATCCGTAAGAGTTTTTATTAATTTTTCATTATCACGCTGGTGTAATCCAATGGTTGGCTCATCGAGAACATACAATGCCCCGACCAAACGCGAACCCAATTGTGAGGCTAGTCGTATGCGTTGGCTTTCACCTCCCGACAAAGTATTAGCTTTACGTGAGAGCGATAAATATTCTAACCCAACATCTAATAAAAATTGAAGTCTATATTCTATTTCACGCAAAACTATTTGGGCAATATCAAATTCTTGATCTGTTAAATCCAAATTTTGAATAAAGTCTAACGATTCACGAATAGACAAACCAACATAATCAACAATATTAAATTTTTTGTGGGAAGATTTTAGAAATACATGCAAAGCTTCAACACGAAGACGCTTGCCATTACAAACTGTACAAATATCATCTCCCATAAAAATTGTTGTCCCAAGCCCATTACATTCGGTACATGCCCCATACGGTGAATTAAAAGAAAACAATCTTGGTTCAATTTCAGGAAAACTATACCCATCATGCGGACATGCAAATTTAGAAGATAACAAAAACTCTGTATCTTCAAAACCCCCTAAATCCCCCTTGTCAGGGGGACTTTTCGGACTCCTCCCTTGATAAGGGGAGGTCGGGAGGGGTTTGTCTGATTTAAAACTCAAAGTTACTAATCCATCAGCTTCTATTAAAGACCTTTCAATAGCTTCATAAAGACGCATTTTAGCATCTTCGGAATTATCCTTAAATTCATGAACAAATAAAGTATCAACTAAAACTTCAATAGTATGAACATTGTTTTTAGATAGTATTATTTTTTCACGAAGTTTTAAAACTTTTCCGTCAATTCTTACATATTCAAATCCGCGACCCAATAAATCATACAACAACTGATAGTACTCACCTTTGCGACCACGCACAACAGGTGCAAAAATATGTAATTCTGTCTCGTTCCAACTTACACCTAGAATTTTTTTATCATTCTTGTGATTCTTTTCAAATTCTTTTACGCGATCAAGGGCGAAATTTAAAATTTCTTCATTTGTTAATTTTTTAATTTGTTTACCACAATCTGGACAATGTGGATGTCCAATACGCGCATATAAAACACGCAAGTAATCGTAAATTTCTGTTATAGTTGCAACAGTGGATCGTGGATTATTTGAGCGTGATTTTTGGTCAATGGATATTGCCGGCGAAAGTCCTGAGATTTCATCTACATCAGGCTTTGGCATTTGGCCTAAAAATTGCCGTGCATAGGCCGACAATGATTCCACATACCGGCGCTGACCTTCAGCAAAAATAGTATCAAAAGCCAAAGACGATTTACCTGATCCTGAGACCCCTGTAATTACCGTCATTTTCCCACGCGGAATTTCCACACTAATGTTTTTCAAATTGTGCGTCCTTGCCCCACGGACAATTATACTTTCTTTATGGTCTATCTTTTTCTTTTGTGCCATCTATTTGGCAGTATAGCAAAATAGCCTATTTATTCAAAATCTTTATTATATTACTCTATGCTGTAAATTTTCGCATATGCGAAAATTTACAGCAATAATTCAAACTAATTTAAAATATTTTTTTAAACTTTGATCATCTTTTATATTTGAAACCTCTAATATTTCAAGATATTTCTCTACTTTAAAATAATCAGCAATAAAGAGAATTTCCTCTTCACAATGATATGGATATACCCATGCACTTTTTTGAAATTGCACAAAACCAAGTCTTTTTAATTTAAAACGAAGTGCGTCACGAGCTTTAGAAAACCTTATGGGCAAATCAAACATGACTAAACGCCATTTCTCATCCCATTTTTTAGGTTTATTTATCCGAATAATATCAATAGAAAAATGTTTTAAAACAGATTTACCTTTCTTTGTGATTTTTAATGTTGTAATTCCATCTTTTTCAGAGACATATTCAATCATTTTTTGACGCTTGAGACTAGAAACTGCATTTGTTATTTGTTTTGTGGTGTAATGTTTTTTCTTATCAAACATTTTAAAAATCTTAACAGCATTACCTATAAATACAGCACCACCAACAATAACTGGAATAGCTACGAGAATCAATGCAATTTTTGTAAGCTTTGCTGATTTTGTATCTGAATCAAAAAAATCTCTTACTATCTTAATATAATCTTTATCTACCATATGCTGTATATTATCGCATATGCGAATAATTACAGCAACAATTTGCAGAAAATATAAAACTAATGTATAGTGATAAAAAATAAAACTATGAAAACAATAGCTCTAAAACTAACAATTAGTATCAAGAAAGTGTACGAGGGAGAATGGTTTGAGTGGATGGCTAAAGAACAAATACCAGATACTATTAACACTGGTCTAATCATTGATTTTTTTATACACAAAATGGTTAGTAGTATTTTACCGGAATATGTTGAATATGAAATAGGATATATATTCCATTATAAAAAAGAATACGAGGAATACATGGAAAACTTCAGATTAGATTTGAATCAAAAACATCACCAAAAGTTTAATCTTTCCAGTCGTTCAAAATTCGAAGAAAGAGCATACGAAGATCTTTCTCATGAAGTCATAAAATTAAACTAAAACCAAAATTATGAAAAAATTTAATTACACAATCGACCTAGAAAATACTTTAACCAGTAGAGTCTTGAAATCAACTTTTATCCCTAATGAAGATATTTCTGCAAATAATGCAAAAGAAGCTTTATCAATGATAATTTCAGAAAACAAAGTATTCGAAAAAACATCAGCAAAAAAAATCACAATTACTTTGGAAGAAGTATAAAAATATTTTTTCAACAACACCACCACCCCTAATGGGGTGTTTTTTATTTCAATGGCATTTTTACAAGTTGGGAGCCGTAGACATATGCGGCAACTTGATATTGTGGGAAATGTATATTTAGAACATCAGGTGAAATTGTAAATACAGAAAAATTCGCAAGCTTGGGTTCGGTTCCCGGTAAAAGCATAGAATTTATATTTTCCATAGTCATTTTAAAGTCCCCATCGTCATCCATATTTTCATTTTTAATTTTACTTGTAAATTGATCTGTTAAATCTTTTCGAGAATAAGTTGACAATGTTTTTAAATAATCTATATCATTAGGGAAAATATCTATAAGACTAATTTCTTGGTTTGTTTTTACATTATAATTAAATGATATTAAATTTTCATAACCATGTGCCCCACCGGAAAAACCAGAGACGCTAATTAATATACTTATGATATCTTTATTAACTTGAACATAATCTGTCTTTACAGAAAAAGTAAATTCACCGGCCGGAGGAAATTGATCCATCTTTTCATTTTTTTGTTTTGTATCATATTGTGCTTGCCAATTTGCCATAGTATTGTTTTCAAATTCACTTTGGGCAATTACGACAGCATTACGAATCTTATCATTAAAAATTGAATTAGCATTTTTAAATTGTGGGTATGCACCCGATACCGTCCCATATTTAGATTCACTTGTTAATGGGATTTCTATAACTTGTACCATATCAACAATTTTATTTGTCTCTACTATTGGATTTGTGTTTTCTTCCGGTGGATTATTCTTTACAGATTTAGTAAGTTGTACAAGAACAACTGCCAATACAACAAAAACAATAAATGTCATAACTCGTGTCGCTAAATGGCTTTTATGATGATTTGTAGGATTTATAGACATATTTGTATTATAACATATTATGATTTAGGTACCATCCTCTCCCGTAACACCCCTATTTCATCACGCAAAATCGCAGCGGTTTCAAAATCTAAAGTTTTGACAGCTTGATTCATGTTTTTTTCTTTTAACTTAATTATTTTTTCATAAACTATTTTGTCACGATCGGAATCAGATAATAATGAATTTTTAATTGTTTGACTTTCAGTCTTGCCCCGATTACTTTTATCTTTTATAAAAGTCTTTTTAAATAATTCTATATCCAAATCAAGCTCGGCATTTACAGCTTTCGCATGTTTACTTTCCAGTTGCTCGGCTATATCACTGATTTTTTTAATTATAGTCTTTGGAGTAATTTTGTGTTTTTTATTATAAGCAATTTGAATATTCCTGCGTCGTGTCGTCTCATCTATTGCGCGCTCCATCGAGCCCGTCATTTTATCCGCATATAAAATTACACGACCTTCGGCATTGCGCGCAGCGCGACCTATAGTTTGTATCAAGGATGTCTCGCTACGCAAGAATCCTTCTTTATCCGCATCCAGTATCCCTATCAATGCCACCTCGGGCAAGTCCAATCCTTCACGGAGCAAATTCACCCCCACGATCACATCAAAATCTCCTTTTCTAAACTGAGTCAAAATTTGAATTCGCTCTATTGTTTTTATTTCACTATGCAAATATTCGGCTTTGATATTTCTTTCTTTCAAATAAGTCGTCAAATCTTCCGCCATTCTTTTCGTCAAAGTCGTGGCAATCACGCGAAAGCCTTTTTTAATTGTTTTCTCTGTCTCTAAAATAAAATCTTGGACTTGGCCGGGGTACGAAGAAAATGGAACCTTTTGTGATGGTCTGGCCGATACTGCTTCAGCAGAGAGGAGATCCGAGGACCTCGCAAAAGGTTTTATTTTCGTAGTACCTGAAACAGGTTTTACTATTACTTCTGGATCCACCAATCCAGTCGGGCGAATAATTTGCTCCACTATTTTATCACTTATGCCTTTTTCGCGATCGCTTGGAGTTGCTGATACATATATCGTCTGCCATACACGCTCGTCGAATTCCTCGTATTTCAATGGCCTATTATCCTTTGCACTTGGCAATCGAAAGCCAAAATCCACCAATGTTTGCTTGCGACTTGCATCGGCACTATACATACCACCCAATTGTGGCAATGTCACATGCGATTCATCTATGATTGTTAGGAAATCTGTATTTCCCCTCTCCTTACCAAGGAGAGGGGTTAGGGGTGAGGTTCTTGGAAAATACGAAAGCAAAGTCTCCGGTGGTTCACCAGCTTTCTTGCCCGAAAAAAGTCTTGAGTAATTTTCAATCCCATTGCAATATCCCACCTCGCGTATCATTGCCAAGTCATAATTTGTGCGCCTTTTTAATCTTTCAGCTTCCAAAACTTTACCCTCCTTCTCAAAAAATTTTAACTGACTTGCCAATTCTGTTTTAATTAATTTAATGGCTTTATCTTTTTGATCTTTATCAGTTATAAAATGCTTCGTTGGAAAAAGAAAAATAGAATCTTCCTCATTTAAAATCACAGATGTCACAGGATCCACCTTCAAAATCTTATCAATCTTTCCACCAACAAATTCTATTTGATAAACAAAAGTTTCTGACACGGGCATGACCTCGACTTTGGCACCAATAGACCTAAATTGCCCTGGGCTAATATCGGCATTTGTGCGCTCGAAATGCACATTGATCAACCTTTTCATCAATTCCATTCTGTCCTGCTTCATTCCCTTTTGTAATTTCAAATTTACTTTTTCATATTCCACAGGGCTACCCAATCCATAAATACACGACACCGATGCCACAATAATCACATCGCGCCTTGTCAGCACCGCTTGGGTAGATGCATGGCGAAGCCGGTCAATTTCTTTATTAATTTGCGCATCCTTTTCAATATATGTATCAGTCACGGGCATATATGCCTCGGGTTGATAGTAGTCGTAGTATGATACAAAATAATGCACCGCCGCATCGGGGAAAAATTCCCTAAACTCTTGTGCCAACTGCGCAGCCAAAGTTTTATTGTGAGCAATCACCAGCGTCGGTTTACCTATTTGCTCTATCACATTTGCTATCGTATAAGTCTTGCCCGTACCCGTCGCCCCCAACAATGTCTGCTTCTTCAACCCCTTGTTCAACCCATCTACCAACTCCAAAATCGCCCCCGGCTGGTCCCCAGCCGGCTTGTACTCGGATTTTAATGTAAAGACTTTGTTTTGTTTCATATAAACCCCCTAAATCCCCCTTATCAAGGGGACTTTTAGTCGCATTTTAACTTCTATATTCTTTACTATTTTTGAAAAATCTATTATAACTGATTCCACATCATTCAATATATCATCATTTGAATATCTAACAACCTTTAAGTTATATTTTTGTTCTAATATAAAATCGCGTTCTAAATCTCTTTGTTTATTTTTTAAATGTATCAATCCATCTATTTCTATAATTAAAAGTAGTTTTGAACAATAAAAATCAGCAATGAAATTATCTATGGGTTTTTGGCGAGTAAATTTGTATTTTACTATATTTTTATTACTTAAAACTTTTTTCCAAAAAACTTTTTCGGCTTCTGTTTCAGATTTTCTTAATTCACGAGCTTTTGCTTTTAAATTATTTTTATATGGAAAGAATTTATATAAACCTCCTATATTCTTTTTAGTTTCAAAACCCCCTATATCCCCCTTATCAGGGGGACTTTTAATCACAGAGCTTTGTGATTTTGTAGCATAGCCTCCCTTGATA
>Ga0209541_10008700_pt1 | contig 16650 bp, 21 predicted proteins | sample RifCSPlowO2_01_FD_184027 | JGI IMG/M metagenome (GOLD analysis project Ga0209541, IMG submission 184027) | Groundwater microbial communities from Rifle, Colorado - Rifle CSP2_plank lowO2_0.1 (SPAdes) (version 2) | ecosystem: Environmental > Aquatic > Deep subsurface > Groundwater | place...
AATTCTGGGCATACCAGCAGGCTAAGGATTATGGTATAAGCTAATCATGGGGATTTAGTGAGAACTATACTCAAATCTCATTAATCATGCCACACAGCATTAATTTGCCATCTTTTATTTCTCTTCTAATTTCTGGCATTTGCTCCAGAAATTTCCTGCTCCAGAAGCAGATGGTATCCCCGCTCATCTTGCACCTGAATAAAAAATAGACAAATATCTGGACTATTTTTGCTGGAATAAATGAGTGGAAGAAAATAGCAACAACCAACACTTGTGTAGGTATCCTGTGCTTAAGGAAGAAACTTCCAGTTTCTTCACTAAACTGCTTTCCACATGCTTTACATTTCTATCTTTGTTTTCCATTCCTGTATCTTCCGTTAAACACTACGCAGTTTCCGTAACATTTGACACATTCCATAGGGGAACCTCCTAAAGGGCTCCCCCCTAGTTAGTTATATCTGCCTGAAAATATGTAGAATCAGAGGATAAAAAGCTATCCTCTTTTAACCTGACGGTCTATCCCCGTGGCCCTGATTTGAAAACTTTTAAAAACTGATTTTTAAGTTATTTTAATCATGAAACTTACTGCAAAAATGATTTTACCAATATTCATAGTAGTTATAATGTTGTTAAGTACTATAGGTTTTTATTATACTGGTACAGAAGATACTAATCAGGATGTTAAAGAATCAGAAGAAGTAGAATTTAAAGGAAAAACTTTTGTTAAAATTGCGAATGGCTATAGATATAAACGTATTAATTTTTTTTATTCTCCTGAGGAATTGGATAGGGTAAATGTGGATTTAAAAAATTATGATTTTAATAGAAAAATATATTTTAGTGTGAATGGTACATTGCTAAGTGTAGTCTCAAAATTAAGATTTGCAAATAATGCTGTTATTTCAAGCTATGATGACGGTATGTCTTTAGAGTATAATCTGCCATTAAAAGATTGCAAAGATGCTGTTGATAATAATGTAGTGATAAAGTTTATTAATAAAGAGATAAATGGTACTATTGAAGGGGGGACAAGTATAAAACAAGAGGGAGATTGTTATACATTAGAGGGGGATTTGGGATTGGCTATTGAAAGATTTGCTTTGGAGATTGCTGAACATGGATAAAAAAATTTTGATATTAATATTAATTTTAAGTGTAATTTTGATTAGCTGTAAAGAGAAAAAATATGAAATAAATGGCTTTGAAGTTGAAAAAATGGATGATAATTATTATAGGATTAAATTAAATGTTGAAAAGGATATGGTAAGAAGTATTTATTATACTAATGTCAGGTATGATCCAAAAGAATTAAAAGATATAAATGTTGATAAAGATATTAAGAGTAAAGTTTTGAATTCAAATCAATTATATCTTGTTATGAATCCAAATGCAAATTACAGTGGCAAGGTAACTATAGCCGCATTAGAGATTAAAAAATTTGTTTCAAATCCTTTATTGTGGAATAAGAATGCGAGTGCTGCTTTTACAGAGCCTTATAATGGAATAGAAAATTTTAAGATAAAAAAATGTGATGAAAGTGATATTAATGAAACTGTAATTTTATTTAAAACTGGTGATGAGGATAAAGTATATTTTGATAACTGCATAATTGTTCAAGGTAAGGATGAGGAAGGGATGATTAGAAGTGCTGATAGACTGGTTTTAAGTTTGATAGGGGTATACTAAAGCTTTCTTAGGAAGAAACCTTGGAAAGAAGGGAAAGAAAATAAAAATGATAAAGATATTAATTGGGTGTCCTACATATGATGGAAAGGCTTATTGTTTAGATAAATATTTAGAGTCTATTAAGAATTTTAAGTTTAAAGACTATGAACTTGTTTTAGTAGATAATTCCAAAACTGAAGATTATTTTAATTTGCTCAAAAGTAAAGGGATTAATGTAATTCGTGGAAGGGATTTAGGTAACCCTGTCAAGAACGTGGTTGTTAATAGGAATTTATTAAGAGATTATTTTCTAAAGAAGGATTTTGATTATTTTTTTAGTTTAGAACAGGATGTTATTGCTCCAAATGATGTTATAGAGAAGCTGATAAGTCATAAAAAGGAGATTATAAGTGGGGTTTATTATACAGTTTACAGGTTTAAGGGTAAACCTGGTGTCAGGCCTTTATTATGGGCTGCTGTTGAGGGAAAGCCTGATGCTGTTAGATTTATGAGCACTGAAGCGAAAAAACCAGGCTTATACAAGATAAAATGGTGTGGTTTAGGCTGCTTAATGATGGCTAGAAGGGTTATTGAGGATATAAAATTTAGGTATGTGGAGAATTCTGGTGTATTTGATGATGTATGGTTTTGCAAGGATGCTGAAAATAAGGGTTATGAAATATGGGCTGATACTTCGGTACAATGTGATCATGAATTAAATTTTCTTGTTAAACCTAGTGAAAAAGCTAAATATTTAAAATTTTAAGTGGTTTTTGAAGGGAATATATCCTTGGAAGTGGATATCTTTTAACAGTAATTTATTTAAAGCATTTCTCTTTAATTTTTAGCATGTCGCGGTCGCATAATCTGGTAGTGCGCTGATTTCGATTCCTTAAAATCGAGAGCGTAAGCCTTGAGAGCCAGTGTCCGCAAGGATATACAGGTTCAAAATAGCTTTTCTTTTAAGAAAAGAAAGCTTGGGGAAAGAAAAATTTCTTTTTCCGAGGTTTTTCTTTTTGAAAGAAAAAGCTCTGAAAGTCCTGTCCGCGACGCATTTACCAAGGGGGCGTTCAAATAAATGTTATTTAATTCATTACATTTTTTGATATTTTTTCCAATAGCAGTTGTTTTATATTTTATTATACCTCATAAATATAGATGGGTTTTTTTATTAATCAGCAGTTATTATTTTTATATGAGTTGGAAGGCCGAATATATTATTCTTATCATAATTTCAACATTAATTGATTATATCGCTGGAATTCAGATATATAATTCTAAAACGCAAAGAAGAAAGAACTTAATTTTATGTTTAAGTTTACTAAGCAATTTGGGGCTATTATTTGCATTTAAATACTTTAATTTCTTCAGTGATGCAATAAGGGAAATTTTACAGGTTTTTACTATCCAATTAAATCCAATGACTCTTAAAGTTCTCTTGCCTGTGGGTATTTCCTTTTACACTTTTCAAAGTTTGAGCTATACGATTGATATTTATAGGGAAAAAATAAAACCAACAAGACATCTTGGTATTTTTGCTCTTTATATATCTTTTTTCCCACAATTAGTTGCAGGCCCTATTGAGAGAGCAGAAAATCTACTGCCTCAATTTTTTAAAAAACATAATTTTGATTATAAAAGAGTAACTGATGGATTAAAATTGATGCTTTGGGGTTTTTTTAAGAAGGTTGTTATTGCTGACAGGCTGAATATTATTGTTAATACAATTTATAGAACTCCAATGGATTACACCGGTATCCCTTTAATCCTATCAACTGGTTTTTTTGCGTTTCAAATTTATTGTGATTTTTCGGGATATTCTGATATAGCAATAGGTTCTGCTCAAGTAATGGGAGTTAAACTAATGGATAATTTCAATAGACCTTATTTCTCAAGATCAATTTCTGAATTTTGGAAAAGGTGGCATATTTCATTATCAACATGGTTTAAAGATTACCTCTATATCTCTCTTGGAGGAAATAGGGTTTCAATTCCAAGATGGTATTTCAACATATTTGTAGTTTTTTTACTTAGTGGTTTATGGCATGGCGCAAATTGGACATTTGTTATTTGGGGAGCATTACATGGCTTTTATCTAATATTTGGGATAATAACAAAATCTTTAAGAGATAGGCTATTGGTTTTTACCAGACTAATACTTTTTCCTAGATTAACAAAATTATTAAGTATTGGGTTTACTTTTGTTCTTGTTAATATTGGGTGGATATTTTTTAGGGCAAAGACGGTTTCAGATGCGTTCTATATTTTAACCCACTTGTTTACTGGCAGTTTTAGTTTCAGAGATAAAATTATTCCTGGATTAGACTGGCTAGACTTGTCTATTGCAATTGGCGTTATTCTCTTTATGGAACTTATCCATTTAATACTGGAACACAGGAGTATAAGACAATTCTTGGACAGCAAACCACTAATATTAAGGTGGTCAATTTATCTAGCAATAATATTATTAATTTTATTATTTGGGGTTTTTAATGAGACTCAATTTATTTACTTCCAATTTTAGGTTTCAAAATGAAAGAAGACAAAATAAAATTTATGAAAAAAGGGATCTTGCTAATTGTAATTTTTTTAGTTATTTTTATTGCTTTGAATAATTATTATGTCATAAAAACATCACCAAAGAAAAATTTAGATTATGCTTTTTTTGGTGACTCACATGTTAGGGACGGGGTAAATCCGCAATTCATAGGTAACTCATTTAATTTTGGCGTTGGTGAGGAAAATTATGTTGAGATATACTATAAAATAAAAGAGTTACTAGGAAGAAAGTTACTATGGCGAAGAGAAGTTGAGATAAATAACTTTGTGCTTCAGATAGATATACACGTATTTTCGGATAAGTTTAGAACAAATAAAGCATTATCTATTGAAGAAGGACATTATAACAAAGCCATTCCACTAATAAGCGCTAAGAAATTAAAGACACGTAGTATATCCCAGCTTTTAAAATCAAAGTTCCCAATAATTGGCAATGGGCGGGAATTAATTGCCCTTTCATTATACTTGGATATAGTTCCAACAAAGCTTGGCTGGACCAATAATACAGAAGAATTTATTTTAAAAAACAAGGAGGAGGCTGTATCTAAGAGATATAACTATTCCTTCTCCAACCCCCCCAATTTACTAGATAACATAACCCTGAGCTATTTTTTGAAGATTTTAGATCTTGCAAAAAAGAATCACATAAAAATTATTTTTATTAAATATCCAGTAACAAAAGAGTATGATGCCGAGCTCATCAAACATAATATTTCCAAGGAGGATCATTATGATCTCCTGTTTAAAGAAATAAATAAAGTAGCTAAAGACTACGTTCTTTTGGATTATTACGATGACTTTTTTGACCATCCTGAATATTTTGGAGATCCTGATCACTTAAACTATATTGGTTCGCAAATTTTATCAAAAAAAATTCAAGAAGATCTTCGAGAAATGTCTTTGATGCCTTTTAATGAAAAAGATGTATAAATCTAATGGTAGTTAAGCTGTTAGTGTACTACAATTTAGTTTGATTCTCTTTTTCTTTAACAAAATTTGCGACATGGAGTAGTGTATCATGAACCCCCATATCGGACCATAATCCATTTAATACAACATAATCCAGATTCCCCTCTTTTAGATAGAGTCTATTTATGTCTGTTATTTCATACTCCCCCCGAGCAGAGGGCTTTAAAATTTTGAACTTATCAAAGAAAGTGCTATCGTAGAAGTATAATCCTGTAACTGCATAGTTTGACTTTGGTTCTTTAGGTTTTTCTTCTATTTTTGAGATTTTTCCATTAACAAGCTCTGGACAACCAAATCTTTGTGGGTCAGGAACTTCTTTTAAGAATACTTTTGCACCTGATTTAAATCCATTAACTAAAGTAGAAATATTGTCTTCAAAGTAATTATCGCCTAGAATAACAACAAAAGGGTCTTTACCCATAAAATCTTTAGTTAAAGAAACTGCATGGGCTATTCCTAATGGTTCATCCTGGACTAGATAAGCAAATCTAGCATTATATTTCTTTCCTGAGCCTAGTATATTTGCGAAATCACCTATATTTTCACCACCAGAGACTATTATTATATCTTTTATACCTAAGGCTAGTAATGTTTTTAGAGGGTATTCGATCATTAAGTTCTTGTAAACAGGTAATAAATGCTTATTAGTAATTAAAGTAGCTGGTAATAATCTTGTTCCTTTTCCACCTGCTAAAATAATACCACGCATAAGTTCTCTTTAAAGAAATGGTTTTTAAATATTGTGAAAGCTACGTAATTACTTAGCTTTCTGAAGTTAATTTTCGCTAAAAACTGTTTTAAACCCTTATACAATTGAATAACACAACTCTGACTTTGTTATAATTGTAAATTTAGTAAAGTCATAAAACAATGAGTAAAAGGGTATTGGGTTTATTAAATTAGTTTATTGCTTTAAATAACTAAGTAATTACAAAAGTGAATTTTCAAAACAATTCTAAAATGAGAATTAAAAATTAGAAAATAAAAAGAAAGAAAAAAAGGCTTAATGCCTTTATTCTACGCTTGAAGCTTCTTCAGTTGTTCCTTTAACAACAACTTCTGTCTTACCAGCTAGTTTAGCCTTGTGCTTCTTAGCATTAGCTAAAACCATTGCAGCTCTCTTTGTATCGTCTGCATTAGTACCAGCTACAAGTACTGCTACTTTATTTCCATTTTGGACTAGCTTGATAACACCTTCACCTGGTTTTAAGCTCCAGCCTGTACATGACATTCCGAATAAGCCTGAAACTGCTGAGTTAGCACATGGGCCCCCTACAACGATTAAGTTGTGTGTCTTTTCTGTGCCGCTTACTTCACTAGCTGTTCTTGTTACAGGGGTTATATCTTGGACTGTACATGATTGCCCTGCTGTAGCAGTTGAAACTGCAACACTTCCCATTGTGACATAAACCTGAGCTCCTCTTTGAGTTAGAGGATACTCGAGTATAATAGTTTCAGCTTCTGTTGTACCAGATGGTTCATAAAGGTCAACTTTTGTACCATAGTCAGTCATACCTAACTGGTGATCTTCATCATCGTCTGGCTCATTTAGTGTGAATGAACCACTTGTTGCAAATTCCCCATCATTATTTGCAGCAATTGAATAATCCAGATTAGCAAACTTAACCTGTCCTTTAGGAATACCTAATTCGTTATTAGTTCTTGTCTGAATTTCAAATATTATAACTTCGTCACCAGCATTAACTTTATTCAATGGGCCATCTTCATCAAATTCAGAGTTTTCTGTAATCAAGGTAAAGTTAACAGATGCCTTACTAAAGTTGGATAAGGTTACACCCCCAGTTGCACCTCCAGCTCTGCTCACACCATGAGACATTGTGTGGTTACCTAGATCAATTATACCCCCTCCCCTTACAGTAATCCTAACTTCCTGTAGAATAGATGGCAAAGTAATGAAGTCCTCATTATCAAAGTTAGTAGCTGCTAAGTTTGAATGAGTAACAGGTGCGTCACTACCAACTACCCCATCACCATTTTGGTCTACTGCTAAAGCATAGTTACTTACATTATTCCAGATGTAAGCTTTGAAGGTATTCCCCCCAAACAACAAGTTTACAGCACCTAAAGTTATACTTGCATTACCAACCCCTGTTGTTGAGTAAGTAAATTCTCTTGTCCCTGTTGCTAGATCGTCTACTGTAATTTGACTGTTGGATGTATCAATCGATGTGTATCGAACAATGTGAGATGTTGCTGTTTCATCAGTTGCGTTTGCTCCATCTTGTTTAGACAATACAAAGTAGTCATTTGGTTCGATGTTGTAGAAATTAGTGCTGTGATTAGCAACATTAGCACTTAGGTTTACATATCCTTCACCAAATACAAGATCGTCGTCATCATCACCATACTTGAATACTCCACCTTTGTTTGTTATGAAAGGTACTCTATATAGTTGACCTAGTTGGTTTGTGAATTCTAATCTATATTCATCATCACCTTGTGGGTCTAATTTAATTACAGAGACACCTGTAGCATCTAATCCTTCATATCTTAAGTCCCAGTTTTGACCAAGCAATCCCTGAGGTTCGTCTAGATATTCACGAACACCATGGCCTGGTGGAACATAGATATTTGTTAAACCTGGCAAAGAATCTGCAACAAGTCTATATTTTATACTTGTTATTTCTAATTCTGTTCCAGCCGAGTTTTCATTTGCATTAATTTCGACCCATGCATCTTCTAGTGGTTCATTATCAATTTTAACTCTGCTTTCAAAGACAGAATCTGTATACCCTCTATCTTCTATTTCTAGTTTATTAGCTCCAATGTAGAATTCTACAATGTCGCCTCCACCAGATTCACCTGCTTCATTTGAGATTACTTCTGAGATACCTAACAAGGTACCATCACTTAAGATCTCAACTTCACCATCGTCTAATTCTTTTGTTTGTTCTCCATTCACTCTAAAGACAACGGTTTCAGGGTTCTGGTCTGTGATAACAACGACTTGAACTTCGTATGTTTTCCCTTTTATTGTGTAGGATTTCTTTTCGGCTTCTTCTAATACATCATAGATTGCTCCACCTAATAACTCTAATGTAATATCATCAAGTGCAGTATCTACCTTTGTATCAATAAAGACGTATGTTTGTCCTAGAATGACCAAGCTTTCATCATCTAAGTCTGTTAATTTAGCTGATGCGATAGAAGATTCTAGGCCTTCTTCAAATTGTAATTCATATTCAAAGAATGCATCTGTTGCATTTGTTCCACCTACCTGTACAACCATAAAGTCTCCTACTTTTTCTACTGGTTCATCATTTTCTGTAAAGTTTACTAAAGGGGGGTTTCCAATTGTTAATGTAGAAGAATTAAATCTTAAGTATTGATTATATTCTGTTCTTCCTTCATTTGTTGTAACTGATCCGCCCCTTAAACCGTCTAAATCAAATTCACTCAGGGTTTCACGGACGTCACCTAATCTTTCTCTTATTTCCAAAAGATCCGAGTTTGTTGATATTGAAACTGCATCACCAACTACATTAACAGCTCCTGCGCCTGCTGCAGTACAAACCTTACTCTCAAATTGTAGGTTTGCTGCTATGTCTAAAGCACCAAAAGTATCTGGTCCTTTAGCTTCGTCACCTAAAACAAAAGCATTTGATGGATCATATACGCCTGACTTTACAAATGGTCCAGGGTATTCTCCTAAATCCAAAGCTAGCGCGCTAGTCATTGTTGAACCTAGCATTGCTACTGCTGTACTTATTGCTACGACCTTTTTGATGGTCTTCTTAACCTTTAACACGAATGTTTCTTGCATTATGAAACACCTCCGTTCGATTTTTGCTGAATATCAGCGTTTATCTACCTCTTTAAAGCACATGTTTTATGCTATTTTGATAGACTTGGTATTAAGGAAAAAGATTCGTTTATAAATATTTTGGTAATAAAGTAGATAATAAGACTAAAAAAATTCTTTAAAATATACTTATACGGCTTATAGACTAATTTTAAAAAATAAAGGTGCGTATAAATTTCTTTCTTAATGAGGAATCTAGATGATAAATCCATTTTAATGAAAGATTGCACTGTTTTGCTTGTTTTTGTTTTAATTTTCATCTTATTCCTTGCAAATAAACAATTTTACATCTATTATCGTAGATTCAAGTGGAATCTTTCTTGAAGTTGCTATTGTATCCCCTTTACAGTTCCCAAACCATAAATAGTCCTTATCTTTTGTGGTAATAGTCATATTAAAGCTTTCTTTTGGCCTTAATAATTGTTTTAACATCTTTTCTGTTTCTTCTTTTATTAAGTCACAGGGATTTTTGTTACATGACAACCCTGCCCCCCTATATTGTATACAGGATTTAATTGCTTCTTCTAATGTAACCTGATCACAAAGATTGACTTTTGATATGATATTTAGAATAGACGTAGCTTTTGTAACCTCTTTTACAGTTGGCAATGAAGGGGTTTTAAAGGATAAAGTAAAGAAAAATAAAACAGCAAATACCAGGATAATTATTATAATCATTAAACCTACAATTTCCTGCTGACCTTTCATTAAGCAACCTCCATTATTACTAAGCCTAGGGCATAAAGATTTTTAGTTGGATAATATAATAGTGCTGGATTTGAGATTATTGATTTTTTTTCTGGTAATGTAAAATCTTTTATTGTAAAGTATAAACAATTATCTGGAAAGTCAGGTGAGTTAAAATCCTGTAAGGTGCATTCTTTTAAAGCAGTTTTTGGGGGGTAGATCTGTTTAACTGTAATCCTTGCTTTGGGTAATATAGCTGTTTTCGCTAGTTCTGAACTTTTAAATAATAATAACTTTGTTGTATCTAAACATATTTCTTTTGTAGCCCTAGCACTGCATTGAAATTCCGGCATATTTATTATTGCACTTAAATAAACCTCTAATTTTTCTGTTGACAATCTTTCTGTTGTTTCTTTAATACCTGTAAACTGGAATTGATAATAGTAATAGATGCCAACTGATAGTAAGATGAAAAAAATAAATAAGACTGCTATTAATTCCATTGCTTGTAATTGGGCTTTTTTCCTTAATTCCTTATACCGAATATAAGAACCCAGGTTCTTATCATCTCCTAGATTCTTATCCTCTCCTGTATTACTATCTTTAATATAATGGTGCACAATTTCCTCCTGCCAAAATATTATTAACTTCTTCTAATGAAATTTTAAATGATTTTAGAGACTCTAATGTTGAAATATCTATAGAGTTTAAGACCCCTGAAGCTTGAGGATAAGGACAATTTGTGAATGCAGAGTTTAGCAAAGATGCTTTTTGACTGTAAAACTTAGATAACAGTTTTAGTTTATTTAGTAATTGAGCTTTTGAACATTCATAGGTATTTTGATCTTGTGAAAATATAGCTGCGAATAACATATGTAAGGAGAAGAAATTTGAATCTGCTGTTGATGTTTTTGAGATAAATTTAAGGTTTCCAGAACCATCTTGGTAATCTATTAATAAAATGTCTGAGTTAGGGAATTTTTGGAGTATTTTATTTATATCTTGCTGTGAAAGTTGTGTAAATAAAACAAATCTGGTTATTTGTTGTTTAGTTAGTTCATTTAAGGTTGAGATGAGATTTTGTTTAGAGATTAATTGAAAGTTAAATATTTCTGGAAGTTTTACTCTAATATCTTTTTTAAATGACTCTACCAGGTCTTTTGTTCTTTCATCATAAACAAATAAGTATCTTTTTGAAGGGTCTGAGATAATGTATATATTGGCAATCTTGAATGGAAATAAAATCGATTTTGAGTATATAGATAGTTTATTTGCTGATAATTGTTTAGGTGAGAAGACGATTGAGTTTAATTTCGCTGGTTTACCTTCTTCTACTTTTAAGGTTCCGCAAGATATTTCGTATTTTCTTTTTAATGGATTATCAATTGATTTATAGACATCTTCCCCTGCGGATAATAATGTTAAGGTTTCATCAAAGTAAAAGGCTGCTTCCTGAGAACTTTTTAAAGATTCTATTCTAACATGACCTCTTGCAAACCATAATAAGAATGTTAAGATTAAAGCGCCTGCGACTATTGCGAAAATAAAGATAAATGGCTGGGAAATATCTCCTTTTTTGGATTTTATCAAATTACACCTCATTTTAAAATTTATAGGAAAGAAGTATTTTTAATGGTTTTTATGATTGAAATATTCTGATTAGTGCTTTTTCAACCTCTTTTATTTTTTCTTTCATAATAAAACCTACTCTATACGCGATGATTGATTTTTCAGCGGTAAAAAGTCTATTTGGCCTTATATAACTTATTAGATTTAAACCTTTTTCTTTAAAATCATTTTTCGTAAGTTGAATAGCATAATTATCTTTTCTAGCTTCACTTGTTATTTGGGACAAAATAATATCATCACCAAGAAGATTTGCAACCACTAAAGCTGGTCTTCTTTTTGAGGCACTTAGATCTGAAAAAGGAAAAGGTAAAACAACTACATCTCATTTTACAAATTTTTCCATGCTTCTTCATCCTCTTTGCTATTCCAATCTTTTGCCAAAACTTTTTCACTTGCTAACATGGTTTCTATAGCCTCTCTGTAGAGTTTATTTTATTTATGATTTCTTTACTTTTTTTAAGAATTATTTGATTTTCCTTTGCTATCATAACCAGTTGATCGCCTTCTTTAAAGCCAACTTCTTTTCTCATTTCTTGGGGTATACATAATTGACCTTTTGCACTAATTTTTATTGTTTTGATTTCCATCTTACAAGTAAAAATATTCTTATATTTAAAACTTTCTATTGTGGTAACTGGTTAGCTCCAATATATACCCAAGAATATAGATTTCCTTGTAGGTGCAATAAAACGTGTTTTAAGCCAGAATTAAGTGCGTGAGGCCTTTTTAACAAGAGGATTCAAAAAAGAAATTAATAAAAAACTTAAAAGTGTCTAAAATGCAAAATATTTGATTTAAACGCCAAAAGGAATAGAAAGTATATACTGTACCACAATAATGAGCTAACCAGTTACTATTATGAGATTTCAACATAAACTTTTTCTTCTGTTGCTTTTGTTTCTAATGTGAAAGATAAAGAACCTTGGGTTTTAATACAAAAAGGATTTATTGGAGGTTCTAGATTTTTAACTAAGAATCTTGTTGTTTTATAGGATGTTAAAGGTATAAAGTAAAGATTATAATTAGAGTTTTGAATTAAGGCCTGTAGTGAAGGGTCTGGTAATTGTGCTGTAATTGGGGATTTAGGTTTAACAAAACAGGCATATTTAACTTTGTATGGAATTTTTAATGCGTCTCCTAATTTAAATTGTTTTTTTGATCCTGGCTCCAAAGTATAATAAAAATCTACTTTTTCTCTTAAAGATTCAACAGATTTTGCTAAAGATGCTTCTTCTACTGTGCCTGATAATCTTGTAATCGCAGAATAACCAAAGGCTATAATTAAAGCTGCTACTATAATACCAAATATGTATATAAAGGGCAATGAGAATAATTGAGCTTTTTTCATTTTAATACCTCTTTTAAAGATTTAATATTAGTTTATTTATATGTATTATGGAAAGGTTAGAATAATTTTAATTGAAAACTGTTTTTGGAGCTTGAATTTACAAAATTATTAGAGGGTTTTACAATTTTTATGTTAATTTTTTCAATTTTTAAGGCGCAGATTATATTAAACACCTCAACTTACTATTTTAATAGCTGCGAAAGCTTTATATATGTGTATGCGCATATGCATACTATGGTCAAGGTTATTTCGCTATCAGAAGAGGCTTATGTGAAACTAAAATCTATAAAGGGAGAGAGGTCTTTTTCAGAGACTATTCTAGACATTTTAGAGAATAAAGAGAAAAAAGCTGATATTTTGGATTCTTTTGGTATTTGGGCAGATAAAAAAGAAGAAGCAGAGAAATTTAAGAAGATAGTAGAAGAAGATAGAAAAAAATTCAAACTAAGTGAGGTGAAATTTTAATGTATTGCCTAGATACGAATATTATAATTGATTTATTTAAAGGAGATAAGAAATTAAAGGAGAAAATAATTGAGATTAAGCAAACAGGAATTAATTTTTTTATAACAACTATAAATTTATTAGAGCTCTATAAAGGACTATATTTATTTAAAGATTTAGAAATAGAAAAACTGAAAATTGAAAGATTTATTGAGACTGTAAAAATTATTGAAATTGATAGATTTGTTTGTGAAATATTTGGAAGAGAATTTAGTCGTTTAAAGAAAGAAGGAAAAATAACTGAGGAAAAGGATTTAATAATTGCTTCTATTGCTAAAGCAAATAATTTAATTTTGATAACTAGAAACAAAAAACATTTTGAAAATATAGATATTAAGATAGAAGTTTGGTAATCTTTCTATTTTCTAGAAGCCTCGACATTAGACTTGAATGATTAACACCTGCTGAAGTATATTCTATATCTCATAAATTGTTTTAAAGATGTTAAAGGTTAGGATGTAAAGGTGTAAATTCTATGGAAGAGGTGCAGATTCAAAACATTTTAACAAAATCACTCTTTATGAAAATATTTTTGATAGTTTTTATATTATCTCTGCTCATTTTAGCTTCTTGCAAAGCATCAAACCAAGTTAAGACCTCGCAAATCACTGCAAAAGCACTGACTGAAATTCAAGAAGAAACATTAGAAAAAGGAGGAGCTCTTCAGGGGTGGAAGAAAAAAATACAAAAAGCAACAGGGCCGAACACTGAGGAATCAAAGACAACTGCTGAGTGTGAAGCATTGATGAAGCAAAAAGTAGAGGGGTGCTCCAAACATGAAGGATGGTCAGTCAATAATGCAATGGAAATCACAGAATTTGCGACAGACAAACATTATGAATTCCAGGATGTAAAGAGACAAGACTGTCCTGGAGAGGCACCTGGAACTCCATACACAGTACATACCGAAACCGCATTCCTAGACGCCCAGACAGATAACAAAAAGGCTTCCTCATATCAGGTTGTCTGCTCCATCGGCTGCAACTGGTGGGATTGCGAGGAAGGTCTGACAGGCACATGGAAGGGAATTTATAGTGAAATATCTGATGCAACATATTGCAAGTTTAAAGAAACAGGATCAAAGATTTTCGAAATAAGACAGAGTGGTAAATCATTCAGAGGAACAACAGAGTATAGCGGATCTTCAACAGTAATTGGAGGAGAAAACTGCCAAGGCGGCGCTGAGTCAAATAAAGGAACAATATCCGGTGAAATTTCTGGAAATCAGGTTTCTGGTACAATGGATTACTCAGGCACAAAAGTTCCTTTCGCAGCAATATTGGAAGGGGATAAGCTTTCAGGCAAGTATGCTTATTCAACAGGAAAATATGGAGCGCCTTTCTCAGGAAAAGGAGAGTTTAAGTTAACGAAGAAATCTTGAGACTATCACAGATAAAATACTATAATATTATAATCTCTTTCATATTATAATTAATTTTTTCTTTGTTTAAAAATTCAATGATTCTTTGTTGATTTTCTTTTGGAATTATTATTAAATTTGAGCTTAACTTTTCCCCATTAACATCTAGCAATAAACCATGTTCTTTATAGCCTTTTTCTTTCCTGCCAAATAATGATCTAATTAAATACAAATATTTTTTTTTATCTTTTGGTAAATTAAAATTGAAAATTACTTTACGTTCTCCAGAGATTAATTTTGATTCTTTTGAAAATAATAAAATCCCTTCTGCTTGTATGCTAGTTTTAAGATGCCATTTCATTAAATTGCCTGCTTGAACTGCAATTGGGTAAGAGAAATCTAGCTGCTTCCATTTATCATAATCTTTAGATTTATAAAACTTTAATATAGCTGTTTTTGTAATTTTTTCAACTAAATCTTCTTTATCACAATCCACAAAAATGTCTATATCACTTTCTTTAGTTAAATCCCCTCTTGAGGCTGAGCCGAAAAGATAGATATTTTTAATTAGAGCATTGATATTCGAATCTAAAAAAACAAATGATAAAGCATTTTGCATATAAGCTATTGATCTTAATGTTTGTTTATTCAATTTCTTCACCTATTTCTTTTAATTTTTCTTTAAGAATTTTATGAAGAGCTTGAAAGGATTCTAAAACTGATTTAATAACTGCTTCAGAAGGATTGCCATAAATAAGTTTGTTTCTTTGATTTTCTATTTCGTACATTAAAGAAAGAATTTTATCTTTTAAAGGGAAATCTACGCCCAATTTTCTTTCTGCTAATGGCTCAATTTTCTGCTCTGGCTTTGGTGGTTTGAACCAATCGTGTTTAATGATGGTACCTATTTGGATCTTACCTAATTTATGTAAGTATAGCTCTAAAAGTGAGATTGAACATGCCGATGTGTGTAAACCTATAGTTGAGGGTCTTTTTTCTATTCCTATCGAAATTGCATCTTCTATCTCTTGTATATGTTCTTTGATACGTTCTTTATAGATGTTTATTGCTGTCATTTTAGGAAGAAAAGTTCCAATAGTTTATAAATATTTCGGAAGAAAAGTACCTATTCTGCAATTATAAATTTAGCCTAAAATAGAAATCTTTACATATATAACTTAATGTTTAATTAAATAGGGGATTAAACATGAAAAACATAATTAAGACTCGGACATTATGGGGATCGATAATAGTTACTATACCAAAAACAATAGTTGAGTATGAAGATATTAAAGTTGGGGAAGTTGTTAAACTTATTGTTAAAAAAGATGGGTTTGGTTTGTTTAAGGGTGTAGGTCGATTTACTCCAGAGGATGAACTAAAATGATAACAAATGACCATGAAAGCTAAAACAATCTGCTTGCCTAAATCTGAATATGAAAAATTGAAAGAGAAAGCAAAAATTATAGACGATGCAATCTTTCAGCTAAATCTAAGTCTCGAGGATCTTAGACATGGGAGGGTTAGTAAATTTTAAAGATTTTTAAATAACAAGTTTCTCCTTGCTTTATTCAAATGACCATTAACTTCTATTTCAGTTGCGCCTTTCCTTATTATCTTTTTCTTTAAAAAATTATTAAAATCTCTTTCTACTATCTTTTCATTCTCCATCCATAACTCCCACAAACTTTTCATTTTTCAATAATCGCATAATATTCTTGGTTTCCAAATATCGGATAGCCAGTAGTTAATGCATCTTGAAGGGCATAATTATTCTTGTTATTCTTCTCCTTTAAAAATTCTTCTAGTTTAATTAAAATAAAATTTATCTTTATCCCTCTTTCTGCCATAATTTTTCTTTTTAGTTTATTTATCTTACCAACAATCTCTCCTTTGTAATCGTCATAAACTATGAGCATATCTACATCACTTTCTTTTGTATAATTCTCTTTTGCGGTAGATCCAAATAGTATTGCAAAATACGGGATCTTTATTTCTTTTAAAGCCTCTAAAAAATCTTTAATTCCTCTTTTTCGATTATACTCTACCTCTTCTAATCTTTCTAAATCGAAAATAGAGAACAAGAGTTTGCTTAAATCATTTTCT
>Ga0209541_10008703_pt1 | contig 16649 bp, 18 predicted proteins | sample RifCSPlowO2_01_FD_184027 | JGI IMG/M metagenome (GOLD analysis project Ga0209541, IMG submission 184027) | Groundwater microbial communities from Rifle, Colorado - Rifle CSP2_plank lowO2_0.1 (SPAdes) (version 2) | ecosystem: Environmental > Aquatic > Deep subsurface > Groundwater | place...
ACCAATTGTAATAACAAATACCAACGGAGATTTATTTTATCCATAATATTAAAAGATAATCAGTAGGAAGTTTGCTTATTTTCTAAGGATTTCTTTACACTTCATGTCACGATAACTTGACAATATCCAAACAACCAAAACTTTATATATTCTATATTTTTATTTTACAAAGAAGATTTAATAAAGTATAGGAGGAAAATAAGATGAGTGAATTATTGGTTGTAAGAAGTAAAATAAAAGACGTTGCTAAGGGAATGAATGTATCTGGTGATTTCGCAGATGCTTTAAGTGTAGAAGTTGAAAATTTAATTAAGAAAGCTTGCGAAAGAGCTAAAGAAAATAAAAGGTCAACAATTCAGCCTAGAGATTTATAAATTCTCTATTTTTTTCTTTTAATTATTTTTTAATAATTTCTAAACTGTCTTTTAAGCAAATTTTATATATGATTAAAAGTAAAAAGAAGTATGAAAGCAAAGGGAAGTAGAAATGAAAGAGAATTAGTACATATGTTTAATGATACTAACTTATGGTCTGCGGTTAGGATCGCAGGCTCAGGTTTAACTTCAGATCCAAATCCAGATGTCTTAGCAGGAAATAAACAAAGATATCTTGCAATAGAATGTAAATCATTAAAAAACAGTATAAAATACTTATATCCAGAAGAAATTGATCAGATAGTAAATTTTTCTTCAAGATTTGGGGCAGAACCCTGGATAGCTGTAAAATTCAATAATAAAGGTTGGTTCTTTTTAAAGCCTGAATTTCTAGAAAAGACAAAAAGCGATAACTATTCAGTTTCACTACTGCTTGCTAAAGAGAAAGGTTTAAGTTTTGAACAATTGATATTATCACAAAATGGAAATTGAATACACAAACATTACAGTGCTTCCAGATCAAGAAAAATTTGCTTTGGAAAAGATAATAGAAAGGGATTTTAAAAAAATTAAAAGACTATTAAAAGAAGAAAATTGCAAATTAAAAGTTCATATAAAAGCTGCAAAAAAAGGAGAAAGGAAAAGATATAATTTTAATTATTTGTTAATTACTCCAAAAAAGAAGTTCTCAACACAGACAAAAGACACAAAAGAATCTGGAGATTATGATATTGTTAAAGCAGCACATAAAGAAATGGAGCATTTGCTTAATGAAGTGAAACATTATGTAAGAAAAGAATCAGGCTGGAAAAAGTTTGGCATTAAAAGATTATTCAGTAGATTAAAGGAAGGTGATTAGGAAAGCTTTTTAATATTAAAGTTTAGAATGGTTTTTTAAGTTTTTTCATTATCGTAATTATATGATAAAGGTAAGAAATAGTGGCAGTAATATTATTAGTATTGAAGCATTAAATAATCCTCGTTCTAGAAACGGTATTTTGGGTATAAGTTTAGGCAAAAAATATTTTTCAAAAGAAAATGTTGCTTCATATATGAGATTTGGATTGGATACTTTTAACCAGATGCTCATTGCTGTTGGGGATTATCCTGAAAGATGGAACTTCATGGCAATAAAAGGAATGCCTGAAGATGAAGCAAGAGAGAGAGCATTATTTTCAGGAATAGAGCATATAAGAAGATTTGAGAGAGTTAAAAGAACTATAAAACAAGAAAGTTATGATATTAATAGAGTTGAAGTTACTAGTTTGGGAAAGTTAATGGAATCTGGAGATATAGAATATAATAAGATTTTAGAAATAATGCATAAACATTACAATGATAATATAGTATTTAGAGATGATATAACTAAATGGATATTAAGGAATATTGGGGGAAGATTCAAAGAAGCAGGATTAACAGGTTCAAAACTAGAGAAAGCACTAGATACATCTTCTAATTATCTCAAAGAAGAAATAGCATTATTCACATATTTAGCAGAAAGAGATCCCAGAAAGTTTATTGATATATATCCATCAACTTGGAAAGAACAATCATGCACTAGAAACATTTACGAAGGAAAATATCCATTATTAGCTAAAGAATTAGAATTAAAAGAAGGGATGGGATTCATAGACGCAAGAGCCAAAAGACCCATTGTAAAAGTAGTTAGTGAAAAAGTTGGAAGATTATTGGGAAATTCACCAAATGAAAGAAGAACTTATGAAAAAAGAACAATTGAATTATTAGAAAATACAAGAAATTTTGCCTACATCGGATTAGCTTATGTATTATTATTAGGTTCTTTTGTATATTTAGATGTTTCAACAAGAACAAAAACAATATGGTCAAATGGTTATGTTATAATAGAAAGAAAAAATGGAAGCGTAGAGATAAATCCAATAGCAGGACAAGAGAGATGGTATGACAAAGATGGCAATGGAAATATTGATGAAATAAGAAGATATTTAGGCATGGGTTACGAAATTAGTATAGAAAAAAGAGAACAAATTGCAGAAGCTGATAAAATATACAAACAAATAAAAAAGGAGTGTGAACAATTTTAAGAAATTTGTTAGCTAAGCTAAATTTTATCTTTAAGACTATGATTTATTATATTAATGTCTGCCAATAAAATATAAGAAAGCTTTTTAATATTAAAGATAATTTTAATTCTATGATGTTAATAGTAAAAGACCTAGTCAAAAAATATAAAGATTTTAAAGCTTTAAAAGGAATTAGTTATGAAGTAAAAGAAGCAGAAATATTTGGAATTCTTGGTCCCAATGGTGCTGGAAAATCAACAATGATTAAAATTTTAACTTGTTTCCATAAAAAAACCTCAGGAGAAGTTTCAATAAATGGAATACCAATAGACCGCATTTCTAGTATCAAACGATTGATAGGTTGGGTCCCGCAAGAAGAAACATTTTATGAAAAATTAACAGCAATAGAAAATTTGGAATATTTTTCTTCTTTATACAACATCCCAAAGAAAATATTTAGAGAAAGAGCAGAATCCATACTAAAAATGCTTGAAATAGATCATAAAAAAAATTCAATAGCAGAATCATTATCTGGTGGGATGAAAAGAAGATTAAGCATTGCAATAGCTTTAATTCATAATCCAAAAATTCTATATTTAGATGAACCAACAGCAGGAGTAGATCCAGTTTCAAGAAGAGCTTTATGGGAAGGAATAAGAAAAATTAAGCAGCAAGGAATAACAATCCTTTTCTGTACGCATTATATGGATGAAGCAGAACTACTTTGTGATCGGGTAGCAATTTTAAGATCAGGTGAGATTATTAGTATTGATGCTCCGTCAAATTTTAAGAAAAAATACAAATCACTGGAAAACGCATTTATTGAATTGGTAAAAAAATGAAAATCAGAAGAATAGTTAAAAAAGATTTAAGATTGTTTAAGAGAGATAAAAAAAATATAGTGTTAATAGTTTTAGTCCCAATATTAGTAATATCAATTTTGGCATTAATATTTGGCCAGTCAACAGCATCAAAGTCAATATCAGGCAGCGGTTTAGGTCTGTGCAACTTAGATGATGCAGAATTAGGTGAAGAATCTAATTTATTTAAATTCAAAGAAATATTTGGTGAAGATTGTGATGAAAGAGTTCCAAATTTAGTAACAAAAGGTCAGCTTAAAGCAGCAGTCATAGTTCCGGAAAGATTTCAGAATAATATTGAAGAAGGAAAAGGAAGTGAATTAATATTATATGTTGACAATTCAAAATACCAGACAGCATTAGTTATAACAGATTCTGTGAAAGCAATGGTTCAGGATATAAATGAAAAGGTTGGTACCAAATTTATAGAAAATGCATGGCTAAGATTAAGAGAATTAAACAATAGGTTAAAATTAATAATAAGTCATTTAGAAACAGCAAAAACAAATGCTGAAAAATTACAAAAAAGAGCAGATGAAATCAATAAAAATTTAGATAAATTAAATGAAAAAGAATTAGATTTACAGTTAAATAATTTAAATCAAAGTATTTTAAATATCTCCTTGCCTCAAAATATAAATCTAAGTTCAGAAATTGATAATGATATAGTAAATTTAAACAATATTCTTTCAAATGAATGTCCAAATAATTTGCCTCAACAAGAATGTAATATTATCAATGAATCAATATTTAATTTAAATAGGGTAAAATCAAATTTAAGAAATAACGAAATTAAGATTAATAATTTATTAAAATCAACAAATACCACAGCTCTTTCACAGCAAATTAGTATTATCAAAAAAAGCAAAGCTGAAATTAAAAGAGATATTATAAATTTAAACAATTCAATATACAATTATACAAATAATATAATAACTATTGCAAATGAATTAAACAAAACTTCTGAATTTCTTGATGTTTACACAAACAGAGATCCAAAAAATATAGTCAGGGCAGTTACTTTAAAAATCAAAAATGTATTTGGAAATAGAACTTATTTTGAATTTTTAGCACCAGGATTAATATTAACAATGCTTTTATTTACAACATTATTGATAGTTTCATCAAATATAGTAGAAGAAAGAAAAAAAGGAACTTTAGCCAGAACATTATTAAGCCCGACAAGGATACCAACATTAATTTTTGCAAAGAATTTATACTTCCTTATTTTATGTTTAATAGAAATAATCGCAATGTTAATAATTGCAGTACTTTTTGGCGTATCTTTAGACATAACATTAGGTTCAATAATTATTCTTGTTTTAGCTGCAATAAACTTTATAGCAATAGGATTATTCATAGGATCAGTTTCAACATCAGAAAATACAGCATTATTAACCTCCTTGGTAATAACTTTGCCAATGTTTTTTCTTAGCAACCAGTTTTTCCCATTAGATATTATGCCCGGTTTTATTAAATCATTAGGTTCAATAATGCCACTGACATTATCAATTCATAACTTAGATAGACTTATTATATACGGAACAGAAATTAATGTAAATCAGATAATGTTATTAATAATTTATCCATTAATAATAAGCTTCTTTTCATATTTAATGATAAAAAGAAAGCCAACTTCAAATTGAGTTTTAATAAACAAAAAATTTAATTTCCAGGAATCAATTCCCTTTTTATGGAAATGCCATTTATATTTAATATTTTATCTAAAGTTTTTAACCTATTTACTTGCTCAATTGGAACTGAAACCACGTTTACAATATGATTAGGTGCCCTTGTATATAGTGCAGCCCCATTTATGTTAAAATCATAACGTTCAAACATTTTTGTTCCTGGATTAATATCACCAAGATGCATAGTGCCATGATGTGAAAACATTGCTAGCATTGCGTATTGCGCACCAACATCATTTATTTTAATAAGTTTAGAAACATGTGCATAAATAGAAGATGGACAATTAAAATCAGGACTGTAAGCCCCAATTAATTCTAATACCTTGACTACTTCTAGTTGTATTTGTTGTATCATTATTATGATAATTAACCAAGATTTATAAATTTTACTATTTGTCACCACTATTAAGTTTTATTTGTTTATTTATAAGTTATAGGTATTTTTAAAAATATTTTATTCAATAGTACAATTTAAATTTTTATCTTGATTGAATATTTTACTAAAAATAAGGATTTATTACAATTTTCAAATTTTATATGTATAAAAATTAAAGTATTTTCATAAATTTTTGGTCAAGCTTTTTTAATAATAAAGATTAACTTCTTAATTATGTTAAAACAAATTATCATTTTAATATTGTTATTGCCTCTGATATTCGCAAAGACAGTTGAAATATGCGAAAACAAGACAATTCCTGATAAAGGAAATGAATGCAATGCAGTATTAAGTATTTCAACAGAAAAAAGTGTTTACAATAATAAAGAAAAAATAGAGATAATAAATAATTTAACTGTAAAAAATAAATTTATAATAGAATATTGGGTAGAAGATAGTAATAGTACAATAATAAAGGCAAAAAGAAACACAACCAATATAGAACCAAAATCTTATACTCCAGCTTTAATCAATACAGATAAATTAAAAATTAAAAATAGTCTTGTTTATTTGGAATGCAATAATACAAATAATATAACATCATCAGAAAAAGAAATATTAGTATTTATTTCAAATGAACCAAATCCTTTTATAAAAATAAAAGACAATAGATTATCTGTAAAATTAAATCAGACATTAAATTTTAGATTAGACATATATACAGGAAATTTAAGTAATTCAACATTAATTTATGAAATTATAAACATAACAGGAAAAACAGAAATAGTTAACTCATATTCAATTTATAACTTAACATTATATATAGATATACCATATTATTGTAATATCCAGTCCGATAATTATACTTTAAAAATAACAGCATTTAATTCAGAATTAACAAAGAATGTGGAAATAATTAATAATTGTAATATAAATCAACCAGAAATAGACTATAATTCGACTGAACTAGAAGATAATCTTCACTCCGAAAGCCATATAAATATTACCGAAAACCCTTTAACAGGCAATGTGGTATTTGAATCAACAGCAGTAAAGTCAAAAAATATTGCTTTGTATTTGATAATAGGTCTTGTAATAATGGCCATAACTTATTTGCCAGGCAGATTATTAATAAAAAGGGTAACAACTTAAAATGGTATTCAATGTAAGAGCAATAATAGAAGTTATAGGCTATCCGGAATCCCATGTAAATAAAGTTACAAAAAAAGTTGCTGAAAATCTTGCAGCTGAAAAAGGAATAATAATCTCAAAACAAGATATAACAAATGCTGAAAAAGTTAAAGACACAATACATGCTTCATTAATAGAAGTTGAATTAAAAATTAATGATTATTCAAAATTATTGCATTTCTGTTATGACTATCTTCCTTCATCAATTGAAATAACAGATACAGAAAAGGTTTCTATAGCAAACAGGGAATTTACAAATGGATTAAATGATTTATTAGCAAAATTACATCAGTATAATTTAACTGTAAACTCTTTAATGGATCAGGTAAATAAAAAAGGAAAATTAACAGAATATAAAATAAATGACCCTCAGCCAGAAAAAGAAGATGAGATAGATTTAACAAAAGGATAAGCATAAAATAGAAAAAAAGCTAAAAAAGTTTAATATAAATCTTAATTATCTTCTGCTTTTAACAGAATCCATGAATCTTTCAAACTCATCTTGTTTAGGTTTGGATTTCCTTCTCAAATAAAATATTAATAAAACAATAATTAATAATATAATTAATATAACAATCCAAAGGATAAATGGATTCTTTTCTTCCTTAACAATAACTAGATTGTTTGAACTCTGATTTATAATTATGGTCTTGTTATCTTCTTTTACAACAATTTCTGCGTCAGAATATAAAAAAATAGGCAATACAAATTCCTTAGATTCTTTAGATTTAACAGACAAATAACCAGAATAATTTCCATTAATATCTTCTAATTCGCCATCTAAAGGAATTATTCCATAAGCCGAAAAATAATCAAAAGAAACCTTGCTTAATTTAATCACATCTTTAATATTCCCAGTTAACTCCAAAGAAACATCACTTAATATTAAATCCCCATTATTAACAAGAGAAAGTTCAAATTTTTCATTTTTAGGATTAATTGTATAATTTTTGTCAAGGGGATTACCATACAAGTCAGCTATAACCAAATAATCTTTTATTTCAACATTATTATCACTCTTAGTATTATTTGCAATAACAGTTAAATTAGGCTCAGGTTTTATTTTTGTAGATAACCTATTAATAAAAACAGGAATTAAATAAGAATTGCTGTTATAATTAACTATAACTTTTCCAGAAAAATTGCTTGCCTCTTTATTATACAAAACAGTATTGATATTTATATTCTTAGACGATTTTTTGGTTAAAAGAAATTTGTTTTGTTGTATAGAAAGGAAATTTCCTTCAGTATTAATATTAATATCAACATTGTTATTGCCATTATTTTTAATTAATAATGTAAACGGAACTTCATCATAATCATTAGTTTTTGCAAGAACAAAACCAGGATTAATACTAATTAAATTTTCTGTATTATTAATAATATTAATTTTAATTGAATTACTTCCTTTTTTAGTAGTCTCATTCTCATTGTAGAAATAATCATAAACTCCAAAATCATAAATTCCAGGATTAATTTGTGGTAAATCAAAATAAATATAATATTCTTGGGAATTTAATTTAATAAGTCTTTTAGAAACTTGGATATTAAAGTTATTATTCATAAGTTTTATATTAGAAATATCCAGGTTCTTGGAAAGCGGATATTGAAATTTTATTCCAGCTTGCAATGTCTCAAAAGAGCTATAATCCTGTCTCTCAACTTTGATTTCTGAATTTGCAAAAACAGAATGAGAAAAAATAATTAAAAATATTACAAAAATAAATTTTTTATTCATATCACTTACCTTTTATTAATCTCTCAGCTTCTTTTATTGATCTTTCTAATTCAAGATCTTCTTTAGATTTTACATTTTGTCCATTTGGTCTAATAACACCTGTCGATGCATTAGCAGGTCTTGTTCCATTTGGCTGTCTTGCATTTGCCTGATTTGACCCATTGCTTGGTTTTACATTCGGCCTATTATTTGCAGGCCTGAATTGGTTCTGTGTCCTAAATTCTTCAAATGTTGGGCCTCTTGTTTTTTTCTTAAATAAATGTTTTAAATCTATTTTTCCAGTCTTAACATATTTAACATAAATAAATCCTCCCGCACCTCCAAGTATCACAATAATGATTATTAACCACAGCCACCATAAACTACTTTCTTCTTTTGGAAGACATTTTCCGCTCACACATTGTTCATTACTGCTGCATTCATCATTTGTTTTACATCCTTCTTCTCTTTTATCAACGCAATTTCCTGAACTACATTCCTGTCCAGTATCGCATTCACTATCTAATTTACATTCTTCTGTTGTTGTAGTGCTTAATCCTTTATCTTCACAAGAACTACAAAATCCCCCACAGTCAACCTGTTCTTCACATCCATCAATAAGATCATTACTACAGAAAGTTTTCTTATCTTCTTCGCAATCAGAATCACCGCAATCAGCAAAAGTATCACCATCATCATCTAAATCATTAGTACAATCTTCTGAGCCTTTCGAAGTCCTTCCTTTTGAAGGAATAGAAGCATCTGCAATTTGGGATTTAGCAAGATCAACTCCGTGTAAAGCAATTAAAGCCATTGCAGTATTTCTCACACTATTATCCCACAAACCATCTTTCGGACTTCTTCTTCTCTCAATATAAGAAACACCCCTATTAACAACATCAGATTGTTCTGTATTCCCCGATAATCCAAATATAGAAAGCGCACTTGTAAAAGAATCACCATCCCAGTCACCGCCTGACTTTTGTTTAGATGCTAATTCAGTTACAAATGAAGGTGCAGTACTGCTTGATAAATATAAAATTCTATTTAATAATGCCAGATCTTTTATATTTATATTTTTTATTTTGCTCTGTAAATAAATATTGTCCCCAATTTCATCAAGTTTTAATCCACTATCTCCCATTTCAAGTAATGCCCATGTTGCATATAAACTAGATTCATAATCACAATTGCCACTTGACTTTGCCTCTCCAAAACAGGAATTAGAAACTTTAAATTCTGCATTTGCTGCAGTTTCACTTTTCTGTATAAAAAATGAATTTACATTTGGTTTGTATAATAAAGTAATAATTGATCCTGGCAGATTAGAGCAATCAACATTTAAAACAGGAAGAATACCTGAACTTAAAATTGTAGGATCTATTTGCAATAAATTAATATAAGATTTTCCTCCTAATTCTTTTATTTTATCTTCTTTAAAATTAAAAGTTTTCGATCGTCCTTTATACGATATTATACAGCTTCCATCTCCAGAACTACCTTTAATTACTAACCACCAGCCTTCTCCACCCCTTAATCCGGGAATTCTGGCTTCCTTTAACCATTTAATTCCAGCAATAGCTTCTTCATCTTGTCCTGCAGCATACATTGCTAAAGTTGCTAAGCTGGTATCTTTTACTTTGCATCCATTATTTGGCCAGCAGCCAACATTCTTATCCATTTTATTCTTTAATCTATCAACTAATTGAGTTAAGTCTAAATTCCCTGAACCAAGAAGTGCAATAATTGCTAAAGAATCATCAGAAACACCATTTGTATTATCAGTTGTTTTATTTAAAAGCCATTGATAAGATAATTGATTTTTATCCAAAGATATAGCAGTCGCCGAATTCCCGCTTGTCGTACTATCGTCAGTCCCAAGGCCACCTTCATCTTTCGTTAATCCCCCACCATCAGGCTTATCTGTTATCTCATCTGCAATTACTAAAAGACTGGAAATAATTATTAAAAATAATAGGATTATAGACCTAATTACATAACCTCTTTTCATATGACTATAATAATAACTCAATTTATAAACATTTCTAATCATAATTAATTTAATGGTGCCAGGGAAGTTCATCAAATACAATCCCAAATTATTTTCTAAAGGAAAAAGAGGTTTAATCTATACTTTTGAAAAAAATAAAAAAATATTTGCAATAAAAATTAAAAATCCGGATTCAGAAGCAATTGCAAGAATACAAAATGAATCAAATTTTTTACAATTATTAAATAAATATAAAGTAGGTCCAAAATTAATAGAAGCTGACAAAGATTATATTGTTTATAAATTTATAGAAGGCAAAACACTAAAAGAATTTTTAAAAATTAAAAAATTAAATAAAAAAATAGTAAATAAAATTATAAAACAATGTAAAATCTTGGATAAATTAAAAATAAATAAAGAAGAAATGCACAATCCAATAAAGAATATTATTATTGCACATTCCGGAATTCCGATATTGATCGATTTCGAGCGCTGCCATTTTACACATAGACCAAAAAATTTGAATCAGTTTAATCAATTTCTAAAAAGGTTTAATTTGAGTTGAAGCTATAGGAAGATTATTAAATAGATTCCACTAAAAGACTATATGAAACTAAGATATATAATTATTCCAATATTAATAATTTTTATTCTATTAACAAGTATATTTCTTTACAGAATTTTTACTATTAAATTAGATAAAGATAAAGTTTTTGATAAAACAAGAAGTTATAGCCAAGCATTAGATTTAAAATTAATTCCAATAAACGAAATTAATAATAAGAATTTAACAGGCCAGTATAATATAGAAGCATATGTAATAGAAAAACATATTTGCTATTGCCCGCCAGGAGCATTTTGTAGCAGATGTATACCAAATGGAATTTTGATTTCAGAAGAATATTATAATTTCAAAGGTACAAGAAATTTTACAAATTCTTTGGAAATCCAGACAACAAACCCAAATCAATTTGAAATAGAAAAAAAATATTTATTATCAATAGAAATCATTGAAAATAAAGCATATGGTAAAATTGTAAGATTATTAGGATATGACTCAATTTAATTATCTATTAGTTAAAGCCTGTCTAACTTTAATATTTCTCAGTGATTCAGCTAAATTCAAAAAAGGAATACCATCAATGTAATTCTCGGAACCGCTAATTAAATCTTTATAAACAATATCAGGAGTACTGCCAGCTGCTAATAATCTTGCAACACAGCCAGAAACTATTGCAGCTGCTGGAGAAGTTCCACTTTGGAACCAATAAGCAAACCTATTTGGGTTATAGAAATCAAGTGTCATAGCTAAAATTCCATCAGGATGATAATCTTCATTAACATCTTGGTCTAATGCACCACCAGGAGCAAGAATACTAAGATTATTAGTAAAATTTGAATAACCACCAGCAATTACATTTTTAAAATCTTGATTATAATTATTTTTTCTAAGTCTTGTAGCTCCAACAGAAATTATTCCTGGAAAATTTGCAGGATAAGTAATATAATTACCGCTATCATTGCCTGCTGCTGCTACAAAAACCACACCCATAGACAGGCCACGATTTATTGTCTCTCTCAAAAGCAGATTAGGTTCATAATCTTTAGGAAAATTAAGACTCAAATTTATAATATTGGCTTCATGATCAACAGCATATCTTATTCCACTAATTAATGCCTCCTCAGTTCCGATTACGTTACTACCCAAAACTTTTACAGGCATAATTTTCACACCAGGAGCAACACCAATAATCCCACCATCAGCAGCAATTACAGAAGTCATAAAAGTCCCATGCTGATTATCATCATTAGGATAAGGATCATTATTAATAAAATCATAACCCCGAACAAACTTCGTTTTTCTAAGATCATGAGAAAGACCATATCTTTTTCCATTACGTTGTGCATTTTCAAAAGCTACACCAGTATCTAAAACCGCAACAATAATATCCGACAATCTTTTACGTTCTTTTGAATTCGGTTCAGAAATTTTTGCCAGGTCTAAATACCATTGTAGTCTCCTATATTTATGATAAGAAAAATATCCAATGTCTTCATCTAAAAATATCCTGGATTTATTTTTAGTAGCAGGTTCAGTTTTTGATAAGTTTTTATTAGGAATATTTTCATTAATTATAACCTCCTTAGTTCTATCTTCAGATTTTTGAGGATCATGAATTGTTAATTTATCATTCGCAGCAACGATTTTTACATAAGAGTTAGATTGTTTTTCTAGCACACGGGATCTATTATATCCAGTTTCATTAGGTTTGTATTTATTATTTGCACAACTAGCTAAAGCTAACCCTAAAGATGCAAATGCCAATACTTTTTGTACTAAGTTCATCAATTTAAAAATAAAATAAAGATTTATAAAGCTTTCTATTTGTTACTACTATCAAATAAATAATTATCCAAAAGATAAATAGTTCAAAATAAAATTTTAGTTTTAATTATTACATATAAATTGATAAAACTATTTTTAATCTTTCTTTTCATTACTCTCTTTCTTTTTCTTAACTTTCTTTTTCAATTGTTGAGCTTCATTCATTTTATTCATTCTGGTAGCATAGTTAACAGGATTTCTGCATTTATTACAGATGTTTTCTTCGCACTTTATTCCCATACTTTTATAGTAACTTGGATTATCGCAATTAGGAGGCAATACTGATTTATTTTGTTTTTTAAACCAGTTTATTTGTGCTCGAACATAACCTTCTCTTAATGGTTCATAATTTTTTTTGTTCCATTCTAAAAGGAAAGTCTCAATATCTTCAATTTTCCACCCAACACTTAATAAAAAATTAGTTAAAATAAATACCCCTCTTTTTCTTCCATCTTCTTTAGCACCAGACATCAATTTTAATATGCATGGGGGAAAGAAATCTGGTTTTATAGCACTCTTAGGCATCTCAAATACTCGCTGCTCATGTTTCTTAATATCGACAGCCAAACTAGTATTCGATTTCTTGACCCAATCAAAAGCCTGCAATAATAATTGTCTTGCTTCTCCTTCTTTTGCATTTTCTAAATCCAAAAATTTCAGATCAACTTTTACATTTTCCATTTTTGCATTCTCAATATTAAAATCCTTAACTTCTCTGATAGGAATACTAATCAATCCAGATTTTTCATTTACACTATAAGCACACCTGAATAAATGCCTTGAAGAGATTAAAACAGAATCAATATCTACAACTTTAAAAGGATCGAATTTACCATTAACAATAATATCACTTACAGCCTTATTAACAGATATCGCTATCCGATTTAAGTCTCCTGTTTGTAATATTTTAGAAATTAAAAATTCTTTAATCATATCTTTTAAATATTCAGAAATTACTTTAACACCATCTGGAAAATAATTTTTTATATCTACACCATTGACCTCTTTTGGAAAAGCTTCAAACGGAATACCAATATGAAATCCATGATTTCCGCTATATTTCAATGAATAACCTTTTATATCATGGAATTTCAATGCTTCAATTAGTAATTCGGCTGTAATTTTGCTAAATTCTAAATTTTTGGAGTCTAAGTCTAAAATACAGTCCCATCCAATGCGGATTTTATCTAATTCTTTTTTTGTAATTCCAGGCTCAAGAGATAATGGATCTCTCCATCTTTCCTCACTAATATGAAAAGAAGTCATTCCTTGTTTTATTAAATCTTTTAAATCTCCCTCAAAATTTACAATTTCAGGCCTTCTGCCTCTGATTTCTCCAAACCATGCCTGTACTTCTCTATCTTTAGAAAGTCTTAACAATTCTTTCTGCACATCTTTTTGAGAATAATATTCTTTAATATCCATAAGTTAAAAATAAGTTTAATCTTTAAATAAATTATTAATGTGTAAAGCATAGAACAATAGTCATATAAATTAGATAATTCCAATAGTTATATGACAGATTTAATGCTGATCCTTATAGGCATAATAATTATTATTTCCTTATCATTAGTTATAATCACAAAAAGTCCAGATAAAAATTTAGTTGTAAGTAATAAATTGAAAATAGTGGAAGAAAACGAAGAAAAATATGCAAATCTAATTTTAAATGTAAAAAACAATATGAAAGAACCTGTCTTCATACTTTTGCCAAGAAGATTTTCATCTTATTTAGATATCAAAACAGAAAAAGGGGAAATTATTAGTTATGTTGGTCCGCTTCCTCAGATGGTTGCTCCTACAAAAAGAGATTATATTCAACTAAAACCAGATCAAGAAATGGAGAGTACAATAAAAATTAAAATAACTAACAACTATAACATACAAGCAAAAGAAAAATACTCTATAATCTATCGCGGAGTCATTGTTTATTTTATAGGTTCTTATGAAGAAAATAGACAAGAATATGAAATAAAATCAGAACCAATTTATTTTAAATATTAAAAATAACCTTCTAAATTAGCTGGGATATTCTCCTTCTGCTTTCGTCCTGTAAGAAGTATATTTTTGACCAAGAGTATTCCCCCTATAAATATTATTAGAACAAAGTTTAGACTGTTCATACATATCAATTACTTCTCCACCAGGATTTTCATCACCATCCAAATCTACAAGCAGACTTGATTTAACAGATAATGGTTTATCAAAAGTCAGAGGATTATCTCCCCTTACAAGTATCGAAGCCATTACATAATCTTTAAGACTAAAACCTGCACTATTGTAAAATGGAAGCCAGCCATTTGCATCCTGAAATGGTTTTATCTGTACATTAGCAAGATAATATCCTCTTACAGCACTTTCTCTACCTAAAGCAATTTCTTTATTTAAAACTTGTACAGGCAATATAGGAACTAAAACTTCTTTTCCATTGCAATTGAATGGATAAACAATAGCATCCTGTTTTCTTGTAGTTCTCGACTGAACTTTAGCATAAACCATATTCAGTTTTAAATAATTATCAGTTAATTCATAGGAATTTTTATTGTTTAAGGATTTAGGATCATTTAAAATTAAACCATTATATTTGTAAACTGCAACTATATTATCTGTAAGATTATCTAAACTAACTACAAAATAATCACCTTCATTTATAGTATAAGATAAAATATTATAATTACTATTGCTTTGTTTAAAATAAAATTTTGCATAATCATTGCATTTTGCTGTGCAATAATCTAAACTTCCTTGTTTAGAAGCCATACCGCTAAAATTATTATTCAATTCAGATTCTGAAGAAATCAATATAGTTATTACAGTTAATACTAATAAGCTCGCTAAAATTCCTGCACCCCAAACTTTTTGCATATACATTCCATTATATATTTAGTACTTAAATCTTTCGAAATATTTAGTACTTCAACAAGTAAATTTTTAACAATACTAAAGATAAAATTAAATTTTGTTTGCGAACCTAAAAATTTCTAATATTTCATTAATCAATCTTGCACCAAAGAGAATTATTAAAGAAAGAATTGTCATAAAAGTGTCTATATAATTAAGACATATAGAAGGGCTATCATATATAAGCTTTCAGAGTAAATAAACTGTTACTAATATGTGGCTCTGTCCTGAGTCTCTAAAATTGTAACCAAATAAGTTATGGGTTAGCAATCTTCCCATAACTTCGGCTCGTATTGTTTTACAATTTTTAGAGCTCACACTATGGCCAAATTTTCTTTTTACACTTCCATTTCCAGATTCAATTAATTCTCTTCTATGATATGTTCTAGTTCTAAAATGTTCAGCTGCTTTTCTTCTATAACTCCACATATAGTGTATTGCTTTACCTTTTTTTCTCATAGGAATATGTGCTTCAATATTGTTATCAAAACAATATTTATGCAACCAATTTGCATCATATCCCTTATCAGCAACTAAAATATTTGCTTTCACTTTGTCAAGCAAATATTTTGCATCTCTAATATCGTGTGCAGGTAAAACTCTAACTTTAGCAGCACACCATTTCTTTGTTTTGGTATCAAAACATCCACTAAGTTTGATTGGCACTTTAGGCATCTTTCCGTCTATTCTACGTAAATAATGATAACTTGGATTTGTTCTGCTAAATCCTGTTCCATCAATAGCAATTATGTGATGCTTAACTCCAGAAGTTAATTCTAATGCTTTATCCCACATCCATTTAGGAATCTTCTTTGCGGTGTCTTGCAAAGCAGATTTGCTTGGGCATATAATCCCAAGCAAATTAAGAAGTTTTACTATTCTTCTATAAGATAACTTACAGTAACTTCTTATCAACAATGCAACTAAATGCATATAAAATTCATATGTCTTTGGTCCAAAATGGTGCAACCATCTTGGGGCATTAAGTTTTCTAAGCAAACACTTAACTTTATTTTGTATTCTTTCCTCTCTTTTCATGGAGGATCACAACTCCTCCCCCATGAAGCCTAAAGGCTCATGGGTTAATATTCTTTTTGAAAACTAGATTCAGGACAGAGCCT
>Ga0209541_10008704_pt1 | contig 16647 bp, 18 predicted proteins | sample RifCSPlowO2_01_FD_184027 | JGI IMG/M metagenome (GOLD analysis project Ga0209541, IMG submission 184027) | Groundwater microbial communities from Rifle, Colorado - Rifle CSP2_plank lowO2_0.1 (SPAdes) (version 2) | ecosystem: Environmental > Aquatic > Deep subsurface > Groundwater | place...
ATTGGGGTTTGTTGTGTATGCCATTTTCATATTCTAGCCCCGAGTGTTGCCAAGGTCATGATACATTACGACCTCTTGACGACTTGACGATAATTTGCTATGCTCTGGGGTGGAAATGTAAAGCGGCGCGTGTCCGCTTTTGACAACCTAAACGCAAGGAGAAAATCATGATAAACGCAATGGAGCTTTTGAACCAGCACCCCTGGCTCGAACGGTACTGCCACCGCAATCAGGTCCGGTTTGATGATGGTGTTCGGGGTGAAATTGCTCAAGTGAAAATGGTGGATTTGCCGCCGGTTTCATCAGCCCGGGAGCTTCTTGGTCGAGCATATTGTCGCAGAGAGAATTACGAGAATCCCCGCAACTACTCCGATGACATGGATGTTTACTTTCTCGATAAGTCAGGAGCGGAAATCTGCAACCTTGAGGACATCAATTGTGGTGATGATGAAGGGCGGTACTCCGAGGCCGCTTGGGTGGTCTGTATGGTGAAAGAGACACCGGATGATCCCTTCTACTACATCCTTGTTTATCGAATTACCAAGACTTAAACTGGACCGGTGACGCCTTGACATTCATCTCGAACGACAAAAAATCAAAGCCGGTGGGCGCTCCCCATCGGCTTTTTTCTTTTTTCTGCCGTGTTTTATCGCGTCAACCCCAATTTGGCGTTTGGGGGAAACGGCGCTATACTTGGGGGCAAATGGGAATGGAAGCGATGATTGAGGCGGTTTTGTTTTGGCGCGCCGAGCCGGTGGCGGTGAGCGAGTTGGCCGGGTGGCTCGGCGCCAGTGAGGCCGAGGTGAATGAAGGTCTGACGCGCTTGGAACAAAATTTGAACGAGCGAGGGATTCGTTTGTTGCGAAAGGATGATGAAGTTATGCTCGGCACGGCGTCGGCGGCGAGTGATTTAATTACTCGTCTGACCAAAGAAGAACTTTCCCGCGAGCTCGGTCGCGCCGGTTTGGAAACGTTAACGATTGTGCTCTATCGCGGCCCGGTCTCGCGAGCCCAGATTGATTATCTCCGCGGTGTCAACTCCACCTACATTCTCCGTCATCTGCAGGTGCGCGGTTTGGTGGAACGCGTCGTCAATCCGGATGACGCTCGGAGTTTTCTTTATCGTCCAACCTTTCAACTCCTCCAACATCTCGGCCTAACCCGCGTCGAGGACCTCCCCGACTTCGCCGCCATTTCTTCTTCCCTGACCGAAACTGAATCAGGAATTGATTCCCTAAAACCTAACACCCCCGCCTCGCCGTCGGGCAGGTAAAACCTACAACCTAATTTTTATGATTCTAAACCTCCTCAAAATCTTCGCCCCCGTCACCGTCGCCTTCGTCGTCGGCCTCGCGATTACGCCGCTCATTTCCGGCTATCTTTACCGCCACCAACTTTGGAAGAAGCGGGCCGGCAAAGTGGACCCGAGCGGTCAAGCGACGCCGATTTTCAATCAACTCCACGCCGCCCGCGAGGTCAACACGCCGCGCCTCGGCGGTTTGGTGATTTGGTTCAGCGTCATCATCACCGTCTTGGCGATTTATTTTTTCTCGCTCCTTTTTCCCTCCGACTTGAGCGGCAAACTCAATTTTTTGAGCCGCAATCAGACCTGGATTCCTTTCGCCGTCCTCATTTTGGGTTCGCTGGTCGGTCTGGTGGATGACTGGCTGGAAATTCGCGCCGCGAACGGCGGTCTGGCTTTCAAAAAACGCCTGCTTTTCGTCATCCTCATCGCCCTCGGCGTCAGCGCTTGGTTTTATTTCAAATTGGATTTCGTCAGCGTCTTCGTGCCTTTCTTCGGCGACTTTTTCATCGGCCCGCTGCTCATTCCGTTTTTCGTTTTGGTGATGATGGCCCTGTTTTCCAGTGGCGTGATTGACGGTTTGGACGGCCTGGCCGGCGGGGTGATGGCGATTATTTTCGCCACCTACACCGGCCTGGCGTTTTTTGAAAATCAAATTGACTTGGCCGCTTTTTGCGCCGCCGTCACCGGTGCCACGCTGGCTTTTCTCTGGTTCAACATTCCGCCGGCCCGCTTCTATATGTCGGAGACGGGGATTCTCGGATTGACCACCACCTTGACCGTCGTCGCCTTTCTGACCAACTCGGTGCTGGTTCTGCCGCTCCTCGCCTTCCCGCTCTTCGCCACCGTTCTCGGCAATTTGATTCAGCTCGGTTCAAAAAAGTTCCGGGGCAAAAAAGTTTTTCTGGTGGCGCCGATTCATCATCATTTTGAGGCGCTCGGCTGGCCGCCTTACAAAGTGGTGATGCGCTACTGGATTATCGGCGTCATTACCGCTTTGGTCGGTTTGATTATCACTCTCTTGGGACGCTAAAAGATGACCGCCGCTCATCGCTCGCCCGACCGTCCCTTCTTTTTTATCGTCCTCGGTTTGGCTCTGGTCGGTTTTTTCATTTTCGCTTCCGCTTCGCTCGGCTTGCTTGGCCGACCGGGCGCCACTTTCAATCTGATTGCCATTAAACAACTGGCGGTGCTGGTCGTCGGTCTCGTTCTCTTCCTCGTCATTTCCAAAATTGATTTCCGTTTTTGGCGCCGCGCCAGTTTGCCGATTTTTGTCGGCGCCGTCATTTTAAACCTCCTCCTTTTTATTCCCGGTTGGGGTGTCACCGCCGGCGGCGCCACGCGCTGGCTGGCGGTCGGCCCTTGGACAATTCAGCCCTCGGAGTTTCTCAAACTCGGTTTCGTTCTTTACTTGGCGGCTTGGCTCGCCAAAGCGGGCGGCGGTCGGGCGGTCGGCAATCGGATTCTCCTGCCCTTCGTCGTCATCCTCGCTCTGGTCGCGGCCCTCATGATTGCCGAACCCGACTTGGACACCTTGGTGATTATGTTCGCCGCCGGTCTCGGGATGCTCTTTGCCGCCGGCGCTCGTTGGCGTCATCTTCTTTTAATCGGTCTCGGCGTTCTGGTTCTGATTGCCGCCACCGCTTTCTTCAAGCCCTACATTCTCACCCGCGTTCAAACTTTTCTTCATCCGGAAGCCAATCCGCTCGGCGCCGGTTATCAAATCAATCAGTCGCTCATTGCCATCGGCTCGGGCGGTCTGACCGGGCGCGGTTTTGGCCAGAGCATTCAAAAATTCAAATATCTGCCGGAGCCGATTGGCGACTCGGTTTTTTCCGTCGCCAGCGAGGAGTTCGGCTTCATCGGCGGCAGTTTGATTATTCTCCTTTTCCTCGCCTTCGCTCTTTCGGGTTTAAAAATCGCCGGCCGGAGCCAAAATCAGTTTGGTGGACTGGTCGCCGTCGGCCTTGTTATAATGATTATGGCCGGCGCCTTCATCAACATCGGCTCAATGCTCGGTTTGATTCCCTTGACCGGCACGCCGCTCCTCTTCGTCAGTCACGGCGGCACGGCTCTGCTTTTGGTTCTTTTGGAGGCCGGCATTATTTTGAATGTTTCCCGTTATCGTCTTAATCAAAAATAAATGAAAATCGTTTTTACCGGCGGCGGCACCGGCGGCCACTTCTATCCGCTCGTGGCCGTCGCCCAAGCCATCAATCGCGAAGTGACGGAAAAAAAGTTGGTCGCCCCGCGTCTTTTCTATCTGGCCAGTCGGGCTTATGACGAGCGGGCGCTGTTTGAAACCAATTTAAAATTCCGCCGCGTGCCGGCCGGCAAGCGCCGTCGCTATTTTTCGCCGCTCAATTTTTTGGACACGATTAGAACCGGCTGGGGGATTATCGTCGCTCTGGCTCAACTTTTCCTGATTTATCCCGATTTGATTTTCAGTAAAGGCGGCTACGACAGTTTCCCGACCCTCCTCGCCGCCCGCTGGCTCAAAATTCCGGTTTTCATCCACGAGTCGGACGCCAAGCCCGGCCGCGTCAATCTCTGGTCGGCCAAATTCGCCGTCCGGATTGCCCTTTCTTACGCCGAAGCGGCGAGTTACTTTCCGGCCGCGGCTGGCGCCCGGATTGCCGTCACCGGCAATCCGATTCGCGAAGAATTGCTTTTGCCGATTAGCGTCGGCGCCCGCGAGTTCCTCAAACTGGAACCGGCGGCGCCGATTATTTTGGTCATCGGCGGCTCGCAAGGCGCGGCGGCGATTAACGATACGCTGGTGGACATTTTGCCCGCGCTTTTGGAACGCTATCAAGTGGTTCATCAAACCGGCGCCGCCAACTTGGCCGAAGTTAAACAGCGCGTCAGCGTTTTGCTTCACGGTCATCCGCATGCCGGGCGCTATCGACCGTTCGCTAATCTTAATTCCGACGCCCTCCGGATGGCCGGCGGCGGCAGTAGTTTGGCGGTCACGCGAGCCGGCTCCATTTTGTTTGAAATGGCGGCTTGGGGTTTGCCGGCGATTGTCGTTCCCATCCCCGAACCAATCAGTCACGACCAACACGAGAACGCTCTGACTTACGCTCGTCAGGGCGGCGCCGTGGTTTTGGAACAAAACAATTTAACGCCTTCCATTTTGCTTTCGGAAATCAACCGCTTGTTCAATCAGCCGAACCTCTTGGCGGCAATGGCGACGCAAGCCAAAAAATTCGCCCGCCCAGAAGCCGCCCGCCTCATCGCCGCCGAAATCATCAAATTGGCTTTGGCTCACGAGAGTTAATCGTCATAAATGCCCGCCCCTCATTGCCTTACCGAATTCGCAACGACCAAATAAAAAACGATCGTAAATTATTTGGTCATCAACTCATTTTTAGCCAAGTCAACAACAAGCCAACAAAATGTCCGCCCCGCGTTTAACCAAGTTAGTTAAAATCGCCTTATCGGCCGCTAAAGAAAGTGCTCTCTTTTTGGCTGAAGTATCGTCGCCGGGGGCCAAACAGCGATTGACGATTTCGACCATTGGCACTGGTACCGGTTGGCCAACTAATCGTCGTCGATTGATTTACGCCGGACAGGTGGTTAATCGTCTTCGGAAACAAGGTTTAATGGAATTGGTTAAAGAAAGTGACCGTCGGTATTTTCATCTAACCCCCAAGGGCGAACGATTGCTGGCTCAATATGATATTGGCGAACTGACCATCAAGAAACCAAGGCATTGGGACGGTAAATATCATCTGATTATTTTTGACATCGCCGAACGACGACGACGCGCTCGCGACGAAATCCGCTTGTGGTTAGAAAACTTGGGCTTCATTCGTTTACAAAACAGCGTTTGGGTTTATCCTTACGAATGCCAGGAAGTAATCAACTTGCTCAAAACTCACTTCGACGTCAGGCGCGATTTGCTCTACCTGATTGTCGATTTTATTGAAAACGACAAGTGGCTCCGCCGCCACTTCGGATTGATTTGAAAAATGAACATAGTGGTTAATTTTCTTGAAAAACCGCCAACCAAACAAAAAACGATCGTTTTTTGTTTGGTCTTTGGACGGGAATAAGCTGATTGGTCCGAATAATTTCAGTGGACAAAAAACCCGCCTCGCGTTAAACAAGACGGGTTAAAAAAAGAAGTCCGCACGGGGTCAGAAACGGTCAGAAGATGGGATTGCTGACGAAACCGGGGCAGAGTTTCCACTCGGTCATCTGTTGAAAACGCGGAGCTCTCTGCAAAATCTGAAAGAAACGTCCCCGGTTAATTCCTTCCAGGTGTTCTAGAAGGGACGCTTGCTTAAACTCTATTGCCGACAAAAAGTGGAGCATCGCCTTTTCCGACTTCTTGTCCTGATTCAGACCAGGTACTCTTTCCAAGATATCTCCGCAAATCCATCCTATCGCCTCGAGAGTGATGAGTTTCCATATCATGGATTCGTGCTGGATCCACGAGATGGCGCAATCCCTCTTTTCGATTCTGTGAACTTTGATTGATTCACCTTTCGTCATACGGTAGAGAGCTTGGAGAACTCCCCTGAACAAATCGGGGTTCTTTTGGAATATCTCGACGAACTTGGTCATATCAACATAACCCAAGTTCATCATGTACCCCAATCCCGCCCATCTCAAGGCCCAAGTAATCTGGTCCGTCAGCGAATCTCTGGAAAGACCTATTTTTTGCGACAGCAATTTTCGCACCTCACATTCCGAACGACGGACATACTTCTCGATCTCCGCAACCATTTTATCGTCAGTCATCATGACTGTCCTCCTCGGTCGGCGACTTTCATTAAGGTAGGCCGTTTTCAGTTTTTGTCTGGGACACATGCCCAGATCAAGAGAACGCTACCGCCGCGCCGATTCCGTTTTTTATCTTACACCCAGTTTTTGTTTTGTCAACACTTTATGGCCTTGGCTGAAAAACGCTATAATGTTGGGCACGATGCCAACCGGAGAAAAAGTGGTGGTGCGCTTCGCGCCCAGTCCGACGGGATTGTTCCATGTCGGCAGTTATCGGACGGCGCTGTTTAATTATTTGTTCGCCAAACAAAGCGGCGGGAAGTTTATTTTGCGGATTGAAGACACCGACCGCGAGCGGTCAAAAAAGGAATACGAGGAAAACATTTTGGCCAGTTTGACTTGGCTCGGTCTCCATCACGACGAGTTCTATCGTCAATCGGAGCGCGGCGAAGTTTATCGTCGCCATCTGGAAAAATTGCTCGCGAGCGACGCCGCTTACCAAGCCGAGGACGGCGTGATTCGCTTCCGCAATCCGAAGCGGGAAGTAACTTTCAACGATCTCATCCGCGGCGAAGTTAAGATGGACCCGAGCGACTTGGGCGACTTTGTGATTGCCAAAAGTTTGACCGAACCGCTCTTTCACTTGGCGGTGGTGGTGGACGATTTTGAATCCGGCGTCACTCACATCATTCGCGGTGAGGATCATCTGGCCAACACGCCGCGACACATTTTGCTCCAAGCGGCGCTCGGAGCGCCGCGGCCGCTTTACGCTCATCTGCCTCTGGTTTTGGCGCCCGATCGCTCCAAACTTTCCAAACGCCACGGCGCCGAACCGATTACCGTCTATCGCGACCGCGGTTATCTGCCGGCGGCGTTCGTTAATTGTTTGGCCCTGCTTGGCTGGCACCCAAACAGCGAACAGGAAATTTTTACCCTTGCCGAGTTGATTGCCGATTTTGATTTGAGCCGGATTCAGAAAGGCGGCGCGATTTTCGACCCGGTCAAACTGGATTGGTACAACCGCGAGCATCTCAAACGCTTAAGCGACGAGGAATTCGCCGAGCGCGCCGCCGCCTTTTGGCCGGCGGCGGCGCCGGGATTGCTCCGGCGCTTGGCGCCGGAGCTCAAACAACGCGTCACCACCTTGAGTCAAGTCGGGGAGTGGGGGAGAGCCGGCGAGTTTGCTTATTTAGCCGAAGAACCGAAACCGAGTCGGGCTCTACTTCAAACCACGGAATTTTTGCCGGCGGTGATTCAGCGTTTAAGCGAACTTGAGGAGGAAAATTGGCAAGCCGAAAAAATCAAACAAGCGCTCTGGGATTTTGCCACCGAAAAGGGGAGAGCCAGGGTGCTTTGGCCGACGCGCGTGGCCTTGACCGGGCGCGAAAAAAGTCCCGACCCGTTTACCGTCGCCGCGCTTTTAGGCAAGGCCGAGACCTTGCGCCGTCTCCAAAATGCGCTCGGGGTTTAAACCAAAATTAATCGGCGGGGGAATTATCGCCGCGGCCGCCTTGGTTTTGGCGGCCGCGGCTCTCACGGCTCTCGCGCCGGCGGCGCGGGCCGACCGCGCCGCCGAACTCCAAGTCAAAATCGACGAGCGCAATCAGCAAATCCGAGCGCTGGAAGAAGAAATCGCCGGCTATCAAAAAAGTTTAAACGAGAACGCCAAACAAGCCGGCTCGCTCCAAAGCGAAATCAAACAAATCGAGACGACGCTCAAAAAACTTAACGCCGACATCAAGATTACCGAAAACAAAATCGCCAACGCCGAAGAGAAAATCCAGCAATTGGGTTTGGCCATCGACCACAAAAGTTTATCCATTGAGCAAAATCGCGCTTCGCTGGAAGAGTCCTTGCGCTACTGGCGAGAAACCGAAGAAATCATTCTTTTAGAACAATTGATTGACCAGCAAACGCTAGCCGAATTTTGGAGCGAGGAAGAAAAATTAAACAAATTGCAGGCCCAAATCAATCGGGGACTCGGCGATTTGCGCCGCGAGCGGACGGAATTAAGCGACAGCAAAACCGCGACCGAGGCCGAGCAAAAAAAGTTGCTGGCGCTCAAAAACCAGCTGGCCGACCAAAAAAAGATTGCTAATCAGAACCGGGCCGAGAAGGACGCCCTGCTGAAGGAAACGAAAAATGAAGAGGCGAATTATCGGAAAATCCTCGCCGCTCGCGAGGCCCAAAAAAACGCCTTCACTCGCGAGTTGGAGGACTTTGAGGCCCAACTCCAAATCGCCGTTGACCCGAGCAAACTGCCAAGCGCCGGTAGCGGCGTTCTCGCCTGGCCGCTCGATTCCATTTTTGTCACCCAACTTTTCGGCCGAACCGAGGCCGCCAAGCGTCTTTACGTCTCCGGCAGCCACAACGGCGTTGACTTCCGCGCCGCCGTCGGCACGCCGGTCAAAGCAGCGCGTTCTGGCGTGGTTACCGCTGTCGGCAATACCGATATTCAACCCGGCTGTTATTCCTACGGCCAATGGGTTCTGATTGACCACCAAAACGGACTTTCCACTCTTTACGCTCACTTGAGTTTAATCAAAGTCGCCGCCGGTCAAAATGTTTTCGTCGGTCAACTGGTCGGTTATTCCGGCCGGACCGGTTACGCCACCGGGCCGCATCTCCATTTTACGGTTTATGCCACCGAGGGTTTGCGGGTGGAAAGATACGTCAACAGCATCCACTGCAAAAATGTGACGATACCGATTGCCGACCCCAAGGCCTATTTGGACCCGATGATTTATTTGTGATAAACTAAAAGCAAATGAAAACGAGCGGGGGACTAATCAAACTTTTATTACTGATTTTGGCGGCGGTTTTGATTTTGAGTTATTTCCGGGTGGACTTGCGGCAAATCGTGGAGTCGGAAGCGGCACGACGCAACTTCGGCTACCTCTGGGGCATTTTGCGGCAAGGTTGGGAATTCGTCACTCAATTTTTGACAAATCTCCGTTAAAATGTTCTTTTGTTGACAGGGGGAGGGAAGTATGCTAAACTCTAGGCGAATGGCTTAAACAGGCCATTTTTTAGTTCTACCATTTATACTACTTTACTCCAAATAGGCCTGGCTGGCCTTATATCCCTGAACTCGCAATTTGGCTTCGTGCCGACCATCGGCCTTCCGGATACGGCGGACGCTTCCATTTTCCCGGCGGCCAAAGTCCAAACCATTCCTGAATTAATCGCGACCAAAGCCCTGGCCCAAGGGGTCAACCCGACGCTGGCGGCCAAAATTGCGTTTTGCGAGAGTTCCAACCGTCAGTTTGATGAGGACGGTCAACCTTTGCGCGGACTGCATAATCCGGGCGACATTGGCCTCTTCCAAATTAACGAACGGTTCCACCTGACCAAAAGTCGGGCTCTTGGCTATGACATTTATCAAACCGAGGGCAACATTGATTACGCGCTTTACTTGATTACCGAGGAAGGCACGCGCCACTGGAATTACAGCCGCGCTTGCTGGGGTTAAGGTCCGGAAATGTATATTGTGCGACGTCATTTGCAGGTGGCGGTGCGGGTGTAGCCGACGGCTTGGGCGGCGGCTTCGGTCGGGAAACTGATTAGGTTTTCCGGTTTGATTCGCTTGGCGCCGGCGCAGCCGGGCGGATAATATTTTTCGCCGTTGCGCGAGGCGACCCAATCCCCCGCACCAATCAGCCCGGGGCTGATTGGTGCGGGGTGAACCAAGACCTTGTCCGCGCCGGCAACCGGCGTGGCGGGAATTAGCGCGTCTCCCGTCGGATTTTCAATCCGGACCGGCTGGCGCCGCGCCGTCAGCCCCGACCAGCGACCGAGACCAAAACCAAGCGTTCCAACCAAAACCACGATTAAAATCGTCACTAGTTCCCGCTCGGATTTCTTGACCCAGTGCTTGATTTCCAATAACCAGTTTGTTAGTATCACGGTATCTAGATTATGGCCAAAAAGAAAGCGGGCGGCACCGCTAAAAATTTACGGGATTCCAACCCCAAGTATCTGGGGATTAAACTCGCGGCGGGCGCTCGGGCTCGGGCCGGAGCGATTATTGTCCGTCAACGCGGCACCCACTTCCGACCGGGGACGAACACCGCCCTCGGCACCGACCACACCATTTTTGCCCTCCGCGACGGTCTCGTCAAGTTTGCTGACAAACGCCGTATTGGTTACGATGCCCGCGTCAAATCAGTCAAAATCGTCAGTGTCAACTGACCGAGCGGGACTTTGCCTCGCTTCAATTCCACTTGATACTCCCCCACCTGTTTGATGGGCTCATCGAGAATAATCAAATCCGGGTTAATTTTGAGATTTAATTTTTGGCCGAGGGCGGCGGCGATTTCCGTCTGGTGAATTTTGGCAAAGAGGTGGCCTTGCTCGTTAGCGCGCGCGGTGATGGTGAGCGGTTCAGTCAATTCCGTCAGGCGCTTGGCAAGTTCGTCCGGTCCGGCCGGCCTACCGGCCGACCGGGCCCGCTTCAAAATTTCCAACTTGGCCAGATTTTTTTGGTCGGCGACCATTCCCCAACCGCGAGCCAGCACAAAATTGCGGGCAAACCCGTCGGCCAAATTTTTGACCTCGTATCGCTGGCCGACCTTGGCCACATCGCAAAGGAGAATGATTTTCACCATCCCACCTTATCAAACTTTTGGATTTCCACCAAATCCCATTCCCGCGCCATGACGAACGAACGGTCCTTCGCACTTGACGGCTTTCCGATTTTGTGGATAATCGAAATCAGAAAGGAAGCGTGCTATGCCAGAATTTAAACTTTCCAGTTGGGGAATTAACTACTCGGCGGCCCTGTATCATGCCGGAGACCTACGATGCACTTGCGGTTTCTGGCTTGAAGAAAATTGGCTTGATTATGTCGTCGGGTTTTCTACCCAAGTTCCCTTGCCAGCCAGCATCGGCACTCATCCGTTAGATAAAGTTGGAGGAGTTATCGTCGAATGCCCCAAGTGTCACGAGCATTCCTGGTGGCATTTATCGAGAGCGGGAGTGAATATGATTTGCCATCTTTGCCCCCGTTGGCCAAAATGACCGAACCCCGCAATCCGCGCGCGGGGTTCTTTTTTTGTCCCCTATTTTACCGATCGGACAAATAGGGACACTTTTGCTATTTGGCTACTTTACTTTTTACTTTTGCAAAATCTCCACCGCTTTGGCGAGCTGGAGATCGGTCGGCGAGTATTTTTCGGCCTCGGCTTTTTGGGCCACCGCCAAATCCGGCTTGAGGCCGTCGTGGGAGATGGAAACACCATGCGGCGTCAGCCAGCGAGCGATGGTGATTTTCAGGGCGCCGTTGTCGTCAAGCGGCACGAGTTCCTGAACCGAGCCCTTGCCGAAGGTTTGCTCCCCGACCAAAGTCGCTCGGCCGTGTTCGCGCAGGGCGCCGGCAAAAATTTCCGAAGCCGAGGCGCTGCCGCGGTCAACCAGAATCACCAATTTTAATTTTTCGGTAAAAACATCGTAGCCGCGGCTTTTGTAAACCGTCGGCTCGGCGTCGCGGCCCTTGTCTTCAATCGCCACCACGGCGCCCGCGGGCAAGAACCAACTCGCCGTTTCCACCGCCGCCTCCAGGTAACCGCCCGGATTGCCGCGCAAATCAATAATCAATTTATTTGTCTTGGCGGCCACAAACTCGCGCAGCGCCCGGCGGAAAAGTGTGGAAGCGGTGCCGCCAAAATTGTAAAACTTAATCAGGAAAACGCCCGTCCCACCGTCAGGCGGGCGGGGCAAAAGTTCGGTTTCAATCGTCGGCACATTGATTACCGCTCGGACCACAGCCAAGTCCTTGATTTCGTTTTTCTCGCCGCGGGAAATTTTTAATTTGACTGTCGTTCCCACTTCGCCGCGAATCAGGCCAATCGCCTCGTCAAGCGGCAATTTGACGGTGCTCTCGCCGTCAATTTCCAAAATCCGGTCGCCGGCCAAAATGCCGGCCCGGGCCGCCGGCGTGTCTTTAAGCGGCGCGATTACCGTCATCCGACCGTCGCGCATCCCCACTTCCATCCCGACGCCGCCGAAATTGCCGCGGATTTCTTCCTCAAAGGCCTGATTCTCGGCCGGCGGCAAAAAGACGGTGTAGGGGTCGCCAAGCGAATCCACCAAACCACCAATCGCGCCCCAAACCCGTTTTTGGGTCGGGCTCGCGACAGCGGAACCGGAATCGGTAGTGGTGGTGGCGTTCGGGTCGACAAAGCGCTCGTCAATCAAACGCCAGGCCTGCCAAAAGGGTGCGAAGTCAACCTCGGCCGGTTGAGCCGCGCTTTGATTGACGAGATTGATTGGCGCCGCGAGCGGCGTCGGCCTCATCCCCTCCCCCGTCGCCCGGCCGAAGGAAAAAGCGACGCCGGCAATCAGCAGTCCGACGAGGAGAGGGCGCGAGAATTTATTTTTCCACTCCATCAGATGGCGCAATTTTATCATAGTGATATAATCGGAGCAATGTTGAAAAAGTTTCGTTATAAGGAAGTAACTTGGCTGGATTTGGAATCGCCGACTCCGGCGGAGACGGCGGAACTTGGCAAGGCCTACGATCTCCACCCGACCTTGCTCGCTGAACTGGAACGGCCTTCACCGCGACCGAAGTTGGAACTCTTCAATCAGTGCGTTTATTTGATTCTCCACTTTCCGGGCGCCGGGAGCGATGTTCAGGAAGTGGATTTTATCATCGGCCAGAATTTTATCATCACCACTCATTACGCCCTGGTCAATCCCCTCAACGATTTCGCCAAAATTTTTGAGGCCGACCTGACTCTCAAACGCCATCCCGACCAACTCCACGCCGGTTTCCTCTTTTTCTACATTCTGAAAGAAATTTACAACACTCTCGGCGCCGACCTTAATTTTATCAACGACCGATTGCGCCAGGTGGAACAAAAGGTTTTCTCCGGCCGCGAGCGCGAAGTGGTGACCGAGCTGGCCGAGATTAATCGCCGACTGCTGGATTTCCGCTGGTCGCTCCAGTCGCATCGCGAGATTTTGGCGGCCCTCGGCGAACCGGGCGAGGAAATGTTTGGCGCCAAATTCCGTTATTACCTCCAAACGATTCAAGGCGAGCACGAACGCGTTTGGCGTTCGGTGGAGAACAACCGCGCCACCTTCTTTGACCTCCGCGAGACCAACGACTCGCTCCTCTCCATCAAAACTAATGAGACAATGCGGACGCTGACGGTCGGCGCTTTCGTTCTCCTGCCGATGACGATTATTGCCCAACTTTTCGGCATCTCCACCAATTACATTCCTCTCGCCAATCACCGGCTGGTCTTCCCGATTGTCGTCGGTCTGACTTTGATTGCCAGCTTCGCCACTTACCTGGTGGCCCGGCTGAAAAAATGGATTTAGTTTTCCACAACTCGCTCACCCGCCGCCGCGAAGTTTTTAAACCGCTTGGTTCGACGGTCGGGATTTACTCCTGCGGCCCGACGGTCTACGATTTTGCTCACATTGGCAACTGGCGTTCTTTCTTAACCGCCGATTTACTCCGGCGCGTTTTGGAATATAACGACCATCAAACCAAGACGGTGATGAACGTGACCGACGTGGACGACAAAACGATTGCCGGCAGTCGCGCCGCCGGCGAAACGCTCGCCGCCTTCACCCAAAAATACGAGGCGGCGTTTCTCGCCGACCGAGCGCGCTTAAACATTTTGCCGCCGACCAAGCTGACCCGAGCCACCGAGTATCTACCCCAGATGATTAAATTGGTGGAAGAATTGCTGGCCAAAAATTTTGCTTACTCCACCACCGACGGCATTTACTTTTCCGTCGCCAAACTGCCGAGTTACGGCCGCTTCCGCACCGTGACGCCTTCGGCCGAAGCCGACTTTGCCCTCTGGAAATTTTGGCAACCGGCCGACGGCGAGGTCGGTTGGAAAGCGCCCTTCGGTCCGCCGGGGAGCCAAACCAGTCGCGGCCGACCCGGTTGGCATTTGGAATGTTCGGCGATGAGCGCCGCCGAGCTGGGCGAACAATTTGATTTCCACACCGGCGGTGCCGATTTGATTTTCCCTCATCACGAAAACGAATTGGCCCAGAGCGAGGCGGCCAGCGGTAAGGCACCGCTCGCTCGCTTCTGGCTCCACAACGAATTTGTTTTGGTTGACGGTCAAAAAATGAGCAAGTCGCTCGGCAACATTTACACGCTGAACGATCTGGCCGCCAAAAAAATCTCCCCGCTCGCCTACCGCTACTGGTTACTCACCGCTCATTACCGTACTCCCGTCAACTTCACTTGGGAAGCCGCGGCCGGCGCCGAAACCGCGCTTCGGAAACTCCACACCCGCGTTCGCCAACTTCGCGCCGAGACGGAAAAAGAGGGTGGAGAAAAAGCCGAAGTTGATGATAATTATCGCCAAAAGTTTCTCACCGCCGTGAACGACGACCTCAATCTCCCCGTCGCTTTGGCCTTGGTTTGGAAATTGTTGGCCGACCTCAATCTCCCGCCACCTGTCGCCCACGCCACGATTTTGGATTTTGACCGCGTCTTCGGTCTTAATCTGTTAGACGTCAGACGTCCAACAATTACGGCCGAAATTTCCTCTCTCGTTGCCAAACGCGAACTGGCCCGGACAGAAAAAAACTGGGCCGAAGCCGACCGTCTCCGCCGTGAAATCGAAACCGCCGGCTGGCAAGTCAACGACACCGCCTCCGGCCCAGAAATCTTACCTCTTTAAACTTATCCCCCACCTGTCCACTTGGCGCGACTCCGCGCGCTTTGCCGCCGCCGCGACGCCGGTGGTAGAATGGGAACGATGTCCCCCGTCGCCGCCAACCAGCCAATGATGATGAAGGGTGTCTTGCGCCTGCCGCCGCAAGATGTCGGCGCCGAGCAGGCCCTGCTCGGCGCCGTGATGATGCGGCCCGACGGTCTTTACGAAATTATGGACGCGGTAACGCCGGCCGATTTTTACGCCGAGAAGCATCGGCAAATTTTTAAGGCGATGCTCGCCCTCCGCGAACGCGGCGAGCCAATTGACATCATCTCGGTCAGCGGCGTCCTGCGCGAAAACAAGCGGCTGGAGCAAATCGGCGGTTCCAGTTACTTGGCCGAGCTGATTAACTTGGTCCCGGCCACCGCCAATCTTGTCCACTACGCGGAAATTGTCCGGCGCAAATCGGCTCTCCGTCGTTTGATTCAATCCGCCGACCAAATCGCCGAACTCGGTTATCAGGAGCAGGACGAAGTGGACAGCATTTTTGACCAGGCCCAGCGGACAATTTTGGACATCGGCAATTTTTCCAAAAAGGCCTTCGTCAAACTCAAGGACACTCTGACCGAGGCCTGGGAGCGCTTCGACCGTCTCCACAAGTCCGACGGCGAACTCCGCGGTCTGCCCACCGGCTTCCGCGATTTGGACCACAAACTTTCCGGCCTCCAGAAATCGGATTTGATTATTCTCGCCGCCCGGCCGTCAATGGGCAAAACGGCATTGGCTTTGGATATCGCCCGGCAAGTGGCCTGCGGTCAGGGCAAAGCCGTCGGCGTCTTCTCGCTGGAAATGAGCTCGCAACAATTGGTGGACCGACTGCTCGCCGCCGAAAGCAAGGTTGATTCTTGGCGTCTGCGCACCGGCAAAGTCAAGGCCGACGACGACTTCGCCCGTCTCCGCGACGCGCTGGACCGTTTGGCGACGGCGCCGATTTACATTGACGACGAGGCCGGCAACACCATCAGCAAAATGAAGGCGGTGGCTCGCAAACTCAAGGCCGAGCACGGTTTGGATTTGATTATTGTGGATTATCTCCAGCTGATGATTCCTCGCAAAGAAAGCGATTCGTTGGTTCAACAAGTAACCGAAATTTCGCGCTCGCTCAAGGGGCTAGCTCGCGAACTGGATGTGCCGGTGCTGGCTCTCTCGCAGTTGAACCGAGCGGTGGAGAGTCGCGGCGGCAAACCGCGGCTTTCCGACTTGCGCGACTCCGGTTCCATTGAACAAGACGCCGACGTGGTGATGTTCATTCATCGCGACGACAAGCAGAACGAGAATTCGGACAAGAAAAATATTGCCGAGATTATCATCGCCAAACATCGCAACGGCCCGACCGGCGAAGTGGAACTTTTCTTCGACGAGACCAAAGTCAGCTTCAACACGATTGACAAGTCGGATTTTGGCGGACTCTAAACATGGAATCGCTATTTGAAGAATTGGTGGAAAATTTTCGGCGCTTCCCGGGCGTCGGGCCGCGGCAGGCGCGACGCTTTGTTTATCACCTCCTCCGGACCAATCATCGGACAATTGACACTTTGGCCGAGCAAATCAAAAAATTAAAACAAGCCGTCGCCCAGTGCCCGGACTGTTTCCGCTTTTTTTCTACAACCTACAACCTAAAACCCTCGCCCGCCGATGAGGTGGGAAAAACCTGCCCACTTTGCGCTGACAACTCGCGCGATGCGTCGCTTTTGATGGTGGTGGAAAAAGATATGGATTTGGAAAATGTGGAGCGGACCGGCGCTTACCGCGGCCGCTACTTCGTCCTTGGCGGCTTGGTGCCGGCGCTGGAGAAAAATCCCGAACGGCTGGTGCGACTTGGGGAGTTAACCGCGGCCGTGGCCGCTCGGCAAAAAGACGGTTTGAAAGAAATAATTTTGGCCTTGGCCGCCAATCCGGAAGGCGACTACACAGCGCAGT